>WNEZ01017961.1_pt1 | contig 16523 bp, 12 predicted proteins | sample 5400521 | NCBI WGS metagenome assembly WNEZ01 (sample SAMN13153339, study PRJNA577476) | soil metagenome | isolation source: 120 cm saprolite under Douglas fir tree site 2 hole 1 replicate 1 | place: USA:California | collected 2015-04-18
CCGCTCAAGGACGTGGACTGTTTCCATCCGGTCAACGTCGGGCTTGTGCTGATCGGCCGTCCGCGGTTCGCGCCCGCCACGCCGTCTGGCGTCGTTGAGCTCCTCATGCGCAGTGGGTACGATCCGAATGAGAGGGACGTCGTGATCGTGGGCCGGAGCAACATCGTTGGGAAACCGCTCGCCGCCCTCCTCATGCAAAAGGCCCCGAAGGCGAACGCGACGGTGACGATCGCCCACAGCGGAACCCGCGAACTCGCGGCGCACACGCGACGTGCGGAGATTCTGATCGCGGCAATGGGCTCTCCCCAATTCATCAAAGCAGACATGGTCAGCAACGGCGCGGTCGTCATCGATGTCGGGATCAATCGCATCCGGGATCCGAACACGAAGAGTGGATACCGCACGGTGGGCGACGTGGACTTCGATGCGGTGCGCCCGAAGGCGGAGGCCATTTCGCCGGTCCCCGGTGGCGTTGGACCGATGACTATCGCCATGCTCCTGTCGAACACCGTCTCGGCGGCAGAGCTCGCTTCGAAAACCGCCGGTGCTCCATCCTAGCGGCGCATGCGTGCGGGAAAGTAGAAATCCCTGGCCGCCACTTTTCCGAATTGCAACCATGAAGGTGCTGGTGGTCGGGGGCGGAGGCCGCGAGCACGCCATCGTCGAAGCGCTCAACCGGAGTCACGCCGAGATCTACGCTGCGATGGCGAACCAGAATCCCGGGATCCGCCGCCGTTCGAAGGACGTTCTCCTCGGGGACGTGACTGACGTCGAGCGGATCGTCTCCTGGGCGAAAGGCCACGGGATCGAACTTGCGGTGATTGGGCCGGAGGCCCCTCTCGAGAAAGGGATCACCGATGCCCTCGAAGCCGCCGCCATTCCGACGGTCGGCCCATCGCGAGAAGCGGCCCAGCTGGAGACGAACAAGGAATTTACGCGGACCTTGATGCGGGACCATCGGATCCCCGGGTTCCCGCAGTTCTGGGCGTTCGACAACCTCGCCGGCTTCGAGGAGTTCGTGAACGACTCGGATTTCGAGTTCGTGATCAAGCCGCTCGGCCTGACCGCCGGGAAAGGCGTCCGCGTCTGGGGAGATCACTTCTCGAGCAAAGCGGAGGCGCTCGCCTACGGCCGGGAGATCCTCGAGAAGAAGATCGGCGGCACGGCGCGGTTCCTCGTCGAAGAGAAACTCGTGGGGGAGGAATTCTCTCTCCAGGCGTTCTGCGATGGGCGGACCCTCGTTCCGATGCCGCTGGCCCAGGATCACAAACGCGCGTACGAAGAGGACAAAGGGCCGAACACTGGAGGGATGGGCTCCTATAGCGATTCCGACCACCGGTTGCCGTTTATCGCGGGCGACGATGTCGACCGCGCACTCGAGACGATGACGAAGACGCTCGAAGCAATGGCGGCGCGCGGCACGCCCTTCAAAGGAATCCTGTACGGCGGCTTCATGGCGACGAAAGACGGTCCGAAACTCCTCGAGTACAACGTCCGGTTCGCAGATCCGGAGTCGATGAACGTCTTGCCGATCCTGGAGACCGATTTCCTCGACATCTGTTCGGGTCTCACGGCGGGGAACATCTCGGCGAGCGTCTCGTTCGCCCCCAAGGCTACCGTCTGCAAGTACGTCGTCCCAATGGGATACGGCTCGCTTCCGAAGGCGGGCGAGCAGCTCAAGGTCGACGAGGAGAGCATTCGGCGCACGGGGGCGAAGCTGTACTACGCCAGCGTCGACGAGAAGAGCGGACACCTGTACACGACAACGTCCCGGTCTCTCGCGATCGTCGGCATTGCGGCTAATCTCGAGGATGCGGAGTCGATTTCCGAAGAGGCTTTGGCGTTCGTCTCAGGGAGCTTCTACGCCCGCCGGGACATCGGCAAACCCGAGGTCGTTCAGCGGAAGGTCCAGCGGATGCAGAAAATCCGCGAGTCCCATTGATAGACCGACCCCGTTCTCCAGCGTCGATAGGCTACGCCACCCATGATGGCCCAGGTCGTTCACAATGCGGGAGGTCCAGCTCGCACTCCCGGCCTCAGGTTCCGCTGGACGACAATCAAGAGCAGGAGGAACCCGAGCCAAAGGCCCAGTGCGATGAGACTGAGGTTCAGGAGGTTGATCGTAAACAGGATGAATGCGGGCTCCACGACGAGCAGCACTAGTCCGAGCGTGACGCATCCGTCGGCGCGGTCAAGGTACGTCTCCGCCCGCGAATCACCGTTCCAGTAACAGATCAAGAACCAATAGTAGCAGACAGACGCATAGACGAAAAGGAACAGGCTCACGACGATTCCCGCGATCGTCCCTTGGAACAGGACCGGATTCACTTCGCCGGAGGCCCATCGCGGGTGCAGGAAGAACAACGCGAAGGTGAGGATCGCCACACACGTGCCGCCCCATCCCACGGCCATCGCGCGGTTCTCCTTGGCGGTCTGAACGTCGATGCCGCGGCCGTGCCGGCCGCGTCGCCCGGTTTCCGTCGGCGCATCGAACGGTGCCCGCTCCCCCTGCATCGGCCGAGGAATCGAAGGCTGCTAGATAAGGTGGCGGCCTGGAATGGCCATCCCTCGCAATGCCGTCCGAGCCAACCCTCAAATAACGGGATGGGTCATCCTCGCGCCGTGAAGAATCTCGATGACGTCATCTCCGAGATCGAGGGCCGGTTGGACGAGAAAGACGAGGTCCGGGAGCTGACGATCAAGTCGTCTCGAACGATCGCACGGTTGAGCGGGAGCGCGATTCAGGCGATGCACCGCGGACACGATGTCGGCACGGCGCTGCAGGAGACGCGTGAGGAGATCCTGAAGCTCCGGAGCCTCCTGAAGGACCATCCGGACTTGTACCATACCGGGATCGTCGAGAACGCGATGCAGGAAGCGGGCGAGGCGTTCCTCGTCCACGCAATCCTGGAACAGGATCCCCTTCCCAGTCCGAAGGAACTGGGTCTCACGGACACTGCATACCTCCTCGGCCTCGGAGACGTCGTCGGGGAGTTGCGCCGATTCGCGCTCGAACATCTCCGTCGCGGGGACGTGAAGCAAGCGTCGGGTTACCTTGAGAAGATGGAGCGGATCTTGGACTCCCTCATGCGCTTCGATTATCCGACGGCCTTAGTCGCCCTCAAGCGCAAGCAAGATGTCGCGCGCAGCTTGATCGAGAAGACCCGCGGAGAGGTCGCGGTCGCGTCGCGGAGCCAGGAGCTCGCCGACAAACTCGACGCGGTCCGCGAGAAACTTTGAGACAAACATGCGAGGCGGCTCCGTGCGTGGTGACGTCGGCCTGACTGGCTCCGGCAGTCGGATATATCCGGATGCATCTTGGGATTCGTCTGTCGAATTCGAAGCGACTTAAAAGGCCACGGAGCACTGACGGCGAATTCGCACGTGTGCACTTCCGTGAACTCGGGCGGCTCGTCGTGAATGAGCCTTGGCTCAACAACTCCCGATACATTGCTGATGACGTTACTCACGCTCTAACCCAGGACAAGACGTTCCGGGTTTCGAAAGTCCGGTTCAAGGGGCGATGGGTGCTGGTAGACGCGGTCTGGCTCGGCAACCTGCATAAGCGATGGTTGAAGGGCGACTTCTTTGCCGCGTTCGCCCACTTCGCTGAGGATTTCCATTTTATGGAATGGATTCCTCGGGCCAATTCGATTAGTGTAAAGCTGATTATTGGCTCCGTAGGCCGAAAAACAGCTCATGGGCATCTGGTCCGGATTCGCCTCGTTGGTCGACAGATCACGAACTTGCGCCTCCGAGAGAGGCGCGCTAGGTCGAAATCCTAGGAAATCAGAGAGAAATGCCACACGACCAAAGCTCAGCCCTCGTTTTCGGTTTGACGCGGATCCAATTCTTCCACGCGCTCGGTTTCATCCACACGTTATCAGGGTAGATTCCTGGGTCGGAATTCATTTAAAAAGCCGCAGGCATCGAATCGCGCATTCTACCCAGCGAGGCCCCGCCCTCCCAATGGAGGGACGGGCCGCCAGGGGGAACATGACCATGGCGGATATCGAGAGAGTTCCGAGCGGGATTCCTGGACTCGACGATCTGATCGAAGGCGGATTCTGGCCCAAGTCGACGGTCGTCATCCTGGGCTCGAGCGGGACGGGCAAGTCCACGTTCGCGATCCAATTCCTGATGGAAGGCATCGAGCAAGGCGAGCAGGCGCTGTACGTCACCCTCGAGGAGCCGCCGGAGCAGATCATGCGTGAGGCCGACCTCATGGGCTTCGACATGCGCAAGTACTACGAGAAAAGCCTGTTCTTCATCCATCTCAAAGGCCGCAATTTCAAGAAGATGATCGAGGAGCAGCTGCCGCAACTCGTGAAGGCGCGCGCGGACTACAACATCAAGACACGTCCTCCTGCCGATCTACTTGTCCGACGGCGCGATCCACCTCGAGTACTATCCAATCGGCGGGGCGTTCAACCGCACCGTGAAACTCCTCAAGATGCGCGGCGTGCACCACGGCGAAGGCGTGTACCCGTACCTGTTCGCCCGCGGCGTCGGCATCGTGGTCCGATCGAGTCCGGTGAAGATCCCCGAGGAGCAAAGCCGCAGCCACGTCAAGACGTTCGAGGAGGCGATCAAGACCGCGGAGGCCATGAAGGCGCCCCCGCGTGTGATCGAGCGGATCCGGAAGATGCAGAAGCACTGGGACTACGATTACTCGCCGGAAGAGGCCCTCCAGATCCTGTTCAGTTCGTACTGGCTGAAGCGGGGCGGCTAAATGCCCTACGCGGGCCAAGTCGACAAGACGATGGGGGCCGACACGGTCGGCCACCTGAAGCATCTCCTCGAGACGGAGTTGAAGCGGGCGCGGGAGGAAAACGACCTCGACATCGCGATGTTCTCCGGCGTCGACGGCCGCATCTTCTCGTCATCGATCCCGAACCAGCTCGATCCCCGCGAGTACCGCCTGCTGAACCTGTTGAAGGGCAACCTGGCCCACATCTGCAGCCAGCTGAGCGGGCAGAACATGATGATGTCGGTCCAGCAGTTCGAGGCGGGCACGATCATCATCTCCGGCGTCGGGGACCGCGCGTTCCTCGTCTTCCTGACGACGAAGCCCGTCGTGATCACGAAGATGCAGGGCGTCCTCGCGAACGTTGTCACGACGTCGATCGTCGTCCGCCATCTCTTCGAGTCCCGACCAATCACGCCGGAAATTCTCGCCTCGTACGACGAAGCGGTGGCCGGGGAACTGAAACGCCTCACGCGCATCCTGTTCGTCGAGAAGTTCGGCGAGACGAAGGAGTTCAAGAAGAACAAGGAGATTGCGCAGTACCTCCAGTCGAAGCTGGGCGCCCTCGTCGGGCCGGGCCACCTCCAAGAAATCGTCACGATGGCGTACAACGAAGTCGGCACGACCGCGCCGTACATGACGGCGGGGCATTGGGACCGATTCCTGACGATCGTCGTCGACCGGCTACGGGATCTCGAAGGCGATGGGGTCGCCGCGAAGGCCGAGAAGGAATGGCGTGCACACCTGAAGCAAGTGCTCAGCTCCTTCGTGTGAGGACACCGGGGGTCCCTGATGATCGACGTCGCTCTCGCCTCCCTGATTGAGGACATGATCGAGAAGGCCGGGGCGGACGGCGTCGTCGAGTTCTGGCAGCGGGTCGGGGACAACCTCGCGAGCCGCATGGGCAAAGAGGCGTACCTCGGATGGACCTCGTTCAACGTCGCCGTCCGGGAGGCGCGCACTGCCTTCAGCATCGAAGGCGACGTAACGCCGCTCACGGACATGGCGATCACGGACGTCGACGGCGACGTCGTCGGCTATCTGTACGCGATGCGTCAGTGCTGCTACGTCCCGACGATCTTCCGGACACGTTTCGCGGTCGGGCGAATGAGTCCGGCGGACAAGGCCGTGACGGACGAGTACAACGAGAACGTCCACAACATCGCGGTCTGCAATTTCTGCGTCTTCCACGAACGGTTCCGGGAGGAGATCGCGAAGAACATCTCCGTATCGGGGAACTCGCTCGCCTGCTTCCTCCTCGCCACCCGCGGTTGGAGCGGGGAGACGAAGATCTCCTCGAAGAACGTGGCCCAGGTGAACATCAACGAGGACCACATGCGCGCCCTCCTGCGGAACTACGAGTGCGTCTACGCCCTCGTCATGCGCGGGGCGCGGATCAGGGGGGAGCGCTAGGATGGCGTCCGAGTCCCGGATGCCGGAGAGCAATCCGTTCGTCGAGATCGCGACCCATCTGTTCCTGGAGGACATCGCCACGAAGGTCGGCATCGCGGGGCTCAACAACTACCTCGTGTCCCTGGCGAAGAACCTCGCGGCAGCCATGCCAAAGGAGGAGTACACGACATGGTCGGAGTTCCTCTCCGCCCTGTCAGCGGGCCAGTCGATTCTCTCGACCTTCGAGGAAGTCCGTCCGATCACCGAGCACTGCATGTCGACGTTCCATTCCCCGTTCGAGCGCGGTTGGCGGGAATACGCGAAGCGCGTCGGTGCCTTCGCACCTGTCCACCGCGAGGTCGCGCAATACTACAATCACAAGGTCCGGCCGACCGCCGTCACCTCGGTCCACATCGTGCTCCATACGTTCCGCGAGGCGGCCGCGGCCCGCGTCCACGTGGGTCGGGACGGCGTCCGGTACGAGCCCGTCGCCTCCGCATGGGTCGACGGGGCCGTCCAGCTCCCGGAAGGCCCGAGCCTCGAGTCGCTCCTGAAGCGAGCCGGAATCAGCCGCACGAAACTCGGCATGTTGATGCGGAACCACTCCGACGTCTGGCTGCTTGAGCCCGCGTGACTAGGCGCGCTGTCGTCGCCGGAGGGCAACCGTGAGGAGCAGGACGGGCAAGAACACCGCGATCCCGATCACGACCGTCCAGGCGGTGCTCAGGGGCGCCGTGCCGCGATAGAAGAGGCTCGAGACGACCACCTCGCCTTTCGCCGGGTCGATCACGCCGTTCCCGTCCAGATCCGCCTCGACGCGGACCTGGTGGGTCCCCGGCTGAAGCCCCGAAGGCAAGTAGTTGAGCGTTACGGTGACCTGGGCCCCCGGGTTGAGCCGCGCGATCTTCTGCGTGCCGGCGAGGACGCCGTCGACGTAGAACCGGACCGTCACGTTCAGCGCGGCCGTGGTCCCCGTGTTCTGAAAGGTCGCGCTCAGGACGATCGGCGTGAGGACGGCGATCGACTTCTCGACGGTCGTGTTCTCGTACGTCGAGCCGACTGCCGCCGACATCCGGACCACGAGCGACATCGTCTGCTCGGCCGGCGGCGCGGTGATGTTCAATCGGAACGTGGTGCGATTGCCCGTTGCGGTCGTCGGTTTTGCGGCGTTTGGCAGCCCGCCGGCGACGTTCGGTCCCGTGAGGTACCACGAGATCGTGTACGAGACCGCGCCGGTCGGCCCTCCACCGATCGTCAGGTTGTACGCGCTCACTTGACTCGGAGCCAAGGCGCTCGGTCCTGTGATCGTCCCGAAGATCGGCCCTTGGGCAGCGGCGGGTGCGACGAGCAGTGCCACGACCACGGCGAGGATGCCCAGGGCGATCGTCCCGGACGGCCGCATCGATCATCGCCTCCGCCGGGTGAGGAACAGCCCGGCCCCGACCGCCGCGATCGCTCCAATAGCGACCGCGAGGAGTTGCAGGTTCAGTGGCGCGGCCGGCGTGATGTCCGGTCCGGTCACCGTCGGGCCGGGGGACACGAGGACCGGGAGCTGCAGGAGGAACGACGTCGACGCGGAGACGGCCATCGAGTCTTGCGCCGTCACGCTCAGGGCGACGGACGCCCCGCTCGGACCGCCGGTCGATTGGGCGCGCAACGTCACCTTGACCGTGCTGGTCGCCGCGACGGTGAGGTTCGTGAGGGTCGCGCCGACCGGGGAGCGGCCGCTCGGGATCAGGGTGACGGACCATCCGAAGGCCGTGAGATCGTCGGGATTCGTGATCGCCAGGGTGACCGTCTCCTGCGCGTTCCCGGAGTTCCTCACGAGGAGCGTGTAGTTCAGGAACCGTCCGTCGAAGACGGGCGCGGTCGTATCGAGGGCGACGGTCAGCCCGCGCACGCGCGTGATGTCGACCTGGACGTCGACGCTCCCGAGGTTCGTGCCGTCGGTCTCCGAGGTCGCGACGATCTTGATCGTGCCGTGGTCCACGAGGGCGTTCGTCGGGCTCTGGATCGTCACTTGGACCGAAGCGCTGCTCGCCGCATTGCCGAAGCTCAACGGGAGCGAGCCCGGCGCGAACGTGAATTGCCAATCCCCCGGCTGGCCCGCGAAGTCCACGGTCTCCGCGACGTTCCCCGTGTTCCGGACGACGATCGCGTACGAGACGGAGCCGCCGGCGGCGATCGTCCGCCGTTGCGATGCATCCCACGTCAGGGTCGCGGACCGGCTAAGGACCTTCGTGAGCGCGAGGTTCGCGATCGTGTCGGCGTTGACCGCGACGGACAAGGCCGCGCGGTAGACGACGGGAAGCCCGTTCTCGGTGGATGTCGTCGAGGCCGAGATCGTGTACACCTCCGACGGGAGGAAGACCTGGTACCCACCGCTCGAGTCCGCCGTCACGTCCACCTCCGCCCCGGAGATGATCGTGAGCGGGGCGGACACCGGCGCTCCGAAAGGATTGCGGAGCGTCCCGGACAGGCGGAATCCTTGCGTGAGGGTCAGGTCGCGACCGAACGTCGCGGCGTGGGGCACGATGATCCGGGCGAGGAACGCGGCACTTCCGAACAGCCGCGAGGCGTACACGTCGTACGTGCCCGGTGCCAGGGAGATGGAATACGAACCGCTCGAGTCCGCGGACGCTTGCGCCGAAATCGCGCCGCCGCCGCGCCCGGTGAAGGTGATGCTCGCGTCGACGCCGAGGCCGGAGAGGCTCGCGGTGCCGGAGACGGTCGTGTTGTCGAGCGTCCGCGTGACGCCGAGGTCCAGCCGTAGCGAGGCTTGACCCGGGTCGACGGTCGCGGCCCCCGCGAAGGTGTACCGATAGAATCGGGACACACCGGCATCCGTCGCGTTGTTCGAGCCGGTCAACGTGATCGTGTAGTTCCCGGGGACCAGGAACGCGACGTAGGCACCCGAGGAATCCGTCGACACGGAGAGCGAACCGCCCTCGTTGCGGACGAACGACACGGGCATCGGTCCGGGGACGGCGACGCCGTTGGCTAGGGCCTGACCGGAGACCGACGTCGCCTTTGTGAGCGGGAAGTTGAGGCTCGTCGGTGCGGATATCGCCGCGGTCGACAGGAGTGCGTATTCGTCGGGCCCGATCGTCGTACTCCCGATGACGGCGTATGCGCCGGGGCTGAGGTAGACCTCGAATCCGGTCGTCGTCGCGTTAAGCGCGCGGCGGTCCGGGCCGTCGAATTCGAGCGAGGCCGCCTGGGCGGTGCCGGACAGCGTCACGTTTCCGACGACGAGGCTCCGTGCGACGATGTCGATGTCGTGCGGCAGGATGCCGGCTCCCACCGGCACGACGATTCGGTCCGTCCCCTGGTTCTGGTACCGCATCGCCCGCGTGGACGACACGTTCTCATCGACGACCAACGCGTACGACCCGGGGACCAGGCCGAAGCCGTAGCCGCCGTTCGAATCCGTCACGGTCGAGGTCCCGACCGCTCCGTTCCCCAGGGCGACGGCGACGACCGTGACCGGATGATTGAGGAGCGCCGAGCCGTTCACGAGCACGCTTCCCTGCACCTGGACTGGGAGCGGGGCGAGAGCGATCGGCATCAACGTGCGCAGTTGGACCGGTGAGGAAGACGCGATCGGGTGGTCGGCATACCCGGTCGCGGTCACGACGCCCGCATACGTGCGGTTCGCGAACAACGGGATGCGGAACTCGCCGGTCGCGTTCGTCGTGAAGACGAGGTTCGCGCCGCGGTCGTCCGTCAGGGTGATGCGAGCCCCGACGACCGCCTCGCCTGGATTCACGGCGCCGTTGCGATTCAGGTCCCGGTAGACGGCCCAACCGACCGTCTCCGACGTCGCCGCGAGCGCGATGTTGATCCTCGTCGTCGCGGGCAACCCGACTCGGGCGAAGTACGCCCCCGCCTGGTTGAACACCTGGACGTCGTACGTCCCCGCGGGAAGGAACGCGAAGTAGCCTCCGGTGGAATCGGTCTGGAGCCACACTTGGCCGGCCGCGTTCGTGAAGGCGACCGTCGCGCTCGGATTCCGGACCGCCGGGTTCGCGTCGCTCACCGTGCCGCTGACCCGGATGCCCTGGACGAACATCGCGTCGAACGTGGTCGTGCTGCCGCGGGCGACCACGACGCGGCCGAGCGTCGCGTACAACGCCGTCGAGGCGTAGAACCGCCCGCTGACGAGCCACTCGCCCGCCGGGAGGCGGATTGAGTACTGCGCGTTCCCGTCCGACGTCGCCTGACGGATCGTCCGCGGATCCGACGCGGACTGGAAGCTCACGGTCGCGAACGGCTGGGCCGTGCCGAACAGCGTGGTCGTCCCGGTCACCGTCCCCGTGGGTAGGAGCGCGTCCGCCGCGGACGTGACCGAGATGGTCGTCGAGTTCGTCTGATCGACGAATTGGATCTGAGCCGACGGCACCCGCCCGCCGCCGGCCGAGACCGTGAATCCGGAGGCTTTCGCATACGGTACCGCGATGCCCTGCGTCACGTCGGCTTGCGCCACCGTCAAAGTCGACGCGGTGAGCGTCCGTCCGTTCAACGCGATCGACACCCGATACGGACCCGCGGGCAAGCTCGAGATCGAGTACGTCCCGTCGCTCGCCGACGTCGTGGTGCGGGTGTAGGCGAACAGCGCGTGCCGGAGGGTCACCGTCGCCCCGGGCGCAGACACGTCTGTGGCCCCGAAGGAACCGTCCCGGTTCAGGTCGAAGAAGACGGTCCCTTGGGCCGTGTGCGAGGCGACATGGAAGTCGTGCGTGATGATCCAATCCGGTATCCCGTCGCCGTTCGCGTCGGCGGGAGACCGCATCGCCTGATCGATCGTCACCGGAAGGGTGAAGGACGCGAGCGACCGCTCGCCGACGAGCGTCGTGCGGGTCAGGTTGCCGATCGACGCCGTGATCGTGATGTTCCCGAACGGGACGATCGCGCTGTAGTGGCCTTGCGCGTCGGTTTGGGTGACGCCGTGCGGGGTGCCCAGCTCGTCCGTCACGGTAACATGGACGTGCGGGAGGGGCGTCGAACCCGCATACACGGTCCCGTTGACGACCGCGCCGTCGTAGTAGCGCAAGAAGACGACCCCATTGAAGACGGCGGCCTGGGTGCTCAAGTCCACGGCGCCTTTGATCGTCCCCGCCTGGATCGCGGCCTGCATCCGCTGCGCCTGGTCATAGTTCATCGCCTGGAAGGCGCTCGTGTGGTTCGTCGCATCCGGGAACGGGTTGTAGTACGCCGTGCGGTAGACGACCCGCCAGTGGGTGAGGTTCCACGCGGGGACCGGCGGATTGGCCTGCAGCGCTCCGCTGATGCCGGGGATCCCGGTGTCCGTCGAGTTCAGGTCCCTCGGTGAATAGCCGATGTAGGCCCGGTAGAACATCGACTTGTAGAAGGCCGGTTGGTACTGGATATTCTGGCCCTGGACCTGATCGCCCGGCGCCACGAACTGGATCGGGATGTTTTGGCCACGGTTCGTGTTCGCGAGGATCTGGAAGAATTCGAACGGCAAGACACGGCCGTCCGGCAGGTTGAGGACGCGGTGGTCCGAGAGCTTCACCGGGGCGTAAAAGATCCCGGTGTTCTGGGCACTGACCGGGAAGAGACGTGCGTCGACTGCGAAGTAGCCGATGTTCCACCCGGTCGCGTCCCGGACGTCGTGGTACAACGAGACGAGAGATTCCTCACCCATCCGGCGCGTGAGGAGATTCGTGATGAAGATGTACTGGGCGTTGAGCGGTTGGAGATCCGAGGCCCACAGGCCGTACGTGATGGGGTCGCCGAGGATGACCGAAATGTAATCTTGGGGTCGGGCGAAGACACTCCGCAATGTGTCGACCGGGAGGCCGGCGTTCTGGAGGAGCGCCGTGACGGAGGGCCGGAAGTTCGGCCGGTTCAGGCGGAAGTCGCCCTCCAGGAGTCGGGCGACGAGGAGGGCGATCCCGGCGGTCTCGTTCTGGGCCGTGATGAACTGGCCGGCGAGCGCGACCCCGTCCTGGAAGTTGTCCGCGACGGTAGGGTGCGCCCCCCGATCGACCGCCTCGAAGCCGTAGTCCCACCAGGAGAGAAACGCCGGCCGGAGCTCGGCCGGAGTGCCCGCATCCTGCGTCGCGAACCACCGCCAAGCGGCCGGATAGTAGTCGGTCGACTTCGGGATGCTGTATCCGAACGCCCCGAAGTAGAACGGGGTGCCGCTGCTCGGTTTGTAGCCCGGCGACCGGAGGAACGCGGGCAAGAGATTCGCGATCTGCTGATCGTACTGGGTCTTGAGCTCGAAGGGAATCGATGCGTCGACCGCCCACCACACGTTCGGCAGGAGGACCAAGAACACGATGCCGAGCACCGCGAGGACATGGCGCGCCTTCACCGACTTCCGCACCGCGTTCCGCCAGCTCCCCGCCGCGAGGGAGCGGTAGGTCCGGCGCATCGTCGCGAAGTCGGCCCGGACCAGGATTTGATCGATCGCGAAGCCGGCGGTCACGGCGAACGCAGGCGACGCGTCAAAGATGAACCGGGCGCCCGTGATCGCCATGAAGATCGCGACGAAGGCCCAGACCACGACCAGGCTGTACGACGCATCCCGACGGCGCGGCACCTGCCAGAGCAGGTACGCCATCGCGAGAAGGCTCATCCCGAACGTGAAGAGGCCGAAGGACAGGATCATCTGGGACAGGCCTGGCGACTGGTCCTCCGCGATCGTCGTGACGACCTTCGACGGGATGAAGTACCCCGCACCGCTGAACAAGGCGTCCACAAAGCCGGGGTTCACGAGGATGCCGACGCCCATGGCGACGGCCGCGGCGATGAGGGTACCCGGGATCACCAGGGTCCACGGATAGTCCCGGGTTACGGTGAACGCGAAGCCCAGCACGAGCGCCGCGAGAAACAGGTACGCGGGAACGTCGAACCACACGCGTATCTGGACCCGCACGGAATACCACTGGAACGCGAGGATCACCGGCAGCGCGAGCGCGATCGCGAACAGGATCCACGTGCCCATCGTGTCTTCGTTCCGGAAGCGTGCGAGGAATAGCTCGACGGCGAACCAGACGATGAGGATGACCACGACGTACGCCCAGCCCTGCCACGCGAGGGCGATCACCGCGACGGACAGCCCGGCGAGACCCGCATACAGGACGCTCGTTCGATTCTCCCGGAAGAACGTCCGAAGGCCGGAGGTGATCGCCTTCCGGTGGAACCAGCCCTCGACCCACCGTCGCCGGTTCATCGTCTTCAAAGCCCGCAGGAAGAAAAAGAACGCCGAGATGACGAAGAAGAGGGTGAACGTGTCGTGATCTGCGTCGGTAGCCGCACTCCGTTGCAGGTTCCCGACGCTAATCGCGAGGAGGAGCGCGCTGATCAGGCCCGCCTTTCGTCCGAATGCTTCCTTGGCCAGGGCATACGTCGGGAAGACCGCGAGGGAACCGAAGAGAGCCGTGCTCAGCAGCCAGACGAACATGACCGAATTCCAAGGGTCCCCAAAGAGAGGCGCAACGAGCCGTCCGACGAGGAGCGAGAACCACGGGAAAAGCGGCCCTCTCGGGTTCTGGAACGCGAGGGGATAATTCAGCATCGTATCCCGCCCGAGGTCCCGACCTGTCTGGAACGCATAGCATAGGGCCCGGTCCCAATAGTATGAGTCGGACCCGCCCGAGAACGGGGGGGTGTAGATCGCGCTACAGTCCGCCGGGACCGGATGGAAGGCGACTCCGTAAACGAAGTAGACTCGCAGGAACAGGGCGAGCCCGAAGATCATCACGAGGACCGCGGCGGTCCGCCAGTGTGCGCGGAGCCAGCCTTTCCCATCGTCCAAGACTCGACAAACCTCCGGGAGATTGCGCCCATGTTGGACCGCCTATATAGGCATTGTCGGGAATCCACGGGAGGGCGCGGGCCTCCCGATGGAGTGCCCCGCCAAGAGTCTTTTGGAACGGAGCCCGAAGGCTCGCGCGCGATGGGCTTAAGTCGGACGCCGACTTTCCACCGGCCGATGAAGCGAGACCTCATGGAGATCCTGTGCTGTCCCGTGTGCAAAGGGGACCTGGAGCTCCGCGTGGACGTCGAGAAGGACGAAATCCTCGAGGGCTCGCTCTTCTGCAAGCACTGCAACCACCGCTACGAGATCAAGGACGGGATCCCCGACCTGTTGCCGCCGGATTTCAAGTGAATCCACCAGACGGCCGGATCGACGTCGCGCCGGCGGTGCCCATCTGTAATCCTAACGCACAAATACAGGAGGAGACCGTGGCCGCGGACCGTCATCGCATGACCGAACCCAGGACGCGGACAAGAAAACGAAAACCGAGGGTCGCCATGATCGGCACGCGACTCCTCCTACGCGCCGCTCTGATCACGGCCGCGTTCGTCGCAGCGGACAGTGTGATCTTGTATTTCGGCACGGAGCCGTCTTGGACTTTCGTGCATCGGTGGGTCCTGATGGCTGTGGGCGTCGGATCCGGGATTGGCTGGGCGGCCCTGATGATGTGGCAGCGCGGATCCGGGAACCGGATCTCCAAATCGTTTCAGACAAAGTCGCCCTGAGCGCGGACCACGGCGACGCTATCCTTTGCGTTCGCATAGGCGTCTAGGGGTTCCCGATTCAGCGCGAGGAACTGTCCGCCCCACGTGAACTTCGCGAGGATCGTCCGGGCCTCCTCGGCGCGGCCGAAGATGACGAGGGCCGCGGCCAACGCCTCAACGGAGGACAGGACGAACGGCTTTCCGTAGTTCACGGGATTCGCCGCCAGGAGATACGGCAACGCGCGAGCCGTTGCCTGGGGAACCGGAGGGAACTTTCCGCGTTTCCAAGAGACGTCGACGATCGCGAGGCCGCGGCGTTCCGCGCGAGGTCCATCCGCGGGCGACAGAGCTCGTTCCGCCTCGGGCGTCAGGAGGATAGCGCGCCGGGGCAAGGCCGACGGACGAGGGACGAACGTCATGAGGCCCAATCGTTCGAGCCGACGGGACGTGCACTTCTTCGGGTCGCATTGTCCGGCGTGATATGCGACGAGGCGAATGGTTCCCAACCGAGGTCCTCCTAGTTTTTCGTGAACTCGGCGTAGAGCTGGAGTCCGAGCGGAAGCGGACGAGTCCCGAGGGTTGCAACGGAGCGCGACAAGGCTCGCGGGGTGATCTGCATCACGCGATCCGGGATCGGGATTCGGTATGTGTAGGCCACCGCCATCCGAAGGCCGGCTTGCGCACCGAGGTGCCCGAGCTCTCGCAACGTGAAGCCCTCGCGGCGGTGCCGATCGGGATGGCCGGAAGGCCCGCCGGCCGCCCCGTGGTCGTGGAGGAGTTCCGGGTGCAATGTCTCTTGAGTCAGCGACGCCGCGAGGCGCGACACCGTGGAGTCGGGGAGAAACCGCAAGATCCGATAAGGCAAGGCATCGGAGTTTGGCGTCGTCATGAAGAGGCGTCCGGAAGGTCGCAGGACGCGTCGGGCCTCGGACAACATCCGCCCGGGTTCGTCCAGATGCTCGAGGACCTCGGTGGCTGCGACGGCATCGAACGAATGGTCCCGAAACGGCAACGATTCGGCGTCCGCCCGGACGATCCGGACCCGGGCCGCGGCCTCTGGATCCCGGGTCGCCTTCCTCGCCACAACCGATCGAACGCGCGACTCGAGGACATCCATCGCGACGACGTCGACGCCGGCGCTCTCGGCCAACGTGAGGGAAAGCGCCCCATGGCCGCAACCGATGTCGAGCACGCGCGTCGGCTGCGCCGGACGCCACCCTGCAATGCCTCTCGCGAGGAGTCGCTGCCGCGAGAAATACTCCCATTTGACGTAATCGGACGGTTGGACGAGATCGCGGAGGACGCGGTCGATTCGCTCCTGCCCCGGGGTCCGAGACTCCACGGATGGCGCGGAAGCGGCGCGTGCACCATATAGGTGTCGAAGCGCGAAGCGGTCGCATGACCCCGGGGCACAAAGCCTATTCCTCGCGCCGGCCTACCTTCCATGCCACCGTGATGATCGAACCTATGCTGATCCGTGATGAATGATGGGCGAGCTGAGTGGCTTCGATTTGTCAACGCGGCAACGGGGCGCGCGGATGTTTTAATAGCGAGACGCCCAATCGGATTCCGGGATGCGCTCATGGTGAGCGGTTTCGACCTGCTCGGGCATAACCGCACGTTCCAGGTCCATTGGCTGAAACGCGTGGTCGCGTTCTTCCTCGACCTCATCACGGTCTTCGCGCCGCTCTGGTCGTTCCTCTACCTCGAAGGCATTCGGGCCACCTGGGTGTACGGGGTCGCGGGAGGCATGGTGTTGTTTGCCTATTCGACGTTCTCCGAAGCGGTCACCCGCACGACGGTCGGCAAGTTCATCGTCGGCCTCGAGGTCCGATCGTTGCGCGGCCCGATGAGCTTGTCCAAGGCCGCGGTGCGGAACTTCCCGAAG
>WNEZ01010171.1_pt1 | contig 16513 bp, 17 predicted proteins | sample 5400521 | NCBI WGS metagenome assembly WNEZ01 (sample SAMN13153339, study PRJNA577476) | soil metagenome | isolation source: 120 cm saprolite under Douglas fir tree site 2 hole 1 replicate 1 | place: USA:California | collected 2015-04-18
GGCAGCCTGGCGGCCATGGCCAACGTGCAGAGGGCCGGTCGGGTTCGCCGACACAAACTCCACGTTGAACGTCGCGCCGTGGCCAACGTCCGTCTTCCCGTAGTTCGCTCCCGCCGAGAGAATCGCGGGGAGTGCGCTGCCGACCTGCGCGTCGGCCAGGAAGAAGTTGATGAAGCCGGGCCCCGCGACCTCGGTCTTGCGCACCAAGCGGGCCGGCAGCTCCAACCCCGCTATGAGCTTGTCGGCGACCGCGCGCGGCTTCTGACCGAGTTTCTTGGCCAGCGTCAGGGCGAGATTGGTGGCGATATCGCCGTGGGTCGGGTCGCGCGGACGCTCGAGCGCGACCTCGACATCGGGCGCGCCCAATCGTGACGCCGCTTGTGCCAGCGCCGTACGGATCGTCTCGAGTGCCGTCACTTGTCGGAGCTAGAGTCTTTCTTGGGCGGCTTCACGTCCGGCTTCGGGGTCTTCTCGGCTTTCTCCGCCGTACTGTCCGCCTTTTCCGACGTTCCAGCCGGTCGTTTGTAATCGGTCGCGTAGAACCCGGAGCCCTTGAAATGCACGCCGGCGCCGCCCGAGATCAGCCGCTCCGCGCTCTTGCCGCATACCGGGCACTTCGCGTGGCGCTTACTCGTGATGCGGGGAAACGTCTTTTCAAACAGGTGCCCGTTTGGGCACTTGTACTCGTAGGTCGGCATCGGCGGACAACTTAATCAGTCTTCTGCTTGCGCACGAATTGGAGGGCGCCCGAGGGGCACCGCATCACCTGTTCGGCCACGACATCCGGCGGCTGCAGCTCCGGCCGGATCCAGCGCTGGCGCTTGATATCGAAGACGTCCGGCAATCCCATTAAGCACACCCCGGAGTGAATGCAGACGTCGGGGTCGAATGTGACGATGATCTCGTCGGCTTCGTACATCTGTCGCTTCTTCATGCTGGAATCTTGCTTCCCTTGACGGTCCGCGCACCAGGGGCACGTCAGTCTAGCCGCTTCCTCCGGCTCTGTACCATCACCGCGATCCATTGATCAGGCGTGTAGCTCGCGATGACCTCGCCGATGGCGTCGAGCTCCAGATCCTCCGGCTGCTTGAAATGCAGGCAGGACTTGCCCATGTCGAACTTCTTCCCGGCCTTTGCGAACGCCTGCTTCAGCGCGGCGAACTGTTGGGAATTCGCGTACGCGCCCATCAGGTAGAGGGTGCAGAAGTTCTTGTGCGCCGCCAGGCTCGCGTAGCAGAGCGGTTGGCCGTTGGGGGTCTTCGGAAAACGGCTGAGCGGCACTTCCCACGTGATCGCGCCCCAGTTCATCGCCTCCTGATAGCCCTGGGGCATGTACTGGTTGACCACGTCGCGCACGGCAGCGATCGACGCGCGCCGGTCGGGCGGCAGGGACGCGAGATATTCGGCCGGCGTTTTCGCCGCGCTGCGCGCCATCCGTAGCTCAGTGCCGAAGCTTCCGAATCATGCCTGCTGCTTGGCGCGGTAGATCGAGACCAACCCACGAATAATGAAGAAAACGCCGAGGGCATCGAAGAAAATCGGGAGCGCGGTGAGGTCGCCGCGGAACACCGAGTCGCCGCGCACGAGTCCGATCGCGATGATGACCGCGCCCCAGAAGATGCTCTTCATGAACGGGTGCCCTGGTTCGAGGAGCTACCAATGTAGCAAATCCTCGCTAGCCCTGGGGTGGCGTACGCGTGAGCCGCAGCTCGGCCCACGCGACCTCGCGGGCCTCGATCACCGCCCGGACCTGACGCTCGCGCGCCGTCAGCGGCGCGCCGCCGGTCTTCACCTCGAGAAACACCACACGCCGCACGTCCCCGGCCGAGAGCCCATCGAACACGACGAGGTCGACCGGACTGCCGAGAAAGCGTGCGTCCTTGGGATTGAACCCGAATTCGGGGAGATAGGGAACGAGCTGCTCGTGCACCTTGCCAGCGGTCACCGCCAGGCTGCGTTGCACCGCATCTTCACGAATCGCGGCGCTGTAGCGGAGTTTCCAGATCAGGAAGTACAGCCACGCGATCACGATGCCGATCGCGATGCCGAGAACGAGGCCGCCGAGGTCGCGAGTCATCACCCGTCCTTCGAGAAGGTCACGGCGTCGCCGTCACAGCGGTGGGATTGCGAACGAACGTGGCGACCAGGTTCGCGACGATGTCGTTGGGATCGGCAAAACCGGTGGTCGTCGTGACGTGCCGCCGGCCCGGGAGGATCCGCAGGTCCGCGGGACGCGCAAGCTCACGCATCTGCCGCACGAAGCGCGCACCGTCCTCGAGCACCGGGGGCATGAACCGCTCCGACTCGGCCACCAGGACGAGGAATGGCGGCGCCCGGCGACTGACCCACATCGACGGGTTGGCACGCAGGCGCCACGCCAGCGAGCCATAGACGCGACGCTCCGCCGCGTCCTGCGCGAACGACTGCTCCAGCCGCGCCGCCGCGATACCGCGGCCGGCGGTGTCCCAGGGCGCAAGCGTACATCCCATCGCCACGACCCCCGCCACTGCGCTCAAGTCCAGTCCTTGGTTCGCGAGGTATCCGGGGTCCAGTCCGACGAGGGCCGCCAGGTGGCAGCCAGAGCTGTGACCCACGAGAAAGATCCGAGCGGGGTCCCCACCGCGCGCTGCGACGGAGTCCTTGAGCCAGCGGACCGCCGCTGCCACATCATCCGGCATCGTCGGCCACTGGTACGACGGCGCGAGGCGGTAGTCCATCGTGGCGCACAGGATCCCGCGAGCCACGAGGCCGGGACACACCGGCGCATACATCGATGAGTCGCGCCGCTCACCGCTCTCTTCGAGTGAACCCCCGTGAATGAAGAGCACGACCGGCACTCGCGCTGGGCCTCGAGGCGCGTAGATGTCCATGTACTGCTCCGGCGAGGGATGCGGCCGGTACGGAACGTCGCGGGTGATGCGCTGCGCTGTCAGCGTCGCGGACGCGGGGGCCGCCGCGAGCGCCAGCGCGAGGCAGACCGTTCGGTGAACCATGGCTAAACAGATGTCGGAACGAGCGCGTTGCGCAAGCTTACGACCGGACGCGTTGCTCCCAACGCTGCAGCCGCGGCTCGGCTCGGGCGGCCAGGCGGAACGATCCGACAATCAAGAGCCCAAAGATGAGCACCACCGCCACGAGCAGCCGCGGGCGCCAGGGTCGCATCGGGGGTGCAAACCCCGCCAGGCCGAGCGCCGCAGCCAGCACGACGATCGCATCGAAGCTGGCGCGCTGCCAGTAATCGCCGTTGAGATGCAGCCACATCCCGAACTCGTCGAATGTGAGGCCGAGACCGATACCATAAATCACCGCGGCAGGGGGCGTCGCCGGTTGTGGACTAAAGAGGAGATAGGCTCCCACGCCGGCGAGCAGAAAGATCCCGTAATTCAGGTGATGGATGTGAATGTCGTGGACATAGAGGTAAATGTCAGGCACCTGGGGGAGCAGCATGAGGATGCTCACGAGCCGCGCGGTGATGAATGTCAGCATGAAGCTCAGGAGAACGAGCCGCGCGAGCGGGCGAGTATTGGAAGGGAGCATGGCCTCCCTTCAAGACTCTACCAATGCCTCTTCGGACACAGGCCGCCAGTCAGCGGAAGTAGGGACGCTCCCAGGCAAAAAGCAGTCGCTTCGCCCCCCGTCGCCATGCTTGAGGCGCATTGCGTCCCTTTGCGATTACCGCGACGCTGTAGGCGAGACCGCGCATGGAGAGCGGCAGCTCGCGCAGCTCGGCTTCCGCGGCGGCAACCGACGAACCGCGACGCAGCAGGTCCACGAATCGGGACAAGTGATCGGTGTACTCGGCGGGCATGCCTTCGTCGCCCTGCAAGAGATCTTCGTAGTCCCGGCGTTCGCGCACCGCCAGACCGATGGTGACCCAACGGCTGTAGGTATCGACCCCCGCCTTGGCGCCGAGCGCGAGCGCTCGATCGATCAGCGCCGCGGATGCGCCATCGGACGCGGCCGCTAGTCGCAGCACCCGGGCCGCCGGCTCCGAATCGCCGCGCGCTCGGGAGACGGCACTGGCGATGTCTCCCCGGGCCAGGGCTTCGTAGGCGAGCAGCGGCGTCGAATCGAAGCCGATGCCGTGCTCGAGATTCAGCAACGATTCCAGCCGTTTCGATGCACCGATCAGGGCGAAGACGGCGGCGCTGTCGTGGTCGAGCATCCGGTGGATGCGCGCCAGATCGACGGCGAGCCAGTCCGACAGCGGTCGCACCGTGCGCCGAGCCTGATCCAGGGGAGCGAGCGACTCGCGCCACCGTCCGGTCCCCGTATATGCATAGCCGACGCCCATCGCGAGCCACCCATTCTTTGGCCAGCGGCCATAGGCGGCCATGAAAGCCGCCATGCGCGCATCCGAATCGGTCAAACAGCGCGCGGCGAGATAGGCGAGATCGGGATCATCCGGTGCGGCGAGCGCGCGTTTCCGATGACGCCCACACATCGCATCGCGCTCGGCGCCTTTGGCCCGGTCCTGCTCGAGCCGGAGTAAAACGACATCGTTCGGCTGCTCCGCGAGGCGCGCAGCGAGCACGGCGTGGTATTCCGGCAGCCGCGCCTCCGCGACCGACAGCCAGGCGATCACGTTCTCGGAGGAGGTCGCATCCCACCGCGCGTGGGCCAGGAGCATCCGGTGCTGCTCGCTGTCCACTTGGACCACGCCCAGCTGCTGCGGCGGCGACAGGTCGGACATGGCCGAGAGGACTTCACGCGTGCCGCCCTGGCCACTGGTCGTGATCGATTGCGGGGGAGACGTAAAGAGGACTTCAGCGGTCGTCTTGCGCCACCGCGGTGCCCCCAGGGCGCGCGGGGGCCCGGCTTGGACTGGCCCGTAAACTGCCGTCCACTCCATGAGGGGCGTTGCGCCAGCAACGTTGTAGACGAAGTTCCCGAAGCTCCTCGGCACCTCCGCCGCGAAACTATCGACCAGCTCTCCCCGCACGGTGCGCGCCGTGACCGGATACGTTTCGCTTCCGTCCACCTTGAGCGTCATCGACGAGTGCGGGGCGGCTGTCACCCGCTGCCCGGCCGCGCTCACGACCACGGGAATTGCGAGACCATTGTAGACCGTGATGGTCGCCGTCCCGACGACACCGCCAAATCCCAGGACAATGCCGACGATTCCGCCAGCGACCGCGAAACGGGCGACCGCCGGCACGATGCCGTCGGCGAGCTGGAACCGCTGCCACCAGCTCAAACGGTTCAGCCGGGGCCGGTCCGCACCGGGCAGCAGCAGGTCGTACTCCGCGGGCACCGTCGACGGCCTCGGGGCCGGAACGGGCGAAGTGGAGGCGCGGGTGTGCTCGGCCATCGCCACTTCGGTCAGGAGCAGTTCCTCGAGCGCTGCGTCGTGCAGGGTGTCGCAGGCGCCCAATGCCTGGTTCACCCAGCCATGGATGACGCCCACCCACGAATTGATGTTTTGCGCGGTTGCCGCGCCGAGCTTGAATTCCTCAAAGAGGGCGGCCCACGACGTGACGCCCATCCGCTGCAGTAATGACGAATCGAGTTTCACGGTCGTCGAGTCGCCGTACACGCGCCGCAACGCGTCGGACAGCGCGTTGGCAGCGTGCAAGACCCGCTGCAGGCCCGCGCCGCTGACTCGCCGCGTCGCGGTCTCGACGTGCACGACGTGCGTGTACGCCGTATACAGATCGCGCAGGTTGGCCGCGGTGTGATCGGCGTAATGCAGGGCGCTCAACAGGCCGCGCAAGTACGCGGCCCAGTCGCCCCCGGCGGCCGTGGCGGCGGCCATATGGACACTCCGACACAGGCGATCCGACGCCTGCAATCGCTCCTCGATCGAGCGCGCCTCGCGCTCGACCCCTTCGATCACCTGGGGCAGCTCCTTGCGGCGCAGGTTGCGACCGCGATGGCGCACGATCCCCTCCGGCGCGTGCAGCACTCCCGACGCGATGCCGCGGAGCTGAGCGGCTTCCTTCTCGAGTGCCCGGAGCCGCGCGATCTCGTCGATCAACGTCTCGGGATACAGCTGCCCTGCACTGAGGCGCTCACGCCAGTCGGCCGGCGCCGGTCCGACGAGGTCATCGACGAGCGCTGCGACGCGCACGACCGAGCGGTTGAGGTACAGGCCGCGGTACTGGCTGTTCAGGAACGGACGCTCGAACTGAGCGTTCAGCGCCTCCATCGAGGTGCCGATCGCCACCGCCTCCTTGCCCGGAACCGCGAGCATCAGCGCCGTGACTTTTTCGCGCAGGGTGGTGGTATCGTCGAACAGCGACCACGCGCTGGCGTCGTCGATCGGCATGGCGAGGTAGCGGCGCTTGGCGTTCTCCTCGCGCTCATGGTTCAGCGGGTGCGTGTGCCACATCCGGGGAGGCGCACCCAGCTCCGGCGAAAACACGCGGTGTTCGGCGGGACGATCCGCCGGCACCGGGACGACGCGCCCGTAGGCGGGATTGTTCAGGATGTCCGCCATCCGCTGCATGATGTGCGTGTGGATCGTGAACAGATCGCGCGGAATGCGGTTGCGCGCGCGCTCGCCGTCGACGAACCGCAGCGTCCGGTCCCAGGAATCATCCGCGGCCTGCAGCCGGTAGAGGCCGTGAATCAGGGCGTCGCTCCCGGTGAGCGAGACGGCGACGAGATCGGCCTGAAACTCCATCTCCCGTGACAGGGCGCGCTGCAGGAGCACGACCCCGTGGAACACGGAGTCGACGAGCGAGCGAATCGACCACACTACCAGGCTCAAGATCCAGCCGACCCAGGCGACGCGTAGATCGATCCGCGAGAGCCCCTCGAGCAGCTCATCGAGCTTGTCACGGCGGGCCACGACGTTGCCGGCGATCTGGTGCGCGATCTGCGACCAGCGCAAGACGGCCATAGACGCTTGCGTGAAATGCCCAAATTCGTGTGCCAGGACGGCGCGGCACTCGCCAAACGTCAGCGCGTTGACGAGGGGCAGCCCGATTTGGAGGTTCTTCTTGGATGGGAACAGCAGGTTGACGAGCGAGAGATCGTAAAACACCGCGGCGTTCACCTCGCCCGAGAGAAACACCCGGTGCGGCCGCGGCGCTTCGGCGCCGTCCGCTAGTGCATGCAGGAAGGCGAACAACCGGGGCTGCTCGCGCGCCGTGAGTTCCAGCATGTGGTCGAGCGTACCGCGCTTCACGAAGAACAGCGGCTTGAGCATGAACACCGCGAGGAAAAGCGCGCCCACGCCGACGACCAGGCCGGCGAACGTGAAGGCGTCAGCGACGATGAGGACGCGGTAGGCGGTGTAGAGGAACCAGCCGGCGAGGACGAAATACAGCAGCATGAAGCCGACGAGCGCGGTCACCGCCAACCAGACCCTGCGCTTGTAGGAAGCGGGCAGCGGTACAAGCTGGGCGAGGCTCGTCACTGACTCACCCCTAAACCGAGCATACCTCCACCGCCTGTTTCAGCGAGGTCAGCGGGTCACGCGTCGGCACAAATTCATGCGCGACGAAGCCGGTGAACCCCGTATCGGCGATCGCTCGTGCGACGGCGTGATAGTTCAGCTCTTGCGTGTCGTCGAGTTCGTGACGTCCGGGCACGCCGCCGGTATGGAAGTGCCCGATGTGACTCGCGTGCTCGCGGATCGTGCGAATCACGTCGCCTTCCATGATCTGCATGTGATAGATGTCGTACAGCAGCTTCACGCGGGGCGACCCGACGGCCTCGATGATGTTCGCGCCGAACGCCGTGCGATCGCCCTGGTAGTCCTTGTGATCCACTTTGCTGTTGAGCAGCTCCACGCAGATCGTCACGCCGTGACGCTCGGCCGCCGGGGCGATGCGGCGCAGGCCCGTGACGCACGCATCCGTCGCCTGCGCGTCGCTCCGTCCCTGGCGGTTGCCGAACATCGCAATGAGGTTCGGCACGCCGTGCTGCACCGCCAGCGGCAGGGCGTGCTCGAGCTCTCCGACGAGCAAGTCGTGATTCGTCGGGTCGTTGAAGCCCCGCGGAATGAAATCGTCGCGCAGCGCCGCATACCCCATCGAGCACACGAGTCCCTGCTGGCGGATGATCGGCCAATCATCGGAGGCCAGCAGATCGATGCCGGCGAGGCCCATCGCCTTGCCGGCCTTGCACAGATCCGGCAGGGGGATGGAGCGGTAGCACCAGCGGCTCGCCGATTGTTTGAGGCGGCCGCTGGGCCGATGGGCTGATGGGCGGATGGGCGGTGCGATCGCCGCAATGCCAGCCGCCGCGACCGTTGAAAGAATCGCGTCTCGCCGCGTTATCGACCGCCCATCAGCCCATCGGCCCATCCGCCCATCCATATCAAAACTCCAGCTGGCTCAGGTATTTGTAGCTCGCCGCAATGTCATCGAAGGGTTGCGGCGGCTGATCGTGCTCGACGAAGAAGTGCTTGATCCCCGCCTGCTCCCGCTTCGCGAAGATGCGCTTCCACCGAGTCCTTCACATGAACGAGGGGCACGCGGCCGGGCCAGCGCGCGAAGTAGTCGAGGGGGTCCTGACCGGCCTTGGTGATCCAGTACAGGTCGATCTCCAGCTTCACGAGCTGCGGGTCGGTGCTCTGCAACAACAGATCGTAGGGCACCTGCCCGTCCATCTTCGGGAACTCGAAATCGTGGTTGTGATAGGCGAACTGGATTCCGGCAGCGTGCGCGGCCTGTCCCGCGTGGTTGAAGACCTGCGCAAAGTTCTTCCAGTCGTCCAACGTCTTGCGCCGTTCCGCGGGAATCCATGGCATGACGATGTACTCGTGCCCGATCGTCTTGGCCGCGTCGAGCGCCGCTTTCCACTGATCGTCGCTCTCGAACGCGACGTGCGTGGAGGGGGACGAGAGTCCGTGTCGGTCGAGCATCGCCTTGACCTCGGCCGGCGCATGATTGAAGTAGCCGGCGAACTCGACCTCCTTGTAGCCGATCTGCGCCACATGCGCGAGCGTGCCCTCGAAGTCCGCTTTCATCAGATCGCGGACGGTGTAGAGCTGGAGTCCGACCTTCTCGAGGCGTGCGCTGTGTGTCGTGCGCAGTGCGCCGGGGCACGCAATGGCAACGCCCGCCGCGGCCAGGGTCTTCACGAACTCGCGCCTATCAGTGCGCACGCTTCTCATAGCTCTCTCCTCTTCATGGCATCGACGGCATACGCGGCCGCGCGAGCCGTCAACGCCATGTACGTGATGGATGGATTCTGGCATGCAGTCGACGCCATGCAGGCGCCGTCGGTGATGAACAGGTTCGGGACATCCCAGGATTGATTATGCGCGTTGAGGACCGACGTCCTGGGATCTTTGCCCATGCGCGCCGTCCCCATCTCGTGAATGACTAGGCCCGGCGGGTTGTTGCTCGTGTACGGCTGGATCTCGTGCGCCCCCGCCTCGGCGAGCATCTCGGCGGCACTGATGGACATGTCGTGAACCAGCGCCTTCTCGTTCTCGCCATACGCGCAGCTGATCCGGGCGACCGGAATCCCCCAGGCGTCCACCTTGTTCTTGTCGATCTCCACGACGTTCTCCTCTTTCGGCAGCATTTCGCCAAAGCCGTAGAGGCTGAACCCCCAGGGACCCGGCTTGCGCAATGACTTCTTGAAATCGGCGCCAAAGCCCGCCTGTGCGACGCCACGCCCCCAGTCGGAGCGACCGCCGCCACCCTGGAAGCCGTAACCGCGCAGGAACGAGGATTTCCCTTTCCCGATGTTCCGGAAGCGCGGCACATAGATCCCGTTCGGCCGATTGCCGATGGAGTCGCGGTCGAGAGGTCCGTCGATCCGGCCGCTCGCGCCGCCGCCCATGATGTGATCCATCAGGTTCTTGCCCACCTGGCCGCTCGAATTCGCGAATCCGGTCCCGGAGTTGAGCAGGATCCGCGCCGACTCGATCGTGGACGCGCACAAAAAGATGATACGCGCCTGGAACTCGATCGCGTGTTTCGTCTGCCCGTCGATTACGCGCACGCCGGTGGCCCGACCGCGCCGTTTGTCGTACGTGATGCTGTGCACCACGCTGTACGGCCGCAGGGTGAGGCGGCCGGTCGCCTGCGCAGCGGGCAATGTCGCGTTGACGCTCGAGAAGTACGAGCGCGTGATGCACCCGCGATGACAGGGCCCGCAGTAGTGGCACGCGGCGCGGCCGTTGTGCGCCTCGGTCAGCACGGCGCAGCGGCCGATCGTGACCATCCGCTCGCCCGGCCACGCGCGCCCGACCGCGTCGCGCACCGTCTGCTCGACGCAGTTGAGCGCCATCGGCTTGAGGAACTTGCCGTCGGGAAGCTGTGGCAGCCCTTCCGCCTGGCCGCTGATACCGACGAACGTCTCGACGTAGTCATACCACGGCGCGATGTCGGCATAGCGGATCGGCCAGTCGACGCCGATCCCTTCGCGCGCATTCGCCTCGAAATCGAGATCGCTCCAGCGATAGACCTGCCGGCCCCACATGATCGAGCGTCCGCCGACCTGGCGGCCGCGAATCCATGAAAACGGTTTGTCGGGAGGGGTGGTGTAGGGATTCTCGACGTCGTTCACGAAAAACTTGTAGGCCATCTCGTCGCAGGCGTAGCATTGCTGCTGGATCGGCTGCTCCCGGGACAGCCGCTTGCGGTCGCCCATGCCGCGGAACTTCATCTCCCACATCGGCACGTGCTCGACGTAATCGGTCTCCGGGTTGATCGGCCTGCCGGCCTCGAGGACCAGCGTCTGCAGGCCGCGCTCGGCCAACTCCTTCGCCGCCCAGCCGCCCGACATACCGGACCCGATCACAATCGCGTCGTAGGTTTTCATTGGTCGAGCGGGTAGCAGGGTTCGTAGCGGCCCGGCACGACGCGGTAGTGCAGCTCGGACGTCGCGCCGACTTCAGACGTGTAGTAACCGGTCAGCGTCAGCCACTTCATGGCCTGAAAGAAATTCTTGGAGGTGTCGCTCTTGGTGTCGCGCAGGCGAGCGAGCTCGTAGTCCAGATCCTCGAGGATTTCCGTCTGCTGCTGCGGCGTGCCTGCGAGGAAGTCCTTCCCGAACGCCGCCCGGCTCCGCTCATCCACGTTCGCGAGCCCCGCCGTGAACATTTGGCGCTGATTGTCGTCGCCCCAATCCGCGAGCATGACGTCGATGAACCCTGGGACACCTGCCTCGCGCGCACCGGGCGTATCGGTCTTCGGGATGATCAATTCGGCGATGGTGGCGACGGTTTCATTCTGGTGGGGGTTCAGCGTCCGCAGGGTTCCAACCCGCACTCGCTGATGTACGGTGCGGCCGATCGCGAGCAGCCGATCCGGGAGCGCAGCCGTCCCGGCGAGCAGCTGCAGCACCTCACGCCGGTTCATGACAGCGATGCCTCGTGAAGAGAAGGGTTTAACTTGGCACGCAAACGGCCCGCTGGCCATGTGGCCGGCGGGCCGTCAAGACTCGGTTGGTCTAGACCCCTCCGATTTACCTCCGCTGCTGCGCGAACAGCCAGTTCCGGAACTCCTCGGACCCGTACGCGGCATCCCACGAGTTGTGGTTGAGGCCCAGGAGCTCCGTGTACCGAACGTCAGCTCCCGCCGCCTTGAGCGCGGCAGCCGGCTCGCGTGACCCATTTACGTTGACGACCTGGTCCACCTCGCCGTGGAAGATCCAGATCGGCACCTTGCCGAGGTGCTGCGCGAGCATCGGCATGACTTGGGCGCTGTCACCAGGGACCACGGGCACCGAACCCCGGAACTGTGGGAACTCCCGGACCCAGCCACAGATCGGGACCACCGCCGCAAAGAGCTCCGGATGCCGGTAGGCAACGTACCACGTGCCGTGACCGCCCATCGACAAGCCGGTCAGATAGACACGAGTCGGGTCCACGTGGAATTCGCGCATCGTCTGCTGCAGCGCGGCGACGGCCATGTCGGCCGGCGTTCCCACCCACTGCGAATCGCGCGGCACTTGCGGGAAGACGACGATCGCGGGATAGCGCGACGGATTCTGACGGATCGCAGGTGCGAGGCCGACATTGGTCTGGAGGAGACCGTCGTCGCCTCGCTCGCCCGCACCATGCAGAAAGAGAATCGCCGGCCAGCTCAGCTTGGCGGTGTAATCGGCCGGCACGTAGACCTGATAGTGATACGTTTTTCCACTGACGGTGATGTTGCGGTCGAGAAATCCTGTCTGCACCTGTTGCAGCGAAGCGGTAATCCCAAGCAGCAGGAAAAGCATGGTGAGCCCCCTGATCAAGAAACGCGGCGGCGATCCAGCGCCGCCAACAGCTTGTCGACGACCCACACCAACAGCTCATAGACGGCGAACGCCGCGACGACCATGAACACGCCGGCAATCTTACGGGTGCTGTGCCCCTCAGGCATCGGTCGTACCGGGTTCAATATCCGTAGCCCTCCACACCGGCTGCTCGCCAGTCCGCGGTATAGAAAACAGACACAGCAGTTCCCCCTCCCGATGCACGCGCCGAGCGTGCGTGACAGGCGTAACTGATCGGGGAACCCAAGTATGTGAAGCCCAACGCGGTGATCGCGTCACAGCCGGCAAATGTCCATTGCCGACCCTCCGCCGTCAGTGCGCGATACCAATCGGTCAAATCGGTGCTGAGGAATCGACGGAATCGCGGCGTGATGGCAGCGCTGTCCGGCCTGACCACGATCGCACGCAGCAACACTGGGATAGCTACGGGCGGCTGCCTCCCACTCGGTGACGTCACGAGGTGAGGTGCCTGCAACGCCGGCTCGAGCAGTCCGGCAACGCCGTACGCGATCGCGCCGACCTGCGCCTCCGCAAGATTGGCGAGCACAATGACCGTGAGACCGGACTGCGGATAGCGCGCGATGACCGTTTTGAATCCCTGCCAGCTTCCGGTATGCGAGATGCGTCGCTGGCCTCGCTGTGGGAGCAGGTACCATCCGAAGCCATAGGGATAGGTCGCGCCGTCTCCCAACCGTACCGGCGTCCACGCCGTGTCGAGCGCCGCGGCACTCGGCACTCGGGCGTGATTCAGCGCGATCGCCCAGCGCGTCAAATCGCGCACCGTGAAGTAGAGCGCCCCGTCGGCGGTCGTGTTGAGCGTCGGCGCGACCCATTCCTGATTCTTGAGCGCGCCGTTCTCCAGGCGGTAGCCAGCCGCCCGATTGGGAACGATGTCGGCTTCCGAGATGACGCGGGAATCGTTCATCCCCAGCGGACCGAACACCGAGTCGCGCAGCAGATCGCCGTAGAAGCGACCCGTGACACGATGGATGAGCGCGCCGAGCAACAGATACCCCGTGTTGCTGTAGCTCCAGCGCTCGCCGGGCCGGAAGTCGAGTGGCCGCGCTGCCGCGAACTTCACGAGCTCGTCTTCCGTGTAGTCCTTGCGATAGTTGAGCGTGGAATCGGTGTACTCAGCGACGCCGGACGTGTGCGTCAACAGGTGCCGCACGGTGATCCCCTGCCACACCCCACCCCTTGCCCCCTCGGGAAGCCAGCGCACGATCGAGTCATCGAGACGAAGCCGGCGATTATCCACCAACATTTCGACGAGCGCGGCCGTGAACTGTTTGCCCATCGATCCCGACTGATAGACCGTGCTGTCGGACGCGGGGACGTGCAGCTCGACGTTCGCGAAACCAAAGCCGTGGGACAACACGACGCGATCGCCGCGGAGCACGGCAACAGAGAGCCCTGGGATCAGCTGACGCTCGACCTCGGCCTGGATGTACCGGTTGATGACCGCCGTATCCGTCTGCACGGCGAGGAGCAAGGACAGCAGTGCGTTCGCGGTCACCGCGCGGCGTCGTGCACGCCCCACACCGACCGGAGCACGTCGCTGATTTCCCCGAGTGTCGCCCGCGCGCGGACCGCGTCGAGAATCGGCTCCATGAGCGGCGCGCTGGGCTGGCGGGCAGCGTCATCCAGGGCGGCCAGCGTCTGTTTCACCTTTTTCGGCGGTCGCTGCGCCCGGAGGGCCTGGAGACGTTGTTTCTGGGCGTCGGCCAGCTGGGAGTAGTCGGGCGCAGGAATCGGCGGGATCGGCTCGGCAGTGACGTACTCGTTCACTCCTACGACTACCTGCTTCCCCGCCTCGATGTCGCGCTGCTGCTCGTACGCACTGCGCGCGATCGCTTCCTGGAAAAACCCGCGCTCGATCGCCTTTACGGAACCTCCACCAACCTCCACCTCCTCCACCAACCGCCGTGCCTCGGTTTCGATCTTGTCGGTCAACTCCTCCACGTACCAGCTGCCGCCGAGCGGATCGACGACGTCCGGGACGCCGGTCTCGTGGGCGAGCAGCTGCTGGGTTCGGAGCGCGAGCGTCGCACTGCGCTCGGTGGGAAGCGCCAGCGCTTCGTCATATGAATTCGTGTGGAGCGACTGCGTGCCGCCCAGCACTGCGGCCATCGCCTGAATCGCCACGCGCACGACGTTGTTGAGCGGCTGCTGCGCCGTGAGCGTCGCGCCGCCCGTCTGGGTGTGAAAGCGGAGCCGGGCAGCGGCGTCCGAGGCGTCGAACTTCTCCTTCATCAGGCGATACCAGATCCGGCGCGCGGCGCGAAACTTGGCGATCTCCTCGAACAAATCGGTATAGGCCGCGAAAAAGAAAGAGAGTCGCGGAGCGAGATCGTTCACCGCCACTCCGGCGTCCTGTGCACGGCGCACGTATTCCAGGCCGTTCGCAAAGGTGAACGCCAATTCTTGCACCGCCGTCGCGCCCGCCTCGCGCATGTGGTAGCCCGAGATCGAAATCGGGTTGAAACTCATCTTGGCGCGCGACGTGAAACGAAAGATGTCGGCAACGAGCCGGAGCGACGGCTCGGGTGGATAGATGTACGTGCCGCGTGCGATGTATTCCTTGAGAATGTCGTTCTGGAGCGTGCCCTGGAGCTTGGTGAGCGGCACGCCCTGCTCTTCGCCGACCGCGACGTACATCGCCAGCAAGATCGCGGCGGTGGCGTTGATCGTCATGGATGTGGACACGCGATCGAGCGGGATGTCCTGAAACAACCGCGCGAGATCGTCTACGCTGTCGATCGCCACACCGGCCCGCCCCACTTCCCCCTCGGCCATCCGATGGTCGGAGTCGTAGCCCATCTGTGTAGGAAGATCGAACGCGACCGACAGACCCGTCTGTCCGGCCTCCAGCAGGTGGCGAAAACGCGCGTTCGTCTCTTCCGCGGTGCCGAAGCCCGCGTACTGGCGCATCGTCCACAGCTTCCCGCGATACATCGTGGTGTAGATGCCACGCGTAAACGGCGGCTCGCCGGGCAGCTCCCGCCGGTCCTCGGTCACTGCGCGGCGAGCATCGATCGGGCGAATGCGACGTCGCGCTTGGAGCCGATGATCAACGGTGTGCGCTGGTGCAGCTCCGCTGGTTTGATGTCCAGGATGTCGCGCGCTCCATCGATCGCCGCACCGCCTGCCTGCTCGACGACAAACGCGAGCGGCGCCGCCTCGTACAGCAAACGCAGCTTGCCGTGCGGTGAGATCGTATCGGCCGGATAGAGAAAGACGCCGCCCGACATCAGGTTGCGATGAATGTCCGCGACGAGCGAGCCGATGTAGCGCGCGTTCTTCGCTTCCACGCGACCCCCGTCTCCATTCTTGAACGCGCCCACCACGCGCTGGATGCCCGGCGCCCATTTGTTCCAGTGACTCTCGTTGACGCTGTAATACGTGCCGACGTCGGGCGAGCGGATGTCGGGGTGCGAGAGGAGAAACTCACCGATGGTGGGATCGAGCGTGAAGCCGTGCACGCCCTGCCCGGTCGTGTACACGAGCATCGTGCTGGAGCCATACAGGATGTAGCCGGCGGCGATCTGCGCGCGGCCTTTCTGGAGACAGTCGGCGAGCGAGCCCGGGCCCTTCTTGGTGGCGGTGCGCCGATAAATGGAAAAGATCGTGCCGATCGAGACGTTGACGCCGATGTTGGTCGACCCGTCGAGCGGATCGTACAACAGCACGTACTTGCCGCCGCGCCGGTCAGCGCGCACCTGCACGGGAATGGGGTGCTCGTCTTCTTCCGACGCGACGACGCAGACCCGGCCCGTGTGCTCCACGCTGTGCCGCACCGTCTCGTTGGCGAATAGATCGAGCTTCTGTTGTACCTCGCCCTGGACGTTAATCGTACCGGATTCACCGAGAATATCCGTCAGGCCGGCGCGGCGCACCTGGCGCGAGATGATCTTCGCGGCGAGGCACAGATCATAGAGCAGGTTCGACAGCTCCCCCGTCGCTTCGGGATGGAGCCGTTCCTGCTCCATGATGAAGCGTTCAATCGTGACGACCGACGTCGGTGATTGCGAACGTGCCATGACTCGAGACGGTGAAGGTGATCGTGCCCCGCTGATCGGTACGGAGCACGGTGACGCCATGTCGTCGCAGCCGCGCGAGCGCCTCGGGCGCGGGATGACCATAACGATTCTTCGCCCCGACGCTGATGACGGCCTCGACCGGCTGCAGCTCGTCGAGCCAGCGATCCGACGTCGCACCGCGTGACCCGTGGTGCCCGACTTTCAGCAGTGTCACACGACCCACGTGCCCCGCGAGATGCGTCTCGGTCGGCACTCCCGCATCACCCGCGAGCAGCAGCCGGGTGGTGCCGTAGGTCACGAGGAGC
>WNEZ01003346.1_pt1 | contig 16505 bp, 14 predicted proteins | sample 5400521 | NCBI WGS metagenome assembly WNEZ01 (sample SAMN13153339, study PRJNA577476) | soil metagenome | isolation source: 120 cm saprolite under Douglas fir tree site 2 hole 1 replicate 1 | place: USA:California | collected 2015-04-18
CAGCGCGACCAACTGAGTCCACGCCACTTCATAGGCAAAGGTTACGAATCCCGACCAAGCGGACGCCGCGAGGAAGATCGCAGGTGCCCGACGGACATCGAGCTCGACTGCTCTCGAAAACGTAGTGCCCCGGGTAAAGCCAATTGCCGCCGCGGCGGCGAACAGATTGAGAGCTGTGCCACACCACAGGGTTCGTGAAAGTCCCAGGGAAGGCAGCAATAGATAGGTGGCGGCCGCGGCTCCGAGGCAGGCGCCGAGCAGATTTACGGCATATACCTGCGCCACGCCTTGACCCACCTCTTCCGCCTTCTCCGTAAACCTGGTGATTCCGCTGGCCAGCGCGGGGAAAGTGCCACCCATCAAAAACGCGGGAATGAAAGCGAATCCAAGCGCAAGAAGCAGCCTGACCGCGGCGACGTAGCCGGAGCTGGGCTCGTGACCTGACGCCAGCGATTCAAAAATTGCGATCAGCCGAATCGAGGCAGTTGGCGTGACGAGGGCGAAGGCCCCGATCCCGAGCTCGAGCAGGGCATACAGCCGAACAGGATTAGAGAGTCGATCCGACCACCGGCCGAACGCCGCCGCTCCGAGGGTGGTGCCGATCATGAACGCCGCCAAGACCGTAGCCGACGCCCAGGCGGTCACACCAAAGGCGCGCGACAATTCGCGCTGAAGTGCTACTTCGAAAATCAGGCCGGCGACTCCGGACGATGCGTAGACAAACAGCAGCAGCCGACGTCTCGAAAAAATCATTCGCTCGAGCCTACTCGGGCGCGCTTGAATATCATTGCAACGTTCTCCCCGATCGACTTGCACGCATTCGGAAGATCGGATTTCCTTCGCAACATGCGGTTGATCCGTCTGAATCGTTTATCATCGCTCGCATTTCCCCAAATACGAAACCTTCTCGGCAGTGGCGCCGTCGGAGGTGTCGCTTTACTGATTTGCCATCTCTGCTCCGGCTGCGTGCTCTTGTATCCCGCGTGGAAACAGCTTGCGCCGCAGGCGCGCGCCGAGCTCAGCTCAAACATCCCACATATCGCACTCACTCAAACTGAAATCGCATTTGCGATAACTCTAATCGGAGCAGTTGCAGGGATCGTTTCGCATCTTTTTGCGAGAGGATTTGGCTTTCGAGTTTCCCGCTTGCGAGTGCTCCTGCTCACGCTGGGCTTGATTGGTTTGTGGACGACGCGAGTGATCGCTCAAAGACCTGCTCTTTTGGAAGACTTACTCTGGCGCGCCGGGGGAATTCGCGCCGCTGCGCAGGTTTTGATTGTCGAACGCATCGGTTACCGGGCGATTGATCTCGCGATTGAACTGCTACTGGCGCTTTGGTTGGGCGCGGTGCTCTGGCGGAATCGCTCGCGCTTGCGCCGAACGCCGGTGCCGATCGCTGCCGGGCTAATTGTCACACTTCTGATCCCCCTCAACCCTTTTCGCCCACACTATCGGGGCGTGGCCAAGCCGGTAATTGTCTTGGCGGCGGATTCCCTTCGACCGGATCATTTCTCATCCGAGGGATATTTCCGTTCGACGACTCCGAACCTCGACCAACTGCGAAAGGACGCGGCCTGGATTCCAGACTTTTTTTCTCCGATTGCAAGCACCACCGCCTCGTGGGCGTCGATGCTTTCTGGAGTCTATCCGCACCGTCACGGGGTGAGAGATCTGTTTCCTCGGCGCGAGGAGAGCAATCTTCAGCTGCCGACGCTTCCCAAAATTTTGGGCGCGCAAGGTTATCAAACCGTCGTGGTGAGCGACTATGCAGGTGAAATGTTCAACCGGGTGCGGTTCGGATTCGATCTGATCGACGCACCACCGGCGACTAGCTTGGAGGTTTTCGCGGATCGAGAAGCGTTTCAGCGCCTTCCATTGGCGATGGCCTTGCTGACTGGCTCTTTCGGCGAACGGCTGTTCCCGGTCGGGCGCTATTTGCCAGTCAATGCGGATCCCGATCTTCTGACCGGTCGCGTAGAAGCTCACCTCGACCGGCTCGCGAGCGAGGGGCGTCCATTTCTGCTGGTTGTTTTTTATTCGGTCACCCACCTCCCGTTTGCCGCGCCAATGCCGGACGCGAACGCTTTTACTCGTCCCGACTACCGCGGCCCGAGCCGATATTCGTATGAGATCCAGCAGATCGGCGATATTTCCCGCCTCTCCGCCCGGCCCAGCGAAAGCGAGGCGGATCAGGTTCGAGCTCTCTACGATGGCGCCCTCCGCTCTTTCGATCGCCAGGTCGGACGCGTAGTTCGTCGCCTTGAGCAGATTGGCCTGAAGCGGGAACAACGCCTGTTGATCATCACCGGGGATCATGGAGAGGGGCTGTTTGAACCTGGCGTTACTACCGAGCACGGCAAATGGTTCGCCGGTGGCGAGGCCGCAAATCGGACCCCGCTCCTGATTCAGGGAGGAGGCGTATCCCCGGGAACCAAAGCCAGGCTCGCCAGCGGCGTTGATTTTTTTCCGACCATCGCCGATGCGCTGCAGCTGCCAATACCGGACGGGCTCGATGGCGTGTCTCTTTTGCGAGAAGGTGATGCCGAGCGATCGGTGTTTGCCGAGACCGCGCTTTGGCTCGGTGGCGAAGCGAGCGCGCCGCCCGGGGCGATCGGGTATCCGCCGCTGGTCGAAATCCTCGAGGTAGAGCTCGACTCGCATGCTTTGGTTTTGAAGCGAGCGTACGTAGAGGCAACCGTCACCGCCAAGCTTCGAGCAATCAGAAAAGGCCCGTGGGAGTTGATCTACACCCCAACCAAGCAATTGCCTCGTTGGCAGTTGTTCAATCTGCGAGACGATCCGTTCGCAGAACGGGAACTTTCCAACGAGTACTCGGAAACCTTTCGCTCTCTACGAAGCGAGCTGATCGAATGGCTGACGCGGGATCCCTTGAGGTGGTTGGACGCCAACGATCGGCTGATCAGCCGAACCGAGCAATGAAGAAGATTATCATCGGAGGTGCATTGCTGGTGTTGGCCTCCAGTGCCGCCCTGGGAGTGGTGATTGCGAAGCGACATCGCGTTCAATCCTCGGGAGTGCGGCTGATCGACGCTTTGGTGGATGCCATCGAAGTACCCCAAGCGCCCGTCGGGCAAACGATCTACGTCTTGCAGGCCCTTCCCCCAATACCGGCAGGGGCCTCGCTCGCGATCCCCTTTCGCGCAGAGGGCCACCGGGCGTTCGTGGTTCGGCTCCGGCTTGACGCGAGTTCCCCTGCGGTGGTGACGCTTCGATCTCTTGATCCAGCGGAGCAGGAGCGATTCGGGGACGCTCCGCGATTGGCGACGGAGCCTGCACCCGGCAAGCAGCTCGGGCTTTGCGATCCGGTCTCGGTGGCAGGCGAGACGAGGATCTACCAACGCTTCGATCACCTTCCCGAGAGTGCCGCCGCGGCGCTGCTGGTCATTCGCGCGGCGAGTCCAACCCGAGGCGGTCTACAAATTTTCGATGCCGAAATGCCGGATCCGGACGTGCCAAGGAACCCGATTCTTGCGAGGCTGGTTCGGCGCTCGCCCAATCTGACCTCCACCGGGACGAGTTGGCGGTCCAGCTTGGTCGCTCGAGACGAGGGACGGTATGTTTTTGAGCTCGCCTTGAAGGAGGGCGCCTCGCTCGAGCTCGGGACTGGGCACGAGCCGGGCATACGGGGCGGCCCGGTTCGCTTTCAAGTCCTCCAAGACGATCGGGTCCTTCTCGACGAGGTGGTGGCCAATGATCGACGCTGGCACGATCATCGGCTGCTCCTTTCCGGGAAGGCGGGCGTCAAAACGCGCATTGCCCTCGTTTCGCGGTCGGTGCAAGATCCAAAATACGCTCGCGGCCTCTGGTCCAATCCCCGGATATTCTATCCTTCGAAGGCACCGAACATCCTTCTGGTCACCTGCGACGCGGTCCGACCGGACCACTTGAGCGCTTACGGTTACGAGCGAGACACCTCGCCGGCGCTTGTTGCGGCCACGCGTTTTGGGGCGCGGTTCGATCGGGCTACCGCTCAAGCTCCACGAACTTGGGAGTCAGTTACCTCGTTGTTTACGGGTCGATATCCCGCCCGCAGTGGCGTGAGGCACCGCGGGCAGGCGCTGCCACCGGACGTGCCGCATTTGGCGCAACTGCTCTCCTCGCAAGGATATCGGACTTTCGCGGGAACGGACTTGGCCAACTTCCCGCCAAGTTATCTGTCGAGATTCGACGAGGCGGAGATCGCCGCCTCGGGGGAGAAGATCTCTCCACAGAAACAGTTCAAAAGAATTGTTCAAGGCTTCGAGGCGCACCCGGTCTTTGCCTGGTTCCATCTCGAGAACGCCCACTATCCTCTCGCGCCCAAAGAACCGCTCCGATTTCAGCGGCATCCGGGCCGGTTTCAGCACAGCTTCACGCTGGACGACCATGCCAAATTCAGCCGCTCCGAGGATCTCAGTGCATTGGAGCTGGAACAGGTCACCGCGCTTTATGATGCGGCGATCAGGGATGTTGACGAGGAAATTGCGGGGCTTCTGACCACTCTCAACCAGCACGATGCGCTCGATCGCACCATCGTGGTGATTACCGCGGATCACGGAGAGCAAATCGGGCAGCACGGAATGGCCCTCGAGCACTTCGGCCCGTACGATGAAGTTCTTCACGTTCCGTTGATTGTCCTTTGGCCCGACCATCTCGTTTCGGGCACTCAAATACGTGCTCGAGTGCAACTGATCGACTTGGCACCCACTCTCTTGTCGCTGGTCGGCCTGCCGCGACCACCGGGGTTCGACGGCCGGGACTTGTCAGCTGCGCTGCGGGGCGAAGAATTCCCCGATGCACCGGCATACGCCGAGTTGGCGGGGAAGGTTTTTGTCCAGTATCGCGACCAGCAGCAGCTGCTCTTTAGCCCCGGAGGGGCCTTCATCCAGCTTCCAAGCGGAGTCAGGTCCTCTTTCGCCGAAGTCGAACTGTATGATCTGTCCGATGACCCAGGCGAGCGCCATAACCTGGTTGATCAGAATCCGTCGCGAACTCAGGCAGCGCTTGCTGCAATGGAGCTTCGACTGCGGGAATGGAGCCGGCTGAGCCCGCCGCCAGGCTCGGAGGAGATCGGGCCGGCGGCTATCGAGGCGTTGCGGCAAGCGGGCTATCTTCAAAACGAGCCGCAAGGCTCGGACCTCGTTCACCGCTAAATGGATGGTTTGGGCGCTCTGGTCTGCACTACTCGTGGCAAGGGACGTATTATCCTGGATAGACCGTGAATGTGAGCGTTCCGCTGTTCGACCTGAACCTCGTTTTTTCAGCGGGACTGGCAGTCTTGGGCCTGATCGTGGGCAGCTTTCTCAATGTAGTGATCGTGCGCTTGCCGCACGAGCAGAGCATTGTTCGTCCGCGATCCCGTTGCCCCAGCTGCGGTCATCAACTCGCCTGGTTCGAAAACATCCCCGTCGCATCCTGGCTGTTCCTTCGTGGGCGTTGCAGCTCATGCCAGGCGCGAATCTCGTGGCGTTATCCAGCGGTAGAGCTGATTACCGCGGTCCTATTCTTGGCATCCCTCTACCGCTATGGATGGACCTGGGAATTGGTGATCGCGTTGACTCTGGTCACCTTGTTGATTCCGCTCACCTTCATTGACCTCGAGCACTGGATTCTTCCGTTTTCATTGACGCTTCCGGGCATTGCTTTCGGTTTGCTGCTCTCTGTTCCGCGTGGTTGGGAGCACCTTCGCGCTGCTTTTCTCGGAGCAGTCCTGGGCTTCTTGGCATTTTGGATGCTCGAGTGGGTCGGACAAAGGATCTTCAAGAAGGAGGCATTGGGAGGGGGTGACAAGTACCTGCTCGCGTTGCTGGGAGCGTTTCTGGGCCATCGCTCGCTTCTCGGGCTGGTATTCCTCGCTTCGATTCAAGGCGCGATCGGAGGAACCCTGTTGTTGCTGGTGTTCGGCCGCGCTGGGCCGCTCCCCGCGGAACACAAAGCGCCGGTCCCGCCGGCGCCTTCTCCGGATCACAACGCCGAGCAACCAACGGGAGGCGAAGAGGACGATTGGACGCCGGGCCCTCACAATCTTCCATTCGGTCCTTGGCTCTCATTGGCGGGAATCGAGCTGATGTTATTTGGGCCCTGGCTTGCGGATCGGTTGCCCTTCGTCGTGGCGGAGTGGTTCGTCGGCTCCTCTTGAAAGACTGAATGAAGCTGCGAATCGCCAGCATTGCGTTCTTGTTCGGATCGGTCTCCACCGGCCTGACCTGGCTTACTCTTCAACCGGTGATCGTACGGATGATGAATACGATCAGCCGCTTGGCGCCGGGCAGTGTCGAGGCCGAAGGAGTGGAGTTGACCCGTGGCTTTCTGCCTTTCTATCTCGCCCTGGACATGTTGCTGGTCACGATCATTTGCTCGGTGGTGCTCAATCTGGTGGTGGCCAGACCGCTTCGTCGAATGGAGCAGTCGATCGATCAACTGGGTCGACTGGAGATGGAGATTCCGTTTTTCTCCGACGCCGGCCCGCTGGTGTCGCGGGTCCAAGCGGCTCTGCACAGAATGGCCGAAGCCCTTCGGCAGCAGCAAGCGATCACCCGTCAGCAGCTCTCAGAGCTCACCGCCGCCAATGAAAGGTTGACCCGCGCTCAGACCGAGCTGGTTTCTGCCGCGCGGCTCGCGACGGTCGGGGAGTTGGCCGCCGGGGTGGCACACGAAGTAGGAAACCCGCTCGGCGGCATTTTGGGCTACCTCGCCTTGGCTCGCAGCCGGCTGAGCGCGCCCAAGGAGCTCAAAGAATATCTCGATCGGATCGACGCGGAAGTGCAACGAATCGACCTGATCGTTCATGGATTGTTGGATCTGGGTCGTCCGGCTCGTGGAACCCGAGGACCGGTGGAAATCTCGACGCTGGCGCAAACCTGCGTTCGGCTGGTATGCGCCGGCCCCGAATTCGCCGAGGTCGAAATCGCGCTGGAGATTTTGCCGGATGCGGTGGCCCGGGCGGAGGCCGGCCCGCTTTCTCAGGTTCTGATCAACCTGTTGATCAACGCCGCCCATGCGATCAAGGGAAAGGGAACGATTCGCGTTCGAGGGCGACGCGAGGATCAGCAGATTATCGTCGACGTGGAGGACAACGGACCGGGCATTCCCGCGGAAGTTCTGCAGCGTTTGTTCGAGCCCTTTTTCACCACCAAGTCCGCGGGAAAGGGAACCGGACTCGGGTTGGCGGTCTCGATGCACCTGGTCTCGTCGATGGGCGGCCAGTTGATCGCCGGCAACCTCGCGAGTGGGGGAGCGAGATTCACAGTGAGCCTTCCTGCCGCATGAAGGTCTCTGTGATCCTATCCCTTTGAGAAGACTGCGACGATGATAGCCGGAGGTTCGCCACCGAGATGGGAACATTCCGCTCGATCCTCATTGCCGATGACGAACCATCAATCCGCCATGTTTTGTCGCTCTTCCTGACCGAGCGCGGTTACGAGGTGAGAGCCGTTTCGGATGGCACCGAGGCTCTCCAGGAACTGGCCGGACGCCACTACGACGCGGTGGTGTCGGATGTCCGAATGCCGAAGCTCGATGGACTGATGGTGCTTCGGCAGGCGTTGGCGCAGTGGCCGGAGCTTACCTTCGTGATGATGAGCGCGTATGGCACCGAGGACCGCGCACTCGAAGCGATCACCTTGGGCGCATACGGATATGTGCACAAGCCCTTCAAGCCGGAGGAGCTGGAGATCATTCTCCGCAAGGCGGAGGAACGGCAGCGGCTGGTCAAGGAGAACCGCCGCCTGAAGGAAACGCGCGGTGGAACCTCGCCCCTCAAGGGAATGTTGGGAACCAGCGAGGGAATTCAGGAACTGCACAAGCAAATCATCAAGGTCGCGCCGGTGACGACCACCGTACTGGTGACCGGCGAGAGCGGCACCGGCAAGGAATTGGTGGCGCTGGCAATCCACGAGCTCTCCCCCCGAGCGGCGATGCCCTTTGTGACCGTCAATTGCGGAGCCATTCCCGCTGGTTTGATCGAATCGGAGCTGTTCGGACACGCCCGCGGGGCTTTCACCGACGCGCGGACCGCCAAGCGTGGCCTGTTTACCGAGGCGGACGGCGGCACCCTTTTCCTCGATGAGATTGGAGAGCTGCCTCAGCCGGCGCAAGTCAAACTGCTGAGGTTCTTCCAAGAGGGAGAGGTGCGCCCGGTGGGTGAAACCAAATCCGAAAAGTTGGATGTGCGGGTGGTGGCTGCCACCTTGCGCGATCTCGGCAAGCTGGTTGAACGCGGTCAGTTCCGCGAGGACCTCTACTATCGGCTCAACGTGGTCAACCTACAGGTGCCCCCGCTGCGAGACCGCGGCGAGGACATCCTACTCCTCGCGCGCCACTTTCTCAGTCGTTTCAACCGGGAGCTGAATCGAGAGAAGCCGGTCGCCGGGTTTTCGCCTGATGCGGAATCGATGCTCTTGTCCTACCGTTGGCCGGGCAACGTTCGGGAGCTCGAGAATGCCGTCGAGCGGGCGGTACTCCTCGCAGAATCGGACCAGGTCGTTCCGCAAAACCTACCCGATCGAATTTGGAGCCCACCGTCGACTTCCTCCGAACGAGAGCCGCTGATGCCCGTTCCCACCGACTCCAGCCAATTGTCCCTCAAGCGGGCAATTCGTGAAATTGAAGAGACCTACATTCGGGCCGCACTGCGGCGGACCAAAGGCAATCGCACTCGGGCCGCCGAAGTGCTGGAAATCAGCCATCGAGCCCTGCTCTATAAAATCAAGGAATACGGAATCGATCCCGACGCCGAGGGTGAACGTAACTAAAACACATACATGCGTTGATTACGAAAGGTGGCAGCCCAAACCACTCCGCGGAATGATATAAGTCCGTGTATCTTAGATGTATTTGATACGTAATTAAGGTGTGTCTGGTTGACGCCATCTGTTCACCGCCCGATAATTCTTAGTCCGGGTCATCGGAGAGGGAATGGCCAATCCAAAGTCAAACAATGTGAGGCGCCTGAGGGAGGATCAGCTGATGTCCAAAGCAGAGCTCGCCCGGAGGGCGGGCGTCTCGGTGCTGACGATCGATCGGATTGAGCGCGGCGAGAGCTGCAGGATGGATACCAAGCGCAAGATCATTCTCGCTCTCGGACTGAAAGTAAGCGACCGGCAAAAAGTTTTTTGGGACCTGATCGCCCCGCATTCCAGGGGCGCATGAAAATAACCTAGGAGCAGGGATGGCAAAGGGTAAGTTGGCGATTGGGTTGGATATCGGATCGACGTCGGTGAAGATGATCCAGCTCAAAGAGCAGCGACGCCGAGGGCAGGTGGTATACGCCCTCCAGAGCTTTGGGATGAAGCCGCTTCCGCCCGAAGCGATCGTCGACGGCGCGCTGATGAACTCCACCGCGATCGTCCAAGCGACCCAGGAATTGGTGAGCGAGCTGCGGATCAAGCAAAAGGAGGTCGCGATCGGGGTGTCCGGGCACTCGGTGATCATCAAGAAAATTTCGATCCCCCGAATGACCCAAGAGGAGCTCGAAGAATCGATTCAATGGGAGGCCGAACAATACATCCCCTTCGACGTCAAAGACGTGAACATCGATACCCAGATTCTCAATCCCGAGGCCAACGACGCGACCGGTCAGATGGACGTGCTGCTGGTGGCGGCCAAGAAGGACATGATCAACGACTACACCACCGTGGTGTCCGAAGCCGGACTGATTCCGGCGGTGGTGGACGTGGATGCGTTCGCGGTTCAGAACATGTTTTCGTCGAATTACGACGTGCCGGATCGAACGATCGTCCTGATCAACGCCGGGGCCTCGGTTGTCAACATCAACATTCTCTCCGGCGGCATCACCGTGTTTACACGCGATGTCACGATCGGTGGGAACCAATTCACCGAGGAGATTCAGAAGCAGCTCAACGTTTCGTTTGAAGAGGCTGAAGCGTTGAAGACCGGCGGCGGTCACAGCGAATCCGAAGCGGTGGTGCCGCACGAAGTGGAACGGGTGATGGTCACCGTCGCCGAGCAGGTGGCGGGTGAGATTCAGCGGTCGCTCGACTTTTACGCCAGTACCGCGGCCGATCCGCACTTCAGCCGGGTCTTCCTCTCGGGCGGCACCGCCAAGATTCCAGCCCTGTTTAAGACCATCGAAACCAGAGTCGGCGTCCCGGTCGAAATCATGAATCCGTTCAAGGCGATCGAGGTGGACGAGCGAAAATTTGATCCGGCATTCATCACCGAGGTGGCTCCGATGGCGGCGGTCGCTGTGGGACTGGCGCTTCGAAGGGCGGGAGACAAGCTGAGTTGAGCGCGGATCGAGCAAATCGGCGAGGTTTGAGATGGCCAAGCTGATCAGAATCAATCTTCTGCCGGTTCGCCAGGGCCGGAAACGAGAGATCAGTCGCCAATTTCTGGTCCTTTGCGGTGGGGTTCTGATCCTGAGCGTGGTCGTCAATTACGTCCTCTATGAACATGTCAACGGCGAGTACGAGCGAAACGTCACCCGGCTGAACCAGACCCAGGCGCGGATTACCGAGTTGGAAAAGGTGATCGGCGAGGTGAACAACCTCAACGCCCGCAAGAAAGAGGTGGAGGACAAGCTCAAGGTGCTCAACGGCTTGCGCAAAGGTCGAACCGGACCGGTCAAGTTGCTCGATGCGCTGGCGATCGCGGTTCCAAAGAAGGCTTGGCTGAGCGAGTTTGAGGAAAAGAGCAACGTCGCAAGAATTCATGGCACCGCCCTAAACCACGACGACGTGGCGGAGCTGATGCGGTCTTTGGCAAGCGTGGTCTGGACGCCCAAGGGGATGGGTCGGTTGGTCGAGCAACGGCGCGACGCCAAGACTTCGCGCGTAGAGTTACTGGGCGGGGGCAATGCGATCGAAGATTTCGCGGTGGCCGATGTGGGCGCTTTCTTCACCAACATCGAATTGAGGCACGCCGAGCAGCGGGAAACAAAGAGCACCTCCGGCGCTTCCAAGATCGTCGATTTCGAAATTGGTCTTTCCGTCAACTACGCGATTTAGAACTCGCATATGGAACAGCTGCTCGACAGAATTTCAAAGGCGCCTGCGGCGGCGAAATACGGCGGCCTGGCCGGAGTGGTGGTGCTGCTCAGCGCGCTGAATTTCTTCCTGGTGATTCAACCGCTGGAAGATTCAATTTCCGGGCAGCAAGAACGGATGCGGCAACTGGATCGCCAACTGGCGGAAAAGCAAGAAATTGCTCAGAACCTCAACGAGCGGCGCCGGGAAATGGACACGCTGGAGCAGAAACTGGCCGAGGCGCTGACCGAGCTGCCCGAGAAAAAAGAAATCGACGAGCTGTTGACTCAAATCAATGACATCGGGAAGCGATCGGGTCTGGACATTGCGCGCGTCGAGCCAGGAGTCGAGTCGCCGGCGGGGTTCTTCGCAAAGATCCCAATCAAGATTGTGTTGTCCGGCAACTACCATGAGATTGCGATGTTTTTACAAGATGTCTCGACGATGCGCCGGATCGTCAATGTCAGCAACATCAAATTCGGGTCGCCGGTGACGAGAAACGACAAGGTGGTTCTCGGTTCGGAATTTCTCGCCACCACCTTCCGCTTTCTCGAAGCGCCCAGCGGCACTCCGACGACGGGGCAAGCCGTCAAACCGGCTTCGGGTGCCCAATGATCCGACGGACTGCGCTTCTGATCGGGTTTGCGATCGCTGGGACGATCGGTTGCGGCGACAGCAAAAAGCCCACCGTCCCTGAAGTGGTGTCGAAACCGGCGGTGGTGGTGGCCCCAGCCATCCCGGACGCGGGAACGGTGGTGATCGCTCCCTACATTTACAGCTACAACCCGCTCGGAAAGCGAGACCCGTTCCGGAGCATGGTGGACGACCGGATTGCAACGACCACGGATTCCCCCTGCAAGGAGCCGCTCTGTCAGTGGGATCTCGACCAGTACACTTTGGTGGGGGTGATTACCGGAGACGCCAACCCGGTCGCGATGGTGGAGGACCCGATGGGGCGTGGATACGTGATTCGGCGTAACACCCGGATGGGCAAGCAGGGAGGAAAGGTTACTCAGATCCTGCGCGACGCGGTGACGGTGAGCGAGCATTGGACCGCGCCGGACGGGAAGGACCACGTCAATCCAATCAACCTGCGTTTGAAGCCAGACAAGAGTTTCGCACCGGTCGTCGATCTCTCGAGTGGGAAGCAATATTAAATGGCCCTATACATGTTTCAAAAAGTGTTTTGTTCACGCCGCCCAACTGAGGGAAGCCAAATGACTCTCAAGTTGACAGTAATGGTCGCTGCTTTCCTGGGAACAGGATTGGCAGGAGCCACCGAGGTCAATCGACTGGGTGAGCTCAGGGTCTTCCCAATTGAAAGGGGCGCCCAGGTCATTCTCAAGGGCAGTCAATCGCCGAATTTTACCGTGTTTCGACTTCCCGATCCGGACCGGCTGATTGTGGATGTTTCGTCTGCGGACGCCCATGCGATCGAAGGCCAGCGCGCTGGCGCCGGACCGATCAGCGGTCTGGTAACCTCTCAATTCTCTGACGCCCGGTCGAGCATTGGACGAATCTTGATCGGGCTTTCTCGTCCTTCGAAATATGACGTCCACGCGGACGGCGAACGCTTGATCATCTCGGTGTTCGAGGAGGATAAGGAAACGGCCGCGAATGACTTGGGGACAGCCTCGGCTCCAGCCCAAAGCATGGTGACTACGTCCAGACAGACGGGTCGGCCCGGTGCACTCGCAGCCGGCTCAGTCGCTCCAGAGCAGCCTCTCAACTCCGAAGTCGAAGAGCGCGAAGTCAAACATCCGGCGAGACAAGTCAACCGGATCAGCTACTCGAGGGATACGCTGCGCATCCAGGCGGACGGCGAGTTCGCCAAGGACCAGGTGCTGGAACTGAGCGATCCGCCCAGGTTGGTGCTGGACCTCTACGGCGTGGGGTTGAAGGCAAAGGTGCCCAAGGTCCACTCACGAATCGTGAGGGAGATTCGCGCTGGCGCGCATGCCGACAAAGTTCGGTTGGTATTCGACTTGCGCGGTCCAATGCCCGCGCACACCACTCGCCAAACCGGCCATCGATTTGAATTGGTACTTAAGCGCGCGCCTGCCGCTACCCAAATCGCGGCCCGTACCAAGTCGCGCTCGCTCGCTCTGGAAGAAGGAGAAATTGAGATCGACGGTACCAAGGTGGACCTGCAAACGCTGGAGACGGGCACGATACGAGTCAAGCCGGAGGGAGGGAGAGCGGCAAAGGGTCTGGCCGAGGTCAAGGAGCTCACTTTCCGGGAGAGCACGACCGGAGGACGGATCGATCTCAAGCTGTCCGCACCCGCTGCCTGGAAATTGGAGCACCCTGATGATCGGAGCGCGGTGCTCACCCTGGAATCGGCGCGGCTGGCGAAGAAGCTCGAGCGAAGCCTTGATACGAGCGCATTGGAAACACCGGTGAAGATGATCAGCGCATTCACCGTGCCGCAGCGGCCGGAGCGCGTTCGCGTGGTGGTGTCCGCGAGCTCGCCGTTCGAGGGCGCCGTCACCACGACTGCGGACGGTCTGAGTTGGCAACTCAGCGCGAAGAGCTCGAAGGCGGAGGCCAGCGCGGAGGAGGCGGTGGTGGAGCAAAGAGCCGCCGCCGAGGAGGCCACGTCCCAGGCCCCAGCGCAGACACCGCCACCGGCTCCTGCCGGCCGTTCGCGTTACGTCGGCAAGCGGGTGTCCTTTGAATTCAAGGACATCGATATTCACAACCTGCTGCGGCTGATCGCGGAAGTCTCGAAGAAGAACATCGTGGTGGCCGACGACGTGCAGGGCAAAGTCAGCATCCGGCTGCGCAACGTTCCTTGGGATCAGGCGTTGGAGCTGATCTTGCGCTCGAAGGCAGGCGTTGGAGCTGATCTTGCGCTCGAAGGGCTTGGGTAAGGAAGAGCTGGGCAACATCGTTCGGGTCGCGCCGCTCAAAGCGCTCGAAGAGGAAGCCAAGCTGCGCGAGGAGCGGCGGAAGTCGATGATTCGTCAGGAAGAGTTGGTGGTCCAGCTGATTCCGGTGAACTTTGCCGCCGCCACCGACATGGCCGCCCGGGTCAAGGACGTGCTCTCGGACCGTGGAACGGTGACGGTAGACGCTCGGACCAACGTTCTGATCGTCCGTGACATTCTTTCCAACATCGGTCGGGCCCGGTCCTTGGTGCAAAAGCTCGATACCCAGACCCCGCAGGTGATGATCGAGAGTCGAATCGTGGAGGCCAATACAAGCTTCAGCAAACAAATCGGCGTGCAGTGGGGCGGAGGCGCTCAAGCCGCCACCGGAACCGGAAATCCTACCGGGCTAGTCTTCCCCTACAATGTGGTAGCTCGCGGCGGGGTCTCGGGCAGCGCGCCCGGGCTGCCGGATACACCGAATTTCGCGGTCAACCTGCCGGCTGCGGTCGGATCGGGATCCGGCGGTGCAATCGGGATGGTCTTTGGGTCGGCCGGCGGCGCAGCCGCCCTCAACTTGCGCTTGTCGGCGCTCGAGAATCAGGGCTCGGTGAAAACGATTTCGGCGCCCAAGGTGACCACGCTCGATCACAGCACCGCACGAATCAGCCAGGGCGTGTCGATTCCCTTCAGTCAAACCTCAGCCGCTGGCGTCAATACCACGTTCGTCGAAGCGCGCCTGTCTTTGGAGGTGACCCCCCATGTTACCCAAAGCGGCAGCGTGCTGATGAACATCCGCGCCGAGAACAACCAGCCGGACCAAGCCAACACCGGAGCAAACGGACAGCCTGCAATCCAGCGCAAGGAGGCCAACACCCAGGTGTTGGTCAAGGATGGTGATACCACCGTGATCGGCGGAATTTACGTGCGCCGCGGCTCCAGTAGCACGGCGATGGTTCCCTTTTTGGGGAAGCTTCCGCTTTTGGGCTTCTTCTTCCGGAACACGACCGAGTTCGACAACCGTCAGGAGCTGCTGATCTTCATCACCCCTCGGATCGTGAACCGCCAGACAATCGCGCAGAACCTCTAGAGAGCAAACATGAAGGACAGCAATATGAAACGCCTGCTGAAAACTCTGTTCGTCACCGCACCGCTGTTGGGAACTAGTTGCGTGCCCAACGACAGCGCAGTCCACATTCTGAATAGCTTTCCCTATCAGAGCGCCACCAGCAATGGCGCGTGCCAGGCCATGTCGGTTGGAATCGCTGGCGGTTCCCTCGACCTCTCCGGGAACACGTCCTATATCCTCCAATGGACGGTGGAATCCACCCTGCAGCTAATTTCGAATAACATCTCCGGGGAACCTGCGTTTCAAGGACCGTCGCGAAACGACTGGATCTCCAAAGAGGTGGTTTACAGCTATACGACGGTCCCCGCTCTCACTCCACCTCTTGCCGATGAGACGCAACCCTACTCGTGGCGGATCGCCGCGGGCGCGTCGACGGGTAGCTTTATTGGTATGCAGATGATTGGGCCCACCGCCACCACCCAGCTACTCAACAGCGTGCGCGCCGGCAGCCCTGGCGTACAGCTGGTCGTCACCTTCTATTTACGAGGGGCGCTCGCTTCGGGTCAGAACCTCAACACCAACAAAGTGACCTACCCGATTTTTATCTACAACAGCGGTTTCGCCGGTTGCGCGGTGGGCGTGAAAAGAATTCCCAGCGGCCCGTGCGGATACGCTGGTGGTCAGGATGGCGCCCTGGTGGGCTGCTGCGGGGGCACTCCTCCGCCGACGGGCTGTTGACGCTGGGAACTTGACCGTTCCCGGCCACCTACTACAAGGCGGCAGGCATGTCCTTTCGTGCACAGCTGGAGGCGGTCGTTGAGCAAGTGGACGGAGCCCTGGGGTGCACGATCATGGGCTTTGATGGAATCGCGGTTGAAAGCCATCAGCTTCCGGCAGCGGACGATCTGGACCTCTCGGGGGCCTGGGTCGAGTTCGCCAACGTGCTCAACCAGCTGAAGCAAACCTCCAGCGCGTTGAGAACCGGCCAGGTGAACGAGCTGAGCATCAACGCGGAGCGGGTGATCGCAGTGATCCGGTCGGTCTCCTCTGAGTACTTTCTTGCCCTCGCCCTTCGGCCAAACGGTAACTTGGGCAAGGGGCGTTATCTCTTGCGGGTCACCGCGCCGAAGGTGCTGGCGGAGCTCTGACCGCGCGGCGCCCAGAGCCTACCTGGCCAGAATGCGGCCGATTTGGCGGCGACCGATGCGCGTTTCTCCTATGCTGCAGCTTGGTCATCGGCTACACACTTTTATGGTCGCCGCGCGTTGAGGAGACGTCCAAGATGGCCGGAGTGATTGACACCTCGGAGTTCCGGAAGGGCCTGAAGATCGAGGTCGACGGCGAACCTTTCGAGATCATTGAATTTCAGCATGTCAAACCCGGCAAAGGCTCCGCCTTCGTGCGGACCAGCATTCGCAGTTTATTGACCGGCCGGGTGTTGCAGCCCACTTTCAAGAGCGGCGACAAGGTAGGCAAGCCGGACATCGAAGAGCACGAGATGCAGTACCTCTACAAGCAAGGCGAGGACTACTACTTCATGAATAACCGCTCCTACGAGCAAACCTTCATCAACGAGAAGGT
>WNEZ01003228.1_pt1 | contig 16500 bp, 14 predicted proteins | sample 5400521 | NCBI WGS metagenome assembly WNEZ01 (sample SAMN13153339, study PRJNA577476) | soil metagenome | isolation source: 120 cm saprolite under Douglas fir tree site 2 hole 1 replicate 1 | place: USA:California | collected 2015-04-18
CCGGGCGATGTTGGCGTTCAGGCAGACGAAGTACAGCCCCCGCTCGGCCCCGCCGTCCACACCGCTGGCAAGCTCCTCCGGGGTGGCCTCGGGCCCGTACTCCCTGCCGCGGCGAAGGAGCCGGTGCCGCTTCCCGACGTCGATCGATTGCTGCGAGCCCGGCTTCGGATCGAGGGAGTCCCGGGGGTTGCTGCGCCGGACGTGGGCACCGACGGGGCAACGCAGGCCAGCGATGTCGGGCGCGTGGTAGCCGAAGTCGTTGGCGCCGCCCAGGGCGGGATCGTCGCGGTCGGGGGAGAGCACCAGCGGCGCGCCGCCCGGCCAGCGGCCCACCATCTTGGCACCGAGGCGAACCTTGGCCTCGGGGTTGGCGGAGCCGTCGGGGTTGCGGGTCACGGACTCCAGGTACCGCCAGAAGCCGATGACGTCCTGGCGGAGCTGGCGGAAGACGAGGTACGTGCCGTTGCGCCCGAGGTCGGCACCGCCCGATCCGGCGGGGTCCCTCGGCAGGGCGGCCGCCGCCCCCGAGGCCGGCAGGAGGGGGCGGTCCGTGGAGAGGCCGTACTCGTTCGGGTACCCGAGGACGAACTCGCCCGCCTTGACGGTGTTGGAGGCGGGACCGGTCTTGGACAGGCCCTCGACGAACGGCTGGGAGATTCCATCCCGGAAACCGAACGGTTCCTTGTCGCCGTGGTCCGAGGTGTCGAGGCGCCGGAGCTCATCGATGCCCGCGGCGCTGAGCCCTGCCGAGAGGGAGGCGTAGGCCGAGGCGAGCTCGGCGTCGTCGGCGGCGAACAGCATCGCGACCATGTGCACCGCGGGCGTGCCCGGCCCTCCCCATCGCCATCCCTGCGGGGCGTCCCCCCCGGTGTCCCCGAGGACCCGGCTGCGGTCGGGATGGGCCATGCCTTGGGTGAACTCCGGCGAGAACCCGGCGATGACCTCGGGGCTGGCACCGAGGGCCTGCAGGCCGGCGGCGGTGAAGGCGACGTTGACGGCGGGTCCGGTGGGCTCGGCGCCGGCCGGGGTCACGGCTGCGAAGCCCAGCCATGCCCGGGCCGCGGCGGCGTCGCGGATCCGCAGGACGAGGTAGTAGGCCGACCGGTGGCGGGCGTACGCCCGCGCGACGATCCCCTGGATGTCGTCGAGCTCGAGGGTCACGGCCATGGCGCGCCCTACAGCCGTGCCGCCCAGGCGGCCGCCTCGGCGGGGGACAGGTCACGCGTGAGCCCCGCCCGGACGGCGGCGTTGTTGGCAACGTTGACGGCGGTGAGGTGGGCGTAGGCCGAGTACCAGATCGGCGTGTCGATCTGCCGTGCCCGCAGCAGCGCCTTGAAGGCCAGCTCGTCCTTGGCCCCGTCGAAGATGAGCCAGTTGGTCTTCGGGTAGCCGACCCCGTTGCTGAAGACGGCGTTGAGCCCGAAGGCGACCTTGTCGATGAAGTCGTCCATGTAGCTCTCCAGGCTCCCGTCGTAGTTGCTGGCGAAGACCAGGCGCCGGTGCCCGTCGATGAACACCCAGCGGGCGAAGTGGATCGTCCGCACCCCCGACAGGCTGCCCTTGTTGAAGATGTGCCGGGTGCCGAGGCCGATCACGTAGAGCACAGCGGCGAGGGTGAAACCGCGGAACGGGCCCGGCTTGCGCAGCCCCACGGCCGTGAACTGGTTCTGCACGATCTTGTCCTCGCGGGCGGCAAGCTCGGCGATGCGGGCATGGTCGACGGGTTCGCGGGCCACCTTGTCGTGGGTCTCGTGGATCCGGAGCCACACGAGGTAGAAGGGGAGGCCGACGAGGATGAACGGCAGCAGGATCACCCCGACCACCGCGGCGACTGCGGCATGGATCGCCTCCATCGACCGCCAGGCGGCCGCCGGGCGGGCGGCGGGGTCGAGGGCCCAGCTTAGGCCGGGATCCTTCCCGACGTGGTCGACGACCGCCGCCCGGACCTGGCGCGCGCTCTTCCCAGCCAGCTCGGCGGCGTGCTCGTCGAGGAAGTCGCCGATCGCCTCCCGCAGTGCTGCCTCCTGGCGGACCTGGGCCAGGGATCGGCCCACGGTGTTGACGTAGAGGGCGGCAGGTTTGACCGAGTGGGCGGTGAGGTAGGCAGCCCTGGCCTCCGGCGTCGCACCGGAGGGGTAGGCGTCGCAGAGCGAGAAGATCTCATCGAGCCCGGCCGCGGCGAGCCGGCAGAGCTGCGCCAGGTATGCGTCCAGGGGGGCGTCGACGTCGCTGAGGAAGAACAGGCTGGCCGGGATCGCCGCTCCGGCGAGGTCGGTGGCGTCGTCCACGACGAACAGGCGTGCGAAGTGCACCGGCAGGTGCTCGAAGGGCAGCAGCGCCGGCCTCCGATCCTCTGCGCCCACGCGGTCGAGGACCTCCTTCAACTCCTGCACCCTGCCGGGCAGGATCGGAGCCCTCACGGTGAGGGCGACCTGGTGCGGCATGCCGCCCGCCTCAGGAGGGGTGGTGTGGGAACTGCAGGGCGAAGTTCAGGATGCGGTCGTGCTCCCAGTACACCACCGTCGCGGATCCAGTGGGCGACCAGGGAGGTGTGCGAGTAGTCGAGGATGATGGCCTCGTTGCCGTCGAACCAGCTCTTGTCCTTGTAGACCTTGGCCCGGATCGCCTTCAGGTGGAGCGGCGAGACCTTGTTGCGGAGCTCGCCCTTCTCGGGGTCGAAGACCTTGCCCTGCCAGGCGATCAGGTGGACCAGCTTCTCGGCGATCTCGGCCCGCTCGGTGGAGGGGTGATAGATGACGGTCCCTCTTCCCTCCCCGACCGGGATGGCGCCGGCGGGGCTGGCGCGGAACAAGGCGTCCACGTCCACCTGCGGCATGGTGACGATCTCTTGCGCACTGCTCGGCATCGTTGCGTTCCCTCCTATCCCGATGGCTCCGCTTCGCATGGCTCCGGTACGCATGGCTCCCCTTCGGATGGGTCCGAGTTCATGGTTGCCCCGGGCCCGCCACGGAGCATCGCGCCACCACCGCCAGGACGGTATTGACCGTCGACGTGACCGTCCCCGATATGGCCGCGCGGGCGGGCAGGGCGCCGGTCGCCCCCGCCAGCACCGCGGCCGCAGTGTCGGTGGCATGGATGAACACCGCCCGGCGCACCGCCTGCTCCCTGGGCGCCCCCTCCCCGGCGAGGAGGTCGAGGCCGAGGAAGATCGTCCGGATGCCGAACAACCGCAGCACGTACGTGGCTGTCTTGTTCTTCTCCGGGTCGATCCCGATGAGGTGCAGGAACTTGCCGGGCGCCACCAGCGCGACGGTGCCGTTGACCAGCCGCACGACGCCCAGGGCCTTCCGGGCCTTCTCGGCGTTCAACATGTGCACCTCCTTCATCCGGTTGGCCCGGTGCAGTCGTTCCGGGCACAGGTTGCTATCCTCGTCGTTTGGGAGGACCAAGGGAAGCACTTGATACAGCATTCGGTCGTCGAGGCCAACGGCATCGAGTTCCGTGTCGCCGAGGCGGGGGACCCGGGGGCACCCGCCGTCCTGCTGCTGCACGGGTTCCCCGAGGGCTCGATGAGTTGGGGGCCGGTCATGGAGCGCCTCCCGGGCCTCCACCTCCTCGCCCCCGACCTTCGTGGCTACCCGGGGACATCCCGGCCCGCCCGGGAGCCGCGTGGCTCCAACGGCTACGACGTCTTCGCCCTCACCGACGACATCCGCGCGCTGATCGAGGCCCTGGGCCTTGTGCGCCCGCTGCTCGTGGCCCACGACTGGGGCGGCGCCCTGGGGTGGATCTTCGCCCACCGCTTCTCGCCCCTCATCCGCAAGCTGGTGATCGTCAACTGCACGCACCCGAGGACGCTCGTGCGGGCGGCCGTGCACAACCAGGACTGGCAGCCCTTCCGGATCCCGTGGGTCCCGATCTTCGAGATCCCGTGGGTGCCGGAGGCGATGCTGAGCACCCGCCTCGGCCGTGCCACCCTCCGGTTCTCCTTCACGATCCGGGAGGGCCGGAAGGGCGCCATGAACCGGGTCCTGGTCGACGAGCTCGTGGGCCGGTTCCAGCACGCCCGGGACCTGGCGCCGCCGATCGATTGGTACCGGGCCATGGTGGCCACCCACCTGCTGCGCAAGCGGCGGGCCCCCCTCTACGCCCTCTACGACCAGCCCATCAGCGTGCCGGTCACCATGGTCTGGGGCATGAAGGACGGCGCTCTCCCCGCCAAGATCGCGATGCGCAGCGGGGCGGACGCCGGCTGCGAGGTGGAGTGGCGGCCCCTGCCGGGCGTCGGTCACTTCGTGAGCCTGGAAGCCCCGGACGAGCTGGCCGCCGAGATCGACCGGGCTCTCGCCTCAGCCCCGGCGTGACGCCTGATGGGGCGAGCCTTCACGAGGCTCTGAGGATCCCGATCGCCAGCGGCTGGCCCTCGATGTCGGCCACCTTCGCGAAGGCGTCGTCGGACGGCGCCGGCAGGCGTTGGGTGGCAAGCACCTCGCCGAGGATCCAGCCCTCGTGCGCATCGACCGCCGCCGCGACCTCGCCGCCGGCCTCGAGGTACAGGCCGATGCGGTCCGCGATGTCCAGCCCCGCCTCCTTGCGGGCGTCCTGGACGGCGCGGACGACCTCCCGGGCCAGGCCCTCGGCGTGCAGTTCGGGCGTGACCTCGACGTCCAGGGCCACGGCGTACGGGCCCTCGTGCTCGACCTCATAGCCCTCCCGCTTCACGGCCCGCACCTCCAGGTCGGCGGCCCCCAGGATAAGGGACTCCCCCTCCACCACCACGGTCGCCGCACCGCCCGCAGCCAGCTCCTCGCGCAGGGCCACGACCTGCTCGGGACGAAGCGCCGCCAGGGCTGCGGCGATGGCCGGCATGCGGGGGCCGAAGCGGGGGCCCAGGGCCCGGAAATTGGGCTTGACCGTGTAGTGGACCAGTTGTTGCAATGACTCCACCAGCTCGAGCTCCTTGACGTTCAGCTCCTCGGCGACCAGGCGCGTCAGGGCTGCGACGTCCGTGCGCTCTGCGGCGGGCACCACCGCGAGGGCCTTCGGCAGCGGCTGGCGGGTCTTGACCTTCGCCCGCGCCCGGGCCGCCCGGCCCAGCGCCACCAGACGGCGAGCGAGCCGCATCCGGTCGATGAGACCCTGGTCGATGACCGCCTCGTTGTAGACCGGCCAGGTGTCGAGGTGGACACTCTCGCCGCCCGTCAGGTTGGTGAAGAGCTCCTCGGCGATGAAGGGGGTGAACGGCGCCGTCAGGCGGGCGATCGTCACCAGGCACTCGTGCAGGGTGGCGTAGGCCGACGCCTTGTCGCCGGCCTCGTCCAGCTCGGCCGACCGCCAGAACCGCCGGCGGCTCCGCCGGACGTACCAGTTGGAGAGGTCGTCCACGAAGGCGTCGAGCCGCCGCCCCCCGGCGAGGGCGTCGTAGTCCTCCAGGGCGTCGGTGACGTCGCGGATCGTGTCGTGGAGCTCGGCGATGACCCACCGGTCGAGCTCGGGACGCTCGGCGACGCGGGGGCCCGGCGTGGCCGGGTCGTAGCCGTCGAGGTTGGCGTAGGTCACGAAGAACGAGTACGTGTTCCATAGCGTGAGGAGGTAGCGGCGCAGGAACTCCTCGACCACCGTCGGCCCGAGGCGGCGGTTGGCCCACGGCGAGCCGCTCGTGAACAGGTACCAGCGCAGGGCGTCCCCCCCCTGGGACTCGAGGACCACCCACGGGTCGAGGACGTTGCCGACGCTCTTGGACATCTTCCGGCCGTCCTCGTCGACGATGAGGCCGAGGCACAACACCTCCTTGTACGAGCTCCGCCCGAACACCAGCGTCGAGACCGCCATGAGCGAGTAGAACCATCCCCGGGTCTGGTCCAGTCCCTCGGCGATGAAGTCGGCGGGGAAGCGGCGGCGGAACAGTTCCTCATTGCGGTGCGGGTACCCCCACTGGGCGAACGGCATCGACCCGGAGTCGTACCAGGCGTCGATGACCTCGGGCGTCCGGGTGGCGGTCACGCTGCAGTCCGGGCAGGGGAACGTCACCTCGTCCACGAACGGCCGGTGCGGGTCCAGCTCCGACAGGTCTCGCCCGGCCAGCGCCGACAGCTCGGCGCGCGATCCCACGCACGTCTCGTGGCCCTCGGGGCACCGCCAGATCGGCAGCGGCGTCCCCCAGTACCGGTCCCGGGACAGCGCCCAGTCGACGTTGTTCGCCAGCCAGTCGCCGTAGCGCCCGTGCTTGATCGATTCGGGGTGCCACATCGTCTTCTCGTTCTCGGCGAGCAACTCCTCCCGCTTGGCCGTCGTGCGGGCGAACCAGGAGCTCTTGGCGTAGTAGAGCAACGGCGTGCCGCACCGCCAGCAGTGCGGGTAGTTGTGCTCGTAGGGCTCCATCTTGAAGAGGAGGTGGCGGGCGTCGAGGTCCGCGATCACCGCCTCGTCGGCGTCCTTCACCCACATCCCGGCAAACGGTCCGGCCGCCGGGACGAAGTGCCCCGACGGGTCGACGAGGTTGACGAACGGCAGCCCGTGGCGCCGGCCCGCCTCGAGGTCCTCCGTGCCGAACGCCGGGGCGATGTGCACGATCCCGGTCCCGTCGGTGGTCGTGACGTATTCCTCGGCGATCACGAACCAGGCAGGGGCGTCCGGCTCGACGAAGCGGAACGGCGGCTCGTAGCGGCGGCCGGTGAGCTGCTCGGCCGTCAGCGTCTCGACCACGCGGGCTCCGGGGGCGAGCACGGTCTCCACCAGGTCCTCGGCGAGGATGACCGGCCGCTCCGCGCCCCACGCCACCAGGGCGTAGGTCACCTCGGGGTTGATGGCGGCCGCCAGGTTGGAGGGCAGCGTCCAGGGCGTGGTCGTCCACACGAGTAGGTCGCCCGGGGCCTGGCCGGGGACGTCCACGAGCGGGAAGCGGACGTAGATGCTGGGGTCGGTGACCGTGCGGTAGGACCCCGGGTAGTTCAGCTCGTGGTCGGAGAGGGCGGTCTCGCAGCGGGGGCAGTAGGGCACGGACTTGTAGTCCTGGAACAGCAGCCCGGCGTCGTGCAGGGTCTTCAGGCTCCACCAGACGCTCTCGACGTACTCGGGGTTCATCGTCAGGTAGGCGTCGTCCATGTTGATCCAGAAGGCGATGCGGTCCGTGAGCCGCTCCCACTCGGCCACGTACCGCAGGACGGACTCCCGGCAGAGCGCGTTGAACCGCTCGATGCCGTACTCCTCGATCTGGGCCTTGCGGTTGAAGCCGAGCTCCTTCTCGACCTGGAGCTCGACGGGCAGGCCGTGGCAGTCCCAGCCACCCTTCCGGTGGACGTAGCGGCCCCGCATCGCCTGGAAACGGGGGAAGATGTCCTTGAAGATCCGGGCCTCCACGTGGTGGACGCCGGGCCTGCCGTTGGCGGTGGGGGGGCCTTCGTAGAAGACCCATTCCTCGGCCCCCTCGTTGCGCGCCAAGCCTCGCGCGACGATGTCGTGCTCGGCCCAGTAGTCGAGGATCCGGCGCTCAAGCTCGGGGAAGCTCACCTGGGATGCAACGGGGGAGAAGGGGCGATCCATGAACGCCACCTACTATACGCGGGGCCCAGCGAGCGTAGCGGAGCGGCATGAGGATGGATGACGATCTGAGCGGTGCGGTGCGCGACGTGCCGGGGGGCGTCGAGCTGTCGGTGTTCTGCCAGCCGAAGGCCGCACGGTCCGCCCTGATCGGCATGCACGGCGGGGCGTTGAAGGTGAAGGTCAAGGCACCGCCGCTGGAGGGCCGGGCCAACGAGGCCCTCCTCGACCTCCTCGCCGGAACCCTGGGCGTTGCGCGGTCGGGGCTCAGCCTGCGCTCCGGCGAGCACAGCCGCAACAAGCGCGTCCGGGTGCCCGGCGTCGATCGCTCGGCAGTGCTGCGTGCTCTGCATGCCGCGCTCGGCAGAAAAAGGTAGTGTTTCTGCCGGTTTCGAACGTTTGAGGGAGCATGCCGGAGCAAAAACTCCGCCCGTTGGTCTTGACGGGAATGGGGTGTAGTGGTAAGGTTCGCCGAATTTTACGCCAGGTACACAACCGCACCACCTCCGCACAGCGCATTTTCCACGCCGGCCCCCCAGCGCCGGCCCCCCTCCGGATCGGGACCGAAATGCCCAGCAAATCGTCAGGCAGTTCCAAGCCAAAGGTGAGCGCGTCCGCGCCGGGACCGTCGGCGAAACCCAAGAGCCGGGCGGCCGAGGCGAAGGCCGACGTGAAGGCCGACGTGAAGCCGAAAAAGGCGGCTGCCAAGCCGGCACCTGCCGCCTCCCCGACCAACGAGGCCGCCATAGCTGCCTCCCCCAAGACGCCGGCAGCCCGGCGCCCACCCGCGGCCGCCAAGGCCTCCCCCGGCACCGCGGCCAGGGTGGGGAAGGCCGCCAGCAAGAAGGCGAACTACGACAAAGATTCGCTCGGAGCCATCCGCAAGCGTCTGATGGAGCAGCGCGAGGAACTGCAGAACCAGCTCACGGCCATCGAGGAGTCCGCCACGGGGCTGTCACAGTCCGAGATGTCCGGCGAGGTCAGCTACGACGAGGATTTCGCGGACGCCGGGTCGTTCACCTTCGAGCGGGAGAAGGAGTTCTCGATCGCCAACAACGTGACCGACCTGCGCTCGAAGATCGACCGGGCACTCCACCAGATCGAGGAGGGCAGCTACGGGATCTGCGAGTCGTGCGGGCAGCCGATCGAGGGGCCGCGGCTGAAGGCGCTCCCGCATGTGACGCTGTGCCTGAAGTGCAAGAAAGCCGAGGAGCGCCGGTAGGCGCCGAGCATCGAGCCAGGTCCCGGACCATCCTGGCTGCGACCTCGGCGGCCACCCTGCTCGCCGACCAGGTCACGAAAGCCCTGGCGGCGCACGTCCTCGCCTCCGGGGCGCCGCACCTTCGCGTCGGCGGCTTCTTCGACCTCGAGCTCACCCACAACCCCGGCGGCGCCTTCGGCATCTTCCCGCACTCCCCGGTGCTGTTCTTCCTGGCCACCGTCCTCATCGTGGGAGGGGTCGTCGGGTGGGGCGTCCGGTCGGGCCAGGCCCCCGTGGCGCTCGGCCTCGTCGCCGGCGGCGGGCTCGGCAACCTGATCGACCGTGTAGTGCGCGCCCCGGGCGGGCTGCAGGGCAGGGTGGTGGACTTCATCCACTTCCACTTCTGGCCAACCTTCAACGTGGCCGACAGCGCCATCGTCGTGGGGGTCGGCCTGCTGATCCTGCTCGAGCTGCGGCCGAAGAGAGGCGTGAAGGCGTCGTGAGCGTCACGGAGACCTACGAGGTGGGCCCGGAGGACGCGGGCCGGCGGCTCGACGCCTGGCTCGCCGCCGCCGCCGGGCTGTCGCGCGGCGAGGCCCAGGGCCTCATCGAACGGGGGTTGGTCACCGTGGACGGGGGGCCGGCTGCCAAGTCCCGCAAGCTGGTGGCCGGCGAGACCGTGGCGGCGGTGCGTGCCCCGGTCGAGGTCGCGCACGACGCCAGCGCGCCGTTCGTCATCGCCTACGAGGACGACCACCTCGCCGTGATCGCCAAGCCGCCGGGCGTGGTCGTCCACCCGGCCCCCGGCAACCGCTCGGGGACCCTCGTCGAGGCACTGGCGGCCAGGATGCCGCTGGCGGCCTCGGCCGGCCCGGGGCGACCCGGCGTCGTCCACCGGCTCGACAAGGACACCTCGGGGCTGATGGTCGTCGCCAAGACCGACGAGGCGTACGAGGGCCTGGTCGCGGCCATGGGGCGGCGAGAGGTGTCGCGGACCTACCTTGCACTTGTTGCGGGCACCTTCGCCCTCCCGTCGGGGCGGATCGAGGCGCCGATGGGCCGCTCGCCCCGGGAGCGGACGAAGATGGGGGTGGTGACCTGGGGCCGGGAGGCGGTGACCGAGTTCCAGGTCCTCGAGACCTTCCCGACCTCGACGCTGCTGGAGGTCCGCCTGGGCACGGGCAGGACCCACCAGATCCGGGTCCACCTCTCGCACATCCACCACCCGGTGATCGGGGACGCCGTCTACGGCAAGTCCACGAACGGCCAGGCCCGCCAGCTTGGCCTCGTCCGGCCCTTCCTGCACTCCCACCGGCTGCAGTTCGTCCACCCCGTGACGGGGGCCGACGTCGACGTCGTCGAACCGCTGCCCGCCGACCTTGAGGCCGCACTCAATGTGCTGCGGGAGTACCCATGAGGGCCAAGCGGGGGCCGGGGCCCCATCCGAGCCCTGGGCCGACCACTGAGCGTGGTGGACAAGGCCAGACTCGAACGATCGCGACGTGCCAGGCCCCCTCGGACGCCGGAGCCTAGGTGGGCTGGGTCTCGGCCGTCTGCATGGTCCCCACGAGGGTGACCGCGAAAAGCAGGAACGTGATCCCGTGCACCGCCGTACACCACAGGCACAGGGCGTCGAGCGTGAAGAGCTCCGTGTAGACGAGGTACAGCACCATGAGGATGCCCCCCACGGCCCCGACGACCCGGGCCCGTCGCACGAGGGCGGACTTGCTGCGCCAGGCTGCGGGCAGGTGCAGCGGTGCGATCGCCACGAAGAACAGGAGGCCGAGGAGCGCCACCGGCACGCCCAGGATCACCGACTGGGGGCTCTCGGTGACCTTGGCGCAGTTGACCAGGCCCGTTTCCGGGCAGGCGAGGATCACCTTGGCGTTGTAGTGGGCGATGGTGAGGTAGGCGGCCACCCCGATGCCGGCCAGGCAGAGCAGAGGGGCGGCGACCCGCACCCAGCGGGGGCTCACTGGACGGGGAGGCGGGCCTCCAGCCGGGTGATCGTCGGATCCGAGCACACCGAGGCCGGTTTGTTGCCCGTCAACGAGCACAGGCTGGCCGTGATCCAGTTCGCCGTCCCGTCCAGCTGCTTGCCGAGGGCGTCGGTGCCAGCGGTCGCGGCGCTGGCGATCTGCGCCCAGTCCTTGCCTTTCAAGAGGTTGGCGTCGTAGCTCGCGCCCGAGAGGACCCACCGGTTGGCGAGGTCCACGAAGGGGATGGTCCCCGATGTCTGGCTGGAGGGGAGCGTGGGCTGGTTGTCGTACGTGTTGACGAGCGTCGTGTCGGTGACGCTCATCGAGTCCAGGGTCTTGTGGTTGCGATCCGTCGTCTCGAACGGCGTGAAGGACAGGTAGGTGCTGGTGTACGTCACGCCCGACAGGCTGAAGGTGTGGATATTCTGGACGGTCTCGCCGGAGGTGGCGGATCGAGCGAATTGGACGCCGGCGAACGACCCGAAGCGGGAGAGGGCAGCGATCATCGGCCACCGCTCGGTGGCGCAGTAGGGGCAGAAAAGGCCGCCGACGTACACGACTCGCGGTAGGCCATCCTTGGTGAGGAGCGGAGGGTTGCCCGATGCGAGGTTGAAGGACGGAGCGATCCCGCCGTCGCCCACCTTGTCGAGGACCGACACCGGGATGCCGGTGACCTGGCCAAGGACCGCCGGGTCGGCGGCCTGGAGGCCGGAGGAGGTGTCGGCGGCCGCTTTGTGGGTGACCTTGACGACGATCAGCCCGGCGATGACGAGGACCACCAGCCCGATCGCGCCGTAGACGAGGACCCGTTGACGCTTCCTGCGGGCGAGCCGCTCGGCCTCCGCCGCCTTCCTCGCTGCGGCCGCCTCGGCCTCGGCCCGCTTCGCCGCCTTGGCGGCGGCGACCTTCTCCGGGTCGATGGGGGCAGCGGCGGGCTTGCGGTGCTGACCGCTGCCAGGCTTGCGCTGCGGTGACTTGCGGGGGGGCTGGGGCATGGCAGCGCCAATTCTACGCACCGGGGCTGTGCGGCTCCTGAGCCGTGAGAACGGGTTCGCTCCATTTGGTGACGCCGGAGTCTTGAAGCCGGCCCGGCGCGGGACTATGATCCGGCGAGTTCAGGAGTTACATCCGTGTAAGTCGCGAAAAAGTTGGGAGTCCGGTTTGAGCTTTGTGCATCTGCATTCGCACAGCGAGTACAGCATGCTCGACGGGGCAAGCCGCATCCCAAAGATGTTCGCCCGGGCCAAGGAGCTCGGCATGCCCGCGGTCGGTCTGACCGACCACGGGGTCATGTACGGGGCCATCCCCTTCTACCTGGAGGGACGCGCCACCGGCATCAAGCCGATCATCGGGATCGAGGCCTACGTCGCCCCGAAGAGCCGCTTCGACCGGCCTGCCCACCGGGAGACCGCCTACCACCACCTCACGATGCTGTCGGCCAACCCCACCGGCTACCGCAACCTCATGCAGCTCTCGTCGCTGGCGTTCCTGGAGGGCTACGACTCCCGCTCGCGGCGGCCCCGGATGGACCGGGAGCTCCTGGCGAAGTTCTCCGACGGCGTGATCGTCCTGAGTGGCTGCCTCTCGGGCGAGCTCCAGAAGAACCTGGTCGCCGGCAAGCCCGACGAGGCGAGGCGGGTGGCCGCCGAGTACCGGGAGATCTTCGGCGACCGCTACTTCCTGGAGGTCCAGTACCAGGGCCTCACCCAGCAGCCGGCCCTCAACGTGCAGATCGCCGAGATCGGCCGGGAGTTGGGCATCCCCATCGTCGCCACCAACGACTCTCACTACTCCGAGAAGGAGGACGCCGGGGCCCACGACATCCTGCTGTGCATCCAGATGGGCAAGGAGCTGGCGGACACCGACCGGATGCGCTTCGACACCGACCAGTTCTACCTGAAGAGCCGGGAGGAGATGGACCTCGCCTTCCCGGAATACCCGGAGGCCGTCGAGAACACGCTGATGGTGGCGGAGCTGTGTGACATCGAGATACCGCTGCACAACGCCCTCGTCCCCGACTTCGAGGTGCCCGAGGGGGAGACCCTGGCGAGCTACCTCTACCAGATGACCGAGCAGGGGGTCCGCCGCCGCTACCCCGAGGTCACCGAGGAGATCGAGGAGCGGATGCGCCACGAGCTCTCGGTCATCGAGCAGATGGGCTTCCCCGGTTACTTCCTCATCGTGGCCGACTTCGTGCAGTGGGCGAAGTCCCAGGGCATCCGGGTCGGCCCGGGCCGGGGCTCGGTCGGGGGGTCGATGGTGGCCTACGCCCTCGGCATCACCGAGATCGACCCGATCCGGTGGGGGCTCGGCTTCGAGCGCTTCCTCAACACGGGCCGCAAGCAGATGCCCGACATCGACATCGACTTCGACGAGCGCCGGCGCGGCGAGGTCATCCGGTACGTCTCCGAGCGCTACGGCGAGGACCGGGTGGCGCAGATCATCACCTTCTCGACCATCAAGGCCAAGCAGGCCCTGCGCGACGCCGCGAGGGTGCTCGGCCTCCCGTACTCGATCGGCGATCGCCTGGCCAAGATGTACCCGCCGGCCATCCTCGGCAAGGACGCCCCTTTCGAGGCCTGCTTCGACCGCAGCGTGGAATGGCCCCGCAGCAGCGGCCGCAACGACGCCTACGGCAACGCCGCCGAGCTTCGCAAGACCTTCGAGGAAGACCAGGTGTCGGCGCAGGTCATCGAGGCGGCCCGCAAGCTCGAGGGGCTGCGACGCCAGCACTCGATCCACGCCGCCGGCGTCGTCATCGGACGCGAGCCGCTCGTCAACCACGTGCCGCTCCAGCGCACCGACGCCGACGGCGAGATCGTGACCCAGTACGAGCAGAACGTGGTCGAGCAGATCGGCCTGCTGAAGATGGACTTCCTCGGCCTGCGCAACCTGACCGTCATCGAGGACACCCTCGCCCACGTCCGCAACAACCGGGGCCAGGACGCCGACGTCGACAACGCCCCGCTCGACGACCCGAAGGTCTTCCAGCTGCTGCAGCGGGGCAACTCGCCGGGCATCTTCCAGATGGAGTCGCCGGGCATGACCCGCCTGCTGCGCCAGCTCCGCCCCGACCAGTTCGAGGAGATCGCGGCGCTGATCGCCCTGTACCGTCCCGGCCCCATGGACGAGATCTCCCGCTACGTGAAGGGCAAGCACGAGCCCTCCTCGGTCACCTACCTCCACCCGCTGCTCCGGCAGGTGCTCGCCGACACCAACGGCGTCATCGTCTACCAGGAGCAGGTGACGAAGATCCTGCAGGTGGTGGGCGGGTTCGCCCCCGAGGCCGCCGACATGGTGCGCTACGCCATCGGCAAGAAGAAAAGCGAGGTCATGGCCAAGGCCAAGACGTCGTTCGACTCGGGGTGCCTGGCATCGGGGCTCACGACCAAGGAGACGGAGCAACTCTGGGAGACGATCAAGCCGTTCGCCGGGTACTCCTTCAACCGGGCGCACGCCAACGGCTACGCCATGGTGGCCTACCAGACCGCCTGGCTGAAGGCCCACTATCCGGTCGAGTACATGGCGGCGCTGCTCACCTCCGTCAAGGCGAACACCGACCGCATGCGGGCCTACCTTGCCGAGTGCATGGCCCTCCAGATCAAGGTGCTCCCGCCCGACGTCAACTCGTCCCAGCTCGACTTCACGCCGAAGGGGGACCAGATCCTCTTCGGGCTGTCGGCAATCCGCAACGTCGGCGAGGCCGTGGCGGAGTCGATCGTCTCCGCCAGAAAGGTCGGGGTCCCCTCAGGGGTGGGGATTGAGGGCTTCGCCTCCTTCCACGACTTCGCCCGCCGGGTGCCGGTGTCCGTGCTCAACAAGAAAGTCATCGAGTCCCTTGCCCGGGCCGGGGCCTTCGACGCCCTCTCGGTGGAGCGCAGCGCGCTGCTGGTGCCCGACCCCAAGGGCGGCCTCATGCTGTCGGACCAGGCGGCGAGGGTGGTCGAGGGGATCATGGGTGCCCGCCGCCGCGAGGATGAGGGCCAGTTCTCCCTGTTCGGGGGAACCGATCCGGAGGAGGACCAGGGCCCGGCCGCGCCGCTGTCCCCGTACGGCCACTTCGGCGAGCAACTCATCCCTGGCGACATCTCCCGCTCCGACCTCCTCGCTGCCGAGAAGGAGATGCTCGGCTTCTACGTCTCCGAGCACCCCCTTGCCGGGTTGGCCGCGGCGCTGCGGTACCACGCCGATGCGGAGGTCTCGGACCTCGCGGAGGGCCCGGACGGCGGCATCAAGACCGTCGGCGGCATCCTCTCCAAGCTCGAGCGCAAGTTCACCCGCAAGGGCGAGCTGATGATGATCGGCACCCTCGAGGACATGAAGGGCTCGGTGGAGGTCCTCCTGTTCCCCCAGACGGTGAACGAGACCCCGCCGGGGTTGCTGGAACTGGACAGCATCGTCCTCCTGAAGGGCCGCCTCGACATCAAGGACGACCAACCCAAGCTGGTGGCCCTGAAGGTCTCGGCGGTCGATCTGTCGTCGGCCTCGACCGCCTTACGTATCGAGATGCCGGTGACCGCCTGCACCCCCGACCGCATCGAGGAGTTGAAGGCGGTCCTGGCCGCGCACCCCGGTCCGTCGCCGGTGCTCCTCTACGTCGGCAACCAAGCCAAGACAACGGTGTTGCGTCTTGGCGGCGGCTTCACGGTCGAGATGCGCAACGGGCTCTACGCAGAGCTCCGCTCCATCCCGGGAGTCAAAGCCCTCGTCTGAGACTCGGCCTGACGGGCTGCGGTCGTTCGGGTGGGTCCTGCGCTGCCGCCGGGTATTATCCGGCGCGGGGCGAGAAGAGTGAGGTCGATGCCGAAGCTGACCTGGGTGCTGATGGCGGTGCTCGCGCTGGCGGCCTGCAAGAGCGGGACGACGGCAAGCGGTCCGTCGCCTTCAACCTCACCTTCCGCCACGACGATCTCAAAGGCGGACTTCATCACGAGGGCCAACGCCATCTGCACGACCATGAACACCAAGGGCAACGCCCTGCCGAACCCTCAGGACCAGGCGAACCTGAAGGCGGCCATCGACCAGGCCATCCCGATCACCTCCGACGGCCTGGCGCAGCTCAGGGCCCTGCCCATGCCCACGGGGGACGAGACCACCCTCCAGGCCTACTACACCAAGGTCGACCAGCTCGTCACGGACCTGCGGCAGGAGTCGGCGGCGGTGCAGGCGAACGACATCACCAAGGGCCAGCAGATCCTCACGAACCTGCAGAACGACCTGACGGCAGCCGACGACGCTGCCACCGCCTACGGGCTCACCGCCTGCGCCCAGGCCTGATCTGTCCCCTGGACCCCCCAGTTTTCCAGTCGTCGGCCACTCCTTCGGAGTGTTCGACGACCCCCGAATAGGAGCCAGGGGGGATCCGCAGTTCATCCCCCTCCGCTTCGCTGCCGGGGGCTGCTCCTCCCCCCTGGCCCCCTTCGGGCACTAGGGTGGAGATGTGCCCTGTGTCCAGTGCGGCAAGCGCCAGACCGACCCCGCCAAGGGGGCCTCGCCTTGGGCGAGGCTGGTCACCGGCGGGCAGCAGGTGCTGCTCTGCCCGGCCTGCCAGGCGGCGGACCCGTCCTGGCGCACCCGCTCCGACCGGTGCCCCGCATGCGGCAGCACCCGCCTCTCGGTGATGCTCGGCTCGGTGGTGTGCCGGGCCTGCGGTGAGATCCAGGCCTAAGGGGGCCTAAAGGCAATACTGTTAACTTAAGACTACATCAGTGTTATTCTCACCCCATGCCGAGAGCGGGGTGGGTCAAGCCGGAGACGGATCAGCGGTTGTCGGATCACATCTCCCTGGGGGTACTTACACGGGTGTTCCCGCCCGACCTG
>WNEZ01002242.1_pt1 | contig 16497 bp, 17 predicted proteins | sample 5400521 | NCBI WGS metagenome assembly WNEZ01 (sample SAMN13153339, study PRJNA577476) | soil metagenome | isolation source: 120 cm saprolite under Douglas fir tree site 2 hole 1 replicate 1 | place: USA:California | collected 2015-04-18
AGATCTGGCCGTCGCGAACCCTTTCGATACACTTGCGAAGATCTTTGAAAGATCCGGTTCGACAGAAGATGCCCCTGGCTCCGTTACGGAGTATTTCGACGACCATTTCGCGTTCGTCCTTATCCAGCAGCATGACCACGCGTGATCGCGCGTGTGACGTGCGCAGTTTCCGCAGTGCCAGCAGGCCGGCAACCGCATCCTCCTGCAGCCGTATGCTGATCACCGCCACATCAGGCTGGCCCTTGGCAACCGCCGAGATAATTTCCGTAGCACTAGTGGCACAACCGATTACTCGAAAGTTATTGTGCCGCTGAATGGCGTCGGCCAATAGTTGACAATCCATCCGAGCGGCATCGGCAACAAGAACCGTCGTTGTTTTGTCGTTCCTCAATGGCTTCTTTCTCGAGTCGGCTCGCCCGACGCGATTCTAGAAGTCCTGCAGGCTGGAAACAAGTAAAAACGTACCGGCCGCAAGAAATTTCACCGGCCAGAAGTTTTGTCCACATCCCACCTGACCCATTGGGGGGAGATCGACTCTCCCAGAGAATTCTTGCCTACATCACCTCTGGTATTGTCCAACCCAGAATACGTACGCCTGGAGCCTTCGGTCCCGGAGATTTTCCTAATCTTGCACGAAATTGCGAGGTTGCTTAATCTTGCGTTGCAGTCGTTCAAGGTCTGGTTGAAACCTGGCGACCAAGAAACCAGGGCTTTTTCCTGACCTCCTCCCCCGTGCTGCAGGATGACTGCTGAGGCTTGGGTAGATCGTACGCGAAGGTTTCCCGACCTCGGGATTCGTTCCGCCTTGACAGCTTTCCAAGCTGAGGGTGGATCAGGCAGCGATCCAAAATGTGACTCAGGGGGGAGAGGTGTGAGCAGCGGCAATCAAGTATGGAACCCGCCAGTCGCCCAACATGTCAACCCTGCTACTGACACGGCCCGTTGGTACGCGATCCACACGCTTGCGCGCCATGAAAAGGGAGTCGTAACTCGCCTGCGTAACGAAGGAGTTACCACTTTTCTTCCGCTGGTGTCCGAGGTACATCGCTGGAGCGACAGGCGCAAAGTCGTCCAGTTGCCGCTATTTTCATGCTACGCCTTTGTGCGCATACCTCCGGTGCCCGAGTTCCAAGTGAAGGTTCTACACGCGGATGGCGTTCTCAGATTCGTTGGTGGTCGCGGAGAAGGTGTCCCCATTCCTGACAGTCAAATCGAGGGCCTTCAGGCACTCTTGACCAGCAGCGCTCCGTACACCCTTTGCCCCTTCCTCAAGATCGGTCAACGGGTGCGGGTGCGGGGAGGGTCCCTGGATGGCATTGAAGGAATTCTAATCGCCCGCAACGGAGAACGCACCTTGGTGATCTCAGTGGAACCGATTCAGCGTTCCCTCGCTATTCGGATCGACGAATACCAAGTGGAAGCCATCTAGGTGGAAGCCGTTTAAAAGAGTATGGTTTCGCCGCACATTCTGGTGGTAGGCAGTGAAACAACGACGCTGCAAGCTCTCAGCGTGCTAACGGCGGGCACTTCGTGCTCCGCAGAGGGGGCAATCGGTGCTGAGGCGCTAGCTACGGTCCAGCACAATCCCGAGCCGGACCTCGTGCTTCTCGAGCTTGGGAACGGCAATGAGAGCGGCCTGCGGACACTGCAGCAGTTGCGCTTCGTCCGGCCAGATCTGACGATCGTAGTCCTTTCCGCTTCCACTGACTCACGGCACGTTGTAGAGGCGATCCGTCTAGGCGCGCAGGACTACCTGAACGTCCCATTGCAAGAGACGGAATTGCACCAAGTGCTTAGGCGCTATTTGGACCCCAAAGTCAGCGAATCAGTGGCTAAGCAACCAGCCCAGGCCATTGAAGAATTTGACAACGGTGAATTCTTCCTTGCCGCCAGTCCAGCCATGCGCAAGGTGCGTCTTCAGGCAGAGCTTTTGGCCGACCTTGATGTGCCGGTGCTGATTCTCGGGGAGAGCGGCACGGGAAAAGAAGCTGTGGCTCATCTCGTACACGAGTTATCGTCGCGATCTCAGCGAAGGTTCTTGAAGGTCAACTGTGCCGCCTTGCCCGACGAGATACTGGAAAGCGAACTGTTTGGTTGCGAGCGCGGCGCGTTCTCCGGAGCCATACCTACGAAAACGGGCCAGTTCGAATTGTGCGATAAGGGAACCGTTCTGCTGGATGACGTGACAGAATTGTCCCCCAACCTTCAGGCCAAGCTATTTTACGTGCTGCAGGACAAGAAATTCTTCCGTCTGCACGGCGAAAGCATGATCGACACTGATGTACGTATCCTCGCTTCCACCACGGCAAACGTTCACCATGCGATTGCCGACGGGGAGTTCCGGGAAGATCTTTATCACAAGTTAAGCACCTTCACGGTGGTACTGCCGCCGCTACGGAACCGGCGGGAAGAGATTTCCCTGTTACTACGTCATTTTATGGGAAGGATGGCTGCTCGCTACTCGCGGCCGGCTGTGCCGTTCACCCCAGCGTTGATCGAAGCGTGCCTCCATCATGCCTGGCCCGGCAATATGAGAGAGTTGGAGAACTTCGTGAAACGGTATCTGGTGATGGGAGATGAGTCCCAGGCGCTGAGTGAACTACATGCAGCACCCCCCCGCCAAAGGCGCGTCCCAGCTCCCGCGGGGATTGTCTCGAACCTGCTCGAAAATGGTCCAGGACAAGAGCGGAACCTGAAGAGCCAGGTGCACAACCTTAAAGTTGAAGCTGAGATCCAGGCGATCACGAAGGCCCTGGCGGAAACCAACTGGAACCGTAAGCGGGCCGCGCAACTTTTGAATATCAGCTATCGCGGATTGCTCTACAAAATTCGCGAGTACGGTATCACCCGTCTTCCCGGCGGCGAGAGTATTTCCTACTTTCGCAACGGAAGTCTCAACTAGAAGACCTTAAGGGAGACAATCCTCGTGTCCGAGACACTCACTGCACCACGGCGGAGCCATAATCATGAGCAGAGTGGTAAGTACTCCAAATTTCAGATTAAAGGTTGGGTAAATTTCGACGCTACCGACAAAACGCTTGCCGAGATTGCAGAAGGCATAGAACAGGGTGACGGATTTCTGACGCTGATGGAAGTCCTAGAAGTAGACGACAACCTTGCATCTATTGGCGATGAAGAAGCGAGGGAATGCTTTGAGAACATAATCGCTGCCAGGAAACTCCTGCAAAACGTTCATGAACTTCCGAAGAAGCTGATAGAAGAGTTTCGCACGGCGCTGAAAGCCGAGGAGGAAATCGGCCCCAAAAAGACCGTTACCTCGATTGCGAAATCGTCGGAAACCACGACTAGGGGCAAAACTGGGCTTTGGCCATGAGACGAGCGGGTCGGTGGTAAAGCGAGTTGCCGGAGCCAAATCCTCGTAGGTCAGCAGCATTTCCTCTCTGCTTGGTTGGCTCTTAGCTAACGGCTCTGCGGCTACCAGACTGGTCAGCCCACAAACTGCCTGCCCGCACGAGAGTAGTGATAGTGATGATAATGATAAGGCCGTTAAATCTGACGGAGCACCAGTCAAGCGCAAAGGTGCTCCCAGAATCCGCTGATCGCTTGGCGCAGGCGCTGGCAAAGTGGTTCGGCCGGCACCGTGGCGTCTGGTCTGGAACAGCGACCGAATTGATTGCTGCAGTAGGAACCGACTTGTGGCCGCAGTCTGCGCATGCGCTTTATGCCCACATCGAGTCCCACAGACAAATACTCCGTTCTTTGGGCGTGGATGTCTTGCCGCACCACGGATATCCGCGAATGCTATCGCTCCGGTCGTGCCAGGAAGAAAGAAATCCCGGTCCGGTAGCTGCTGCGCTGAACAGTAACCCTGCCAACTCTGGCAAAGTAAGGCCGGCGGTAAACGAACCCCTTGGTCGAGTCGCTCCTGTAGCTGAGCCTGACATGGCGGAGCGCTTCGTAAATGACCGGGATGGGGATGTAGATAACCATGAAAAGCATGTTTTCGAAAACACCGCAGCAGCGCTTTCTGACATTGTAGAAATGCAGGGCCGGATCAGAGAGCAGAGTCTCGGTGTTAAGTCAACGGTAGAGCTGATCGCGGACCGCGCACAAGAGATCACCCAATGCAATGGGGTCTCTGTCGGATTGCTGCATCAAGATAATATCGTCTACTTTGCTCGCACAGGAATCGCCGTTTCAATGGCAGGAGACCAATCCCAGACCAAACTCTTTCGCTCCTGCCTGACGACAGGTCAAGTGCTTCCGTTTGCGGAGGCCCAGAAGGATGGGCTTGTGGGCGCCACGTGTCGCCGAGAAGGAGTCAGGTCCCTGGTTGTCGTTCCCATATTTCACAATCGGAAAGCCACGGGGGCCATGGCCCTCCTGTTCAAAGGAATGCGTTCCTTTTCCAACGGTGATGTCATGACTCTGGAACTCATCGCAGACGTGGTGGGCGAAGCTGTAGAGGGCGCTGCTCAGGCTCAATCCAAGCAACCAGGAGGAGGGGAAGGCCCGGCTGAGGCAAAAGCCGCCGAAAGCCTCACCTCACAACTCGGACATTTATTGGACGAGAAAGCAGGTCTGATGGGCAGCCTCGAAGGCATCGGTCCGGAAACATCCTTGAGGAAACCCGCTACTCCCGAGTTAAGCACACCAGGCACCGTCTCTGATTTAGCCACTCCGGCCAGCTCACCGTGGCTCGCCTGGATGAAGCGCAAACGCGTGAGTCTGTTAACCGGAGCGGGCGGAAGTTGCCTCTAACTTGTATTGCGACCTCGAACAAGAATGCTAGACTGCGAGTCGACGATGCGGCCGGGCACAGCGCGATTCATGATGAGAAGAAGCAGTCGGGGATATCGCACCGATTTCATCGCCGTGTTGATAAGCTTCGCTCTTTCCAGTTCCTTGTGGAGCCAGGCCGGCAGTAGTGTCAACCAACCAAGCGCTTCTGGCTCACCCACCAAGGCCGAAAAGACGAGCAAGGACGCCGAGGCCTCGGCGACATCAGCCGGACCGCATGATGACAGTTTTATCAATTGGGGCCGATGATGCGCCGGAGGGAACCAGCCGACGACCAGGCCAACAATGTCCGGGATTTCACCGATAACGCTCACGGATGCAAACTTCTTGAACTCCTTATTCCTGGCGAAGAAGAGAACACGGCGATGGAAAGTTCGGTTGTTATGGGTAACGGCGGGCTTTGTTTTCGTCTCAATTCTGGCAGGATCCGCCCTGAGCTAGTTGCGGGGATGACTAGTGTACAAAACTTTTTACGGACTCCGGCACGATCCATTCGAGATCACTCCCGATCCGTCGTTTTTGTTCGGCACCGAGAGACACAACGAGGCACTGGCGACGCTCTACTACGGGGTTCGGCGTCGCAAAGGCTTTGTGGTGATGACTGGTGAGGTTGGCACCGGAAAAACGCTACTAGTCCGTTGCATGCTGCAGTTGCTAAAAGGTAGTAACGTCACTTATGCCTATGTGTTCAACAGCCGTTTGTCATCGGTTGAGTTTCTGCAGTATGTAGCTGGGGACCTGGGGCTCGCCACCTCGGGCAAGACTAAGGGCGAGCTTCTCCTGGAACTAAGCACCTATCTCGTCAGCCGTCATCAGAAGAACCTCACAACCGTGCTCGTGGCGGATGAGGCCCATCACCTTTCAGCGGACGTTCTTGAAGAGATCCGGCTTCTGACCAATCTGGAGACGTCACACGACAAATTGCTGCAGATTTTGCTCGTAGGGCAGCCCGAGCTGGACGAAAAGCTGGATGCGATCGAATTGCGACAGTTGAAACAGAGAATTGCGCTACGCACTCGACTTGAACCACTGAACAAGGAAGAGACGAGCGGATATATACATCGACGACTGGAGCTTGCAGGGGCAAATTCTCGTGCCGCAGTTCTTTTCCCCCCCTATACTGTTGCCCGCGTCTATCGCTATTCCCATGGCATCCCGCGGCTGATCAACACGGTGTGCGAGAACGGACTAATCACCGCGTACGCGAAGCAATCGCGAGCCGTGTTGCCATATATGATCGATGAAGTTGCGGCTGACTTCCGCATGGACGTTACGCATCCGGCTCGGATTGAGCAGGACGAAAACAACGAGATACGCGAAGCCGAGAAAACCGTGCTCCGTTTGTATGAGCAGTTACGCGCCGCGCGGTCGAACGAAGGTGCATCTGCAACAACCATTCCATTGGGAGCGGGCAAGCATGAGCCGTATATTTGACGCGTTACAGAGGGCCGAGTCGGAACGGTCCGGGATCGTATTCCCGCCGGTGACATCTGTAGCCACGGAACTGATAGAAGCTGCGGAACTGCTGCAATCTACGCAAAGGGTCGAGAGCGAGAAGCAAAGTGAATCTCTGCCCAGCCCTTGCCGTTCGTGTGGCTCGCAAGTGCCTGTCGACAAGCTTTTTTGTCCGAAATGTGATTCCTTCCAGGGTTCCGTGGCTACAGGGGAATGCCACGATGACGAATCGCACGCTGAGCCCGAACACCTCGCGTTTCCCGAGCCCTCGGTTTCCTGGATCCGTGCTTTGTGGGCGCAGAATGCGCGAATGCCACTATTGATGGCGATCGCATTGCCAGTGGGTCTGATACTTTTGTTTGTTCTCGTATTCGCCATTTTCAGAGCCCACATTGTGAAACCACTGGCAGCGCCCGTACGAGCAACCGGGGCGGCTCTGTTCAGTTGCTGCAGTGAAGAAGAGGGCTTCTGACTGCACTTCCGTCGAACATTTGGTCGATTCGATGCCAAGATTGGATTCCGCCATGAACTCCACCTTTAGACGAGTCTAGGCAATGAGCGCTGTTCCACAGATTTTTCCCGCTCGAACCCAGTTGCTTGGATATCGAGTCGACAGCCTGGATATACAGGATGCCGTTTCCCGAGTTGATACGTTCGTAAAAAAGGGTGGCTTTCACCACATTGTTGCAATCAACGCAAACAAGCTCTGGCTCGCAGAGCAGGTGCCGGCCCTCAGGAAAATCGTACGGCAGGCAGAACTTGTTATACCCGAATACTCTGTCGTTTGGGGATGCCGTGCGCTTGGACGGCCGCTGAAAGCGCACGTGGGTGGGATCATGCTTCTCAAAGCACTGCTCCCTTGGCTGGAACGCGAAGAGGTCCCCGTCTATTTCTTGGGCGCGAAGGCGACGGTGCTCGAACGGATGAAGTGTCGGCTAGGCACAATGCATCCGCAACTCTTGATTGCAGGCATCCGGTCTGGCTATTTCGAAGCCGGCCAGGAAAAAGAGATCGTTGACGAGATCAACCGATCGAGAGCGGCGATCCTGTTTGTTGCAATGGGAACTCCACGCCAGGAACTGTGGATCGAAAGGCATCGCCATAATTTGGCAGTACGGGTGGTGATGGGGGTCGGTGGCAGCTTCGACGTTCTAGCTGGGGTGAAGAAAGATGCGCCACCGTGGGTTCGGCACGGTGGAGAGTGGTTATATCGATTGATACAAGACCCCAAGAACCTGTGGAAGCGGTACCTGACCACCAACCCTTGGTTTGTATACCGCGTGCTTCGCGAACGTATTCTCGCCGAGAGCGTATCGAAGGAACCGATCTGATGCACACGACAGCCGAGGCAGAGTATCTGGATACCCGGAGTAGGCAGCACCCATACCGGCTTCGAGTCAAGCGCGCGATTGACCTGATGGTCGGCACAATCTTATTGATTGCTGCCAGCCCCGTGATGCTTGTGGCGGCGGTAGTCATCTGGCTTAGCGAGGGGCGCCCCGTCCTGTATCAGTGGAGAGTGGTGGGGCAGCATGGGCGACCGTTCCTCAGTTGGAAATTTCGGACCATGGTACGTGATGCGGATCAGCGTAAGCAAGAGCTGCTGCAACACAATGAGATGCAGGGACCTGTTTTCAAAATGCGCGAGGATCCCCGCATCACCCGGACGGGCCGTTTTCTGCGGAGATACAGCCTGGACGAACTTCCGCAGTTATGGTCAGTGGTGCGGGGAGACATGAGCCTGGTAGGACCACGTCCGCCGCTTGTCTCCGAATTTGTACAGTTTCAGCCCTGGCAAAAGAGGAAGCTCTCGGTGGTTCCCGGCGTGACGTGCTTGTGGCAAGTCCAGGGACGTGCCGATATCCGCGACTTCGATGATTGGGTTCGTATGGACCTGGAGTACATCGATCGCTGGTCGCTGCTGCTCGATTTCACGATCTTGTTCCAAACAGTCTTTGTCGTGCTGCGGGGGAAGGGTGCCTACTAGATGCTCAACAGGCATGGACCTGCTGCCATGACCTGGGTTATCGGAAGAGGTGAAAGTTGCGCGCACTGGTAACGGGCGGGGCTGGCTTCATCGGCTCACACCTGGTAGACCGCTTCCTGCGGGAAGGCTACGAAGTCCGAATTGTGGACGACCTAGATCCGCGCGTCCATCCCAACGGCTTGCCAAAGCACGTTGCGAGGAACGCCCAATTCATCAAGGGCAGTGTCACGGACCGCTCCACGTGGGAACGCGCTGTCGAGGGAGTGGATGTCGTGTCACACCAGGCCGCGTACCAGGACTACATGCTAGATTTTTCAAAGTTCCTGGTCGTGAATGCGGTCAGCACGGCTTTGCTCTATGAGGTCATGGTGGAGCACCGCTGGCGGCCGCGCAAGGTTATCATTGCCTCCTCCCAGGCCGTTTATGGGGAGGGACAATACACCTGCGAAGCGCATGGTTTCCTGCTGGCAAAAACCCGCACTCATGAGCAACTGCGGCATGGCGACTGGGAAGTGCGCTGTCCTCAATGCGGTGAGCCCTGCGCCCCCAGGCTCCTGGAGGAAGCTCAACCCAACCCTTACAACCAATACGCCGTATCAAAGCTGTCCGGGGAAAAAATGGCCCTGGGATTGGGGAGCATCCACCAAATTCCGACCGTAGCCCTACGCTACTCCATCACGCAAGGCCCACGACAGTCTCTGTTTAACCAGTACTCCGGGATCCTGCGTATCTTCACCGCTCGAGCACTCGCTGGAGAGCCCCTGATCATCTACGAAGACGGCCGCCAAACAAGAGATTTTGTGCACGTTGATGACCTGGTGGAGGCTAATTTTTCTGTGCTTACCGACGAGAACGCAAACTTTGAGGCATTCAACGTAGGAAGCGGCACGCCGACCACGATCCTGGAATATGTGGAGCTGATAACTGCTAAAACGGGGAAAGAAACCTGCAGCATCATTCCCGGTCAATACCGGGTCGGGGACAACCGACACAGCGTCTCCAGCATTGATCGGCTGATGAAGCTGGGTTGGAAGCCGCGGCGCGGTCTTCCGCAGATCCTGGATGACTTTCTGGCCTGGGTGGATGAGATTGGCGGTATCCCCTCCAATATTCCGGACGCTTACCTGGAAATGTGCAATCGAGGTGTAATCCAGCCAGCTCGTTAGTTTAAAGGCTTTTTCTCTCTGGACTTGTCCTTCCATCACAACCACGTTTCGAAACCTCGAGAATTCGCCGGCGCTGGAATCCGCAGGACGACACAGCGGATGTCCAACAGGAGTTGAATATGAGCAGCTTTGTCGAGCAACAAAACATGCTGCCGGAGATGCCCAGTAGGGCCTCGATCTACACGGCGGAGAATTACTTTGCGGAACTGAACTGGGTTTTGCGGCGGCTACCCTACCACGTAGTCGACAAAATCACCGCCGTCCTGGTGCAGGCGTACGAAGAGAATCGGACGGTCTACTTGTTTGGCAATGGCGGAAGTGCTTCTCTGGCTTCCCACTCGGCCTGTGACCTGGGAAAGGGTACAGCCATGAGCGGCAGGCGGAGGTTCCGGGTACTCTCTTTGACTGACAACATTCCGATGATGACCGCTTGGGCCAATGACGCGCGCTACGAAGATATCTTCGCCGAACAACTCCGCAATTTCGTGGAGAAGGGTGACGTTGTCCTCGCCATCAGCGGTAGCGGCAATTCCCCCAATGTCCTCAACGCCTTGCAAGTGGCGCGTGAGGCAGGGGCGTACACAATCGGACTCACCGGATTTCAGGGCGGCAAGATGAAGGACCTTTGCGATCTCTGCCTGGTCGTGCCCTCTGACAACATGCAATTTATTGAAGATTTGCACGTCTGTATCAGCCACTCTATTTTCACTGCGGTACGACATCAGTTTGCAAATAAAAAAATCGCCGAGGCGGTTCCCACCATTCACGCTGCCCAGGCTTACTGCGCCGACTAGCATCCAATTTCCTCGGGGATGGTCTAAGCTTCAGCGAATTAACGCCTGCAACCCTGTAGAGTATCGACGATGAACTCACGCATTCCGCGTTACATTCTGGCCTTGGACCTTGTCTGGCTGGTAGTGGCCTTCAGTTTGAGTTATGGCCTGCGTTACAGCCATTTTGAGCCGTACCCACCCAGGTTCTACACGGTCCTGATACTGGCAGCAGCGGGAGTCTGGATCCTGCTGTTCAAGACCCTACCTCTCGATTGCTTCGACGGAGGTTGGCGCTTCTACACCGTGCTGGGGAGGGTTCTGCGTGCGACGGGGCTACTGATGATTTTCGTCATTGCCTTCGCCTACCTAGCAAAGGTGTACTACTCTCGCCTGCTGCTGAGCTGTTTCGGTGCGCTGCTCTTTATAGGCTTTCTCCTGATCCGAGTGGGCATTTACCTCTTTCTCCGTACGCAACACAAGAGGGGACATACCAACAAGGTAGTTTTGGTCGGCAACGAACGATTCACTCGCGAGTTTGCTTTCAAGATTGTCCGACATCCCGAGCTCCTCTACCAGGTGGTCGGCTTGTTGTATTCGGTCGGGGACAGCATGGCCTTGGATACCACTTTGGCGCCCGGTGGTATGCTCCTCAGTTCCTTTGACGTCCTTGCGGCTCTCGCAGAACGGGGAGTAGACGAACTGATCGTGCTACTGGATGAGTCCCCGGGACTTGAATTCCAGAATTTCGTTGCGCGATGCCGGGCCCAGGGCATACGCGTGAAAGTGCTGCCTCGCGGATACGAACTCTACAGCTCCAAACCGAAGCTGATCGAAATCGATGGCTTGCCACTGATCTCGTTAGAAGCCCCATCCACCATGCCAGGTGCAGCAGCAGTCAAGCGCGCCATGGACCTGGTCATTGGTGTCCTCCTACTACCGCCGGCGGCATGCATTCTCACCGTTGCTGCTGTGGTTCTGCTGTGCAATAAGCGACGGATCCTGCGCCGGGAATTGCGCATTGGGAAAGGTGGCGGTCCGTTTTGGATGTATCGACTGGATATCGATCGGGACGTGGAAAACGGACCCCCATACGAGCGACTGATGCGGGATCTGAGCATTTCGGAGATCCCCCAGGTTTGGAACGTCTTACTGGGAGACATGAGCTTGGTGGGGCCCAGGCCGGAGTCTCCCGAACGAGTAAAGCATTATTCGGAGTGGCAGAAGCAGCGCCTGAGAGCCAAGCCCGGGGTGACAGGATTGGCCCAGGTCAATGGCTTGCGTGAACAGCACGCTTCAGAAGATAAGACTCGTTTCGATCTGCAGTATCAACTCGAATGGAGTCCGTTCAACGATTTGGTATTGCTCCTGCGGACAATTGGCACTCTGGCTACACGGTGCGTGCCGGCCCGCGCCCGTGCGAAACCGGCGCAGCTCGCGAGCTTTCCTGGGCGAGAGCAGGCGTTGCCCCGACATCGGGATCCATTGCGCGAGGTGGCACGTGCTGATCGTGCGTAGCCCAGTGCGCGTCAGCTTCGCCGGTGGGGGGACTGATTTGCCAGTCTACTATGAGAAGTACGGCGGAGCCGTTCTCAGCACTAGTATCAACAAGTACTTCTACACGATTCTGTCTCGACGTGACGACAATTATGTGCAGATAATTTCTTCCGACCTCCGCACGATGGAGCATTGGCAGGACATCGCAAAGATGAGTTTGACAGGCAACAAGCTGGAACTGCCCCTCGCGGTCCTGAAGTCTTTGGGGCGCGACGTCGCAGTGAACCTATTTCTTGCTTCGGAAATTCCGCCTGGGACAGGGCTGGGCTCCTCAGCCACGGTTTGCGTCAACCTCTTGAAGGCGCTGACTACCTACTTGCATCTTCCAGCTTCCAAGTACGACATCGCCGAGAAGGCCTTCGCAATCGCAAGAGATGGGCTGGGCAAGCCTGTCGGAAAACAGGATGAGTACGCGGCCGCATTTGGTGGCCTGAATTTTATCCGAATCGATACCAATGGTACGACTCACGTCGAAGCGCTGGATATCCCCCGGGACGTAAAACGGGAGCTACAGCAGAACTTAATGCTGTTCTTCACCGGGACAGCTCGCGATTCGCAGGAAATTCTGCGTGAGCAAGAGACCTCCAGCCAAGACCAACACGGCCGGGCAGTCGCCGCACTGCATGAAATAAGATCGCTTGCCGAACGGATGCGCAGAGCGCTTGTGCGTGGCGAGTTAAATCAGTTCGGACATATGTTAGACGAAGGGTGGGAGGCCAAGAAGCGGATTTCCAATAACATCTCCAATTCCTCCATCGATCGCCGGTAGCAGCTTGCGAAGGAACGGGGCGCTTTGGGCGGAAAAATTACAGGTGCCGGCGGTGGCGGATTCCTGCTGCTTTACTGTGAGCAAGCCTGCCAGCAATCGGTTCGCCAGGCGCTGGCAGCCGACGAACTTCCGGAGATGCGCTTCGAATTTGAAACTGAGGGGGCCCAGGTCATTGTGAACGATCCATTCTTAGACGGAGACCATAGCTCTGGACTGCGTTGGAACCTAGTCTGGAATGAGCCGCCCACGCCAAAAAGCGAAGATGCTCGCGCTACCCAGTCTCGGGTGGCGTAACTTTGGGTGCGGAAAATCCTGAACGCGAATCCTCGTGAAGGCATTTCTTCTAGCGGCGGGCAATGGAACACGCCTAAGGCCACTTACAGAAACCACCCCCAAATGTCTGCTGCCTGTCGGTGGAGCGCCGTTACTCGGTATTTGGTTGGAGCTTTGTCGACGCCATGGCATTGATGAAGTATGACCGATGGTTAAAGAGCCGCGCGGCGGCTGTGATGTATTCAGGAAAAAAAGCTTTAGCAAGGGTCGCAAAATCTCTTCTCTCGCTGAAATCGGATCCCAGCGTCGAGGCTAACGTTATGCCAGGCGGAATTCGCGAAAGCCTTTCCAAATATCAGAGCCGCAATGGAGCTATGCGGCTATGCGTAGGCATTGGAAGGAGTCTCGGTACCGCGATCGTTCTTTTGGTCTGTGTCTTGCCGGGTGCTTCTGCCGAACAAGTCTCGTCTGCGACGACTCGTGCATCCAGCGGCAGCGAGTCGCAGGGTACTACATTAGCGAGCGCCACACCGTTCGCAAGGCGCGTGGATTCACCGACGCTTTTCCCATTCATGGCCTCACGATACGAGCAGACGCAGGAGGCGATTAGCGGGTATCAGCGTTCCGGGGTGCCATTAGTCGCCCTGCACGGTCAGAAATGGCAGCCCGCGGCGAACGGTGAAGAGCCTGGCTTTGCCTATTTCGTTCCTGAAATTGTTGGGTTTACGCACGCGGACTTGGACCACGCTATCGATATCTTCCTCATCCTCCTGCTGGCTATCTGCTTCGCATCCGGCACTGCTGGCATATTCTTCTCGGTTCGGAACACGCCGAGCCGGATTGCAGCCATCATCGGGCTCGTCAGCACTCTCGTGGTCACCAGTCTGGTGGGCGACATCTACATGGCGGAATCCGCCATCGTGGTCGCAGTGGTACCGTGGGCATTGTATTTCTCGCGGCAGCAAAAGATCGGTACTGGCGCTCTTGTATTTGGCTTTTTCGCGGGACTGGGCGTCGCGTTGGCGAACTTAACCCGTGTCCATGCCGGCACACCCGTCGTGCTGTTCCTGGCCGTGCTGTTGTTCGCGTTTCGCGCTTCTGTGCGTAAACGAGTATTGGTTGCAGTGCTAGTGATTGCCGGATTTATCGTTCCGGTGGCCTATTTTCAAGCGCTCGTCAGTCGCCGTGACGCGGTATTGGAGAAAGTTGATCCTAGCTACAAGCCAATCGTTCCGCACCACCCATTCTGGCACACTGTCTATTTTGGGTTGGGATATCTCAACAACGACTATGGCCTGAAACTGGAGGATGAGTCCGTGGACAACAAAGTTCGTTCCATTAAACCAGGCGTCGAATACCTGTCGCCGGAGTATGAAAGCATCCTCCGCACCGAGGTTTTCCGCTTCGCCAAAACTCACCCCAGGTTCATCTTCGAGACTCTCACAGCCAAGAGCGGGTTGTTGTTCATAATTCTGTTGGTCTGCTCGAACCTGGGTTTGCCCTCGGCGTTGTTGTACAGGAAGCCCTGGGCGGTGGAGTCCGCTTTTTGGTTAGTATTTGCGTTTACCGCAGCGCAGGGCTTGCTGGCCAATCCGAATCCGGACTATCTGCTCGGCTATATGGCCTTCGCCGTGCTCTATGGGGTTCTGGGTATAGATTTTGCGCTCGCGCAAGGCGTTCCGGAGCGTCGGAGTAGGTTGGGCGTCGCACGCGAAAGCAGTAGAAGCTGGGCGGCAATTGCCCAGCGAATGCATAGCTGCTAATCCACTAGTACTGGAATAAGGGATGCAATGGTTTTGCAGCGGCTTTGTCCGGCCCTCTAGCCGTTTATTGCAATACTCGCTGCACTTCTTGCGGCACAGTTCGCCTGTCATCGTCCTCGTATAGAGGTAGCACTAATAAAAGCGGCAATTAGCACCCGCAACCAACCAAGCAGGTTTGTGCCCTCGGACAGCGGTATACGGAATTTCAAATGCGGCGTTACCTTCGGGCCTGAACCCTTGTAGTCTGTCAGTCGGCTTAACTCGCCGTTATCGGAGCCGCGGAGATGGTCCTGAGTGAAGGACCAGCTTGCGTTGAGCGACGAACATGGACACTTCGCCGGCTGGGTCTTGTGGAAAGAGGCGTTCACTACAAGGACTCGGACGCTTCGGTCACCCACCGTCGAGTGGCGTTACGCCGGGCACAATAAGAGACTGAAAGGCGAATTCCCGTGAAGGCATTTCTCTTAGCGGCTGGCAACGGCACACGCCTGAGGCCGCTTACGGAAAGGACCCCCAAGTGTCTGTTGCCGATTGGTGGAGTGCCATTGCTCAGTATATGGTTGGAGCTGTGCCGACGCCATGGCATCGAGGAAGTACTCATCAACGTGCACGCACACCCTGGTGCGATCCGCGAGTACGTGACCAGCAACCAGAATGGCATGCGGGTCAAATTGTTTGAAGAGTCAACATTGCTGGGGAGTGCTGGGACTGTTGCGGCGAACCGGGAATGGGTATCAGGCGAAAGGTTGTTCTGGATTCTCTACGCGGACGTGCTAACCAATATTAATTTACGAGCATTGCTGGATTTCCACGTGGCGCGGGAAACAGCCGCCACACTCGCCGTTTACCGCGTACCGGACCCCAGCCGCTGCGGAGTCGTTGCTATAGGCCAAAACGGAGTAGTGAGGGAATTCGTTGAGAAACCGCTGAGCCCGTCAAGTAACCTGGCGTTCTCAGGAGTGTTGATAGGAACGCGGCAGTTACTCGACGCAATTCCCAGCTGCCGTCCAGCAGATATCGGTTTTGATGTCCTTCCTCGCCTCGTCGGCAATATATCAGCCTACGAAATAAGTGATTACCTCTTGGACGTTGGCACCATCCAGAACTATAAACAAGCCCAAGCCACGTGGCCGGGGCTGTCATAAGGTAAGCTCGAGTGTTCGCTGGCGTGATATTTGACTTGGATGGGGTGATCGCCGACACCCATCCAATCCACAGGCAGGCCTGGAGGCAGTTGTTGCTAGAGGCGGGACAGCAGGTCTCGGAGAAGGAATTGGACTTTGTTCTGGAAGGCCGGAAGCGCGAAGAGATCTTGCGTCACTTTCTGGGCAGCTTGTCCGCCGCGGAGATCTTGCATTACGGTGAACGGAAAGATGAACTGTTCTATGAGTCTGCCGCGGGACTCCGGACGATCCCTGGCATAATCGATTTTCTTCATCAGCTCGACAGTGCCGGCGTCCCCAAGGCGGTGGCGACATCGGCCAGCAAACGCCGGGCTCACCAGGTACTCGAGCTCCTCGGTTTGGCGGGCCGCTTCTGCGCAGTGCTGACGGGAGATGACGTCGCCGAGGGCAAACCAGATCCTTCGATCCTTTACCTCGCCGCCAGCTGCTTGCAGGTGATGCCCCATCAGTCGCTTGTGGCAGAAGACTCGGTAGCCGGCGTCCGCGCCGCAAAATCTGCTGGTATGAAATGCCTAGGTATCGCCAGCGGCGTGCTGGGTCCCAGGTTGTGCCATGAAGGGGCCGACTATGTGGTACCCAATTTTGATGGCCTGTCCTTTGAGAGGCTCGAAAGTTGCGGCAACTATTCGCACCGGCACAAGTGACGATTGAAAACACGATTGCAAGTACGTGTGCCATCGCTCAGTCCTCCATTGCAGCGAATTGTCCGGGAGTGCGCCGGATAGGAGTTGCTGACATTTACGTTGCAAGTGGCTAGGGCGAGGATGTTGTCTAAGGAAGAAAAGAATCGCGTTGTTGCACCCGCAGACACC
>WNEZ01006848.1_pt1 | contig 16497 bp, 23 predicted proteins | sample 5400521 | NCBI WGS metagenome assembly WNEZ01 (sample SAMN13153339, study PRJNA577476) | soil metagenome | isolation source: 120 cm saprolite under Douglas fir tree site 2 hole 1 replicate 1 | place: USA:California | collected 2015-04-18
CCCATTCGGTCGCTATCTCCGACCGGTTCTGCCTGCGACCGCATTCCGTTCTGGCGCTCTTGTCCGCGCCGTGAGCGACACACGCGCTTCCGGAGTGGCTCGCATGACTGTTAGTGCGTTCTCTCCGACAAGCTGCTAGTGTGATTTTTATTTCCCATAGACTTGGTCGAAGTAGCCGTGAACGTGAAGATGATAGACGACGAGAAGATGAATTGCAAGCATATTTTGAGAAAATGGAACTCTTCCTGAAGGAGCACTTGCGAGAGCCAAATGCGGGTGCTGAGGTACGGGGCGTGGCACAGGCGCGAACTTTGGGTGTGTTACAAAGATTAAGATATGATTCGACTCGTAGATTGAGCGTGATCAAGTTCTTGTATGGGTCAGGTCTCATCAAAAATGACGCTGGCAATGCTATCATCAATTTGCAAGGAGCCGATCTGGGGGAGGCCGACCTGCGCTGGACAAATCTGAGTAATATCGACTTGCACGGGACCAATCTGAGCAGAGCCAACCTAAGCGGGGCAGATTTGAGCAGAGCCAATCTCAGTGAGGTTATACTATACAGAGCCAAGTTGCGCGGAGCTTATCTGAACAGAGCTATTCTGGACGGGGCTATTCTGAACAAGGCTGCTTTGAGCTACGCTAGGTTGAATGGCGCCAACTTGAGCAATGCTAAGCTGAGAGGAGCTGATATGCGCTGGGCCTACTTGGGGGAGGGTCACGACGGTACCGTCACAAACCTTTACAATGCTGACCTGAGTGGTGCTGACCTGAGCGGTGGTCGGTTCCTGTCCTGGAGCTGGTGGCTTAGGAACATCGGGGCTGATCTACACAAAGCCTACATGCGCAAAGCTAAGCTGAGAGGAGCCAACTTACACAGAACCATCCTGGAGGAGGCCATGCTGCATCAGGCCGAACTAGATGGGACTGGCCTACGCAAGGCGAGGTTGAAGGGGGCCTTTCTGCTTGATGTCGATCTGCGGGGAGCCGACCTGAGTTGGCTCAATCTGAGCGGAACTACTTTGAGCGAGGCTGACTTGAGAAGAGCCAACTTGCGCGGAACTGACCTGAGTAGGGCCAACCTGAGTGGGAACAATCTGAGTGGGGCCAACCTGACTTCAGCAGACCTGAGCGATGCCCGCCTCTGGAGTGCCAACCTCAGTGGTGCCAAGCTCAGGGGAGCCAACCTGAGCGGAACCGACCTACGTGGAGTCAAGGGACTGACGGAAGAACAGGTAGCGACCTGTAAAGCAAAAGGAGCCATCATTGATGAAGACCCCACGATCAGTTCATCCCAGCCAACCGTTTCAACTCCCCTAGCATCGCAAAGCAACGACACGCCAACTCAATCAGCTGCACCTGCTCAGGGGAGTATACCAACTCCTGTGACAGGGGGGAACAGCGTTACTGCTTCCACTACCTCACTTTGTCACACAACAGGCTGAGAGTCTGGTTGTTGTACGGGATAGAGTCGCTTGAGCTTGATACGCGCATCTGCCGTGCGAAATTGCCAGTTCACCGTGCCAACTCGCTGGTTGCGATGCTCCTGCCAGAGCTGAACTTGTTGACAAAGCTCCTCAATCGTGGCGATGTTGTGCGCCAGGCCTTGCCGTGCCAGCACGCTCAGTTCAATCTCGGCAATATTGAGCCACGAAGCATGCTTGGGGGTGTAATGGATCTCTAATCGTTGAGCCAGAGCATGTGCCTGGGCGGGAGGAAACACTTCGTAGAACGAGGCAGGCGTATGCGTATTGAGATTGTCCATCACGACCACCACCTTCGCAGCGTCAGGATACTGTTCTTCTAGGACCCGCCTCGCATGAAGAGTGCCCAATCCTTCTTGGTCCGGTGCTCGGTCACTTTCAGGCAGCGTTTCCCTGCCAATGGTTCATAGACAATGAAGAGGTTGGCGCGGCCTTCCTTCTCATAGCTGTAGTCTTCCCGTGCCACTTGTCCCGGTTTCGCTGGTTCGGGGGGATATTTGTCTTTGACGAGATTCTTGCCCATCTCGTCCATACAAATCCGGGGGACTGCCGGGTCATAGGGCTGGCAGTACACATCGAGCACATCCTCCATTGACGCGACAAAGTCTCCGTCTGCTTCCTTGGGGAAACACCATGACTTTTTGAGCCACGGCTTAAGTTCGTTTTTTTGAGTGTTTTTCTGACGGTTTCCGGGCTAATATGCTCGACATAGCCCAGATACACCATCTGATCGGCCAACAGTTCCAGCGTCCAGCGTTGTCGCCCGTCGGGAGCCTGACTGCAAGCGAGGTGGATCAACTGCGCCTCTCCTTTCCCGTCCAAGCATCGACGCTCGGGACGTTCGCGGGGGAAGCTTCCTGTCAGGGCGACTTCCAGATTCTCTTGTACAAACCTCTGTTTGATCCGAATCACGGTACGGCGACTGATGGAGAGCGCCTGGGCAATCTGCCCGTCGGAGTGGCTGGGTTTGCCATGGCTTTGATCACTCATGAGTAGAACACGTGCTACGAGATAGTGCTTGGTGGGAGTTGTGCTTGTGTGGATCATTGTCGCTAGAAAATTTCGCTGCTCTGGCCTTAATTGTACTGGGTAGCGATAGTGGCGAGTGCCCATCATTGCCCTCCTTTAGTCTCAGTTCCCTTTGCTCTCACCATGGAGCCCTTTCAAAACCAGGTGGGGACGCGCGTCCCATCTGATTTTGAAAGGGCTCCATGGTGAGATGTTCTAGACTGGGTTCTCGTGGGAGTTGCATATGGCGGTCCCGGCAAGCCATCCTTGCCAGCTCCGACATTAAACGTCTCTCCTTGGAGACTGATCTATCCCCAAAATTCGATCACTTTTTCGCAGTTGAAACGGTACGAGATAGGCGGGTGTTCTAGCAGGTGTGCTATATACTGCTGCCCGCTCTCCTCATCGTCGGTCCAGAAGAAGCTCACGAGGCGGTCGATATCTTTGCGGATCGTCGATAAACTCAACTCCTCTCTCATTGGTTACTGGATAAACTCGCTGGCAAAACGACGCATGGTATCCAGTTGAGGTGTGTCAAAGAAGGTGATCACGAGTTCCTGGACACCAGCTGCCTCATAGGCAGCGAGACGCTGCCGAATCGTCTCAAGGGTTCCAACGAGACCATACGACTGGATGTCTGGGCCAGCGAGGGGAGCCCATCCTGGGACCAGAGCGTGGGCCTGCTCATCGGTATCACCAAGAATACAGAGCGTGAGGGCTGTCCGATGAATGCTCTCATACTCGCGTCCAACCGCCTCACAGTGTGCTCTAATCACGTCAAACTTGTGCTGAATGGTTGCAATATTGCCTTGCACATTACAGGCATCTGCATATTGGGCCACCAGTTTGAGCGTCACCCGCTCACCGCTTCCGGCGATCATCATGGGAATATGGGGTTGCTGCACCCCTTTGGGCTGGTTGATCGCGCCGCGAACCTGGTAATAGTTTCCCTCAAAGGTGGCCTCCTCCTCGTTCCACAGAGCCCGAATGACCTGGACGGCTTCGCCGAGCTGCCGCAGGCGCTCTGGCGCATCGGGATACTGGTAGCCATAGGCGTGATACTCATGCTCGTGCCAGCCTGCTCCGATGCCAAAGGTGTAGCGCCCATGCGAGAGCACATCCAGGGTCGAAGCCATTTTCGCCTGTAAGGCAGGGTTGCGGTAGTTATTTCCGGTCACCAGGTGTCCGATGCGCACCCGCCTGGTATCGCGCGCGAAAGCCGCCGCTGTGGTCCAGCTCTCAAAAAACATGGCCTGAGAGGGAGGAAAGGTATGAAAATGATCCAGCAACCAGACCGTCTCAAATCCAAGTTCATCAGCCGTTTGGGCCACATGGGTCAGTGTTTCATAGGCTTCTATGGGGTCCTTGAAGCTCGCCAGTTCTCCCACAAAGCCCGTGGAAAGATAGACACTATACTTGAGAGACATATTTACTTACCTCTTTCTACTCCGGCAGAGAATCTCCGCCTGTCTATGCAGCAATCATCTGCGATCTTGTACATGTAGAATGAAACGGTTGATTTTTTGGGAACTCTTCAGCTTTCGCAACGCGCGTCAGGATCGCCCGGTTGCAAGGTGCACCTTCTTTCGGATTCCCTCCAGCCTTTGAAGAATTGCTGCTAGTAAGCGGCACTGAAGCGCTGGCGAACAAAGCGAGGTTGCTCAATCTCGTCGAGCAGGGCCACGGCATAATCTTCGGCTGAGATGCGGCTCTCCCCCTGTGCGTTCATGACAAGCTGATCGATGCCAAGACGATAGGTGCCGGTGCGCTCACCTGGCTCAACGAAGACGGGAGGACTGAAATAGGTCCAGTCCACATCGCGGTTCTTGCGATAGACCTCCCACTCTTCAATTTTGGCCATCACCTCAGGTTTCCATTCTTCGGGAATAGGGATGACGTCCAACGCCCGCACGCCGGGGGCAACATTCATGGTCCCTGCGCCACCGACAACAAGCAGGCGCTTCACACCAGCACGCTTCACCCCTTCTAACAGAGACTGCGCGGCTTCTGCCACAGCGGACCAAGGCTGATTCTCAGAAGGTTTGATGGCGCTGACCACCACGTCATGTCCTGCAACCACCTGTGTCACGCTCTCTGGATTGAGGGCGTTTCCCTCTGTGAGAGTCAACTGCGGATGACGGAACTGGATGCGAGCTGGATCACGCACGATGGCCGTGACCTCGTGCCCTCTCCTGAGCGCTTCCTGTGCGACACACTGCCCAATCATACCGCTGGCACCGAACAATGCAATTTTCATGTAGTTTGTACTCCTTTCCATGGTCATGCAGCCGACTCATTCAAAGGCCTCTCGATACTTTTTGATATAGGTCTCAAGGTCCATTGGTGGCTGACCTGTAATGTGCTCGATCACTTCATCTGTGCCAGAAAAAATGCCTGCTGCATGGTCTTTGGCAACTTCTACGAGATGCTGCCCAACAAAGGACTGGCCCATCTTTACCCATTGCTCGTGGAACGCTTCAAGTGATATTCTTTTGTACTTGATTTTATGTCCCAAGATCTGCGAAATCTTCTCGAATGCCTCAGCATAGGTGTACTCTTTGGGACCAAACAGTCAGTATGTTTTTCCAGTATGCGCTGATGGATTTTCTAAAATGTTTGCGATGAGACGTGCTTGATCCTCTGCCGCGATGGGGGCATGCTTGCTTTCGCCAAACGGCAATTGTACCAGACCGTCTTTGACATTTTGCATACGGTAAAGAGCCACTAAACTTTCGGCAAAAAACGTCGGGCGCAGATGGGTGACAGCAAGGCCAGACCAATCAAACACGTGTTCTGCTGTCCAGTGATTGAATGCCGCATGGCTCTTCGCTTCGCGTCTTGCTGAGATTTGCGACATATTCACAATGGCTGGCACGTTGGCCTCTTTGGCGGCTTGAGCGAAGTAAGCGGTTGCCTCGATGAGGCCGGGAGCAATGGGATAGACGAAGTAGGCTCCCCAAACGCCTTCGAGAGCGGGCCGAATCGTGGTGAAATCGAGCAAATCTCCCACGACGATCTCGACGCCCTGTTTTTCTAATTGTGCACTGCGTTCGTCGTGCTGATGAACGAAGGCCCTCACGTGATAGCCTCGTTCAAGAAGCAATTCGACAGTTTTTCTGCCGGTTGCTCCTACTGCTCCTGTCGCTCCTGTAATTAAAAACCGTTTTGAACTCATCATGTCACTTTCTGCTGATTCTATTTGCTTCTACATAAAGAATGGTTGAACTCCTTTTTGTCTAATGTAGGTATATACCCGCACTGGATAAAAAAATGTTAGATGCTCATCTCTTCCAATTGAGAAAGCAGCATCTTCAGCAGGTTCAGTTGACCCTGTCCGAGGGTATCTGCAACGGCTGTCTGGGCCTTTTGCCACAAAGGATGGGCGAGAGAAACCGCTTCACGCCCCTTCTGGGTGACATGTGCGGTATGCTCTCGTCGGTCGCTTCCTCTGCTCAGAGAGATCAACCCGTCGCGCGCGAGAATACGCAAATTTCTTCCAATGGTCGAACGATCACTTCCCAGCGTTTGGGCCAGGTCGGTAATGCTTTTCTCAGCTTCATCCCGAAGAATGCTTTCCAGAAGCACATATTGCGTCACCTTGAGACCGCTGGGCGCAAGGACTCGATCATAGACCTCGGTGAGCGTTTGCGCAGCGTAGCGCAGAGTAGTGCAATGACAGGGAAATGTCCTTTTCATGATGTAAGTATATACCCACATTTGGCAGATGTCAAGGGTTTGTTAGAACCGAGTACACAAAAAGGTTCCAGGAGAAGGCGGGTTCTGTCAGAACGGGAGAAGAGGACGTGTCTTGAAAATCGTTTGCGGGGTCAAGGAGTCAAGCCGCAGTATTCTCCTCTGCATGGTTTCGGAAGCTTCGACGGATAGGCTCAAACCATGTCTCTGTCCTCCTGCCCGTTTTACCGCCCACGGAATTCGCAAGATGCGCGCTCATGGAATGTCAAAATTTACAGGAGAAGAGTGATTTGGCTTATAAGGCCAACGTCATAGGCTACCGGAGAGCATTCTTCTGTGACAAAGTGAGGTAGTGGAAGCAGTTACTCCCTCTCAGCAAAGCAGTGACACGCAAGCCCCATCGACTCCATCTAGTCAAGGAAGTACACCAACTCCCGGTACAGATGAGAGCAGTGCCACTTCTTCTCAGACAGGCCCAGAGTCGTGAAGGAGGCCCTGCTTTTGCCATGGGAATGTTGGAGGGAATAAGTATTGTGATCCCCTCTTCGAGAGGGTAATAAACCTCATAAAGGACTTAAGAAGTGAAAAAGGTTCTACGGGTGGAAATGGCCCTTTTTCGCAGGAATCGTTGTCATACCCCTACCTGGACAGGGAGCGTCAGCGAGAGTTCTATCGAGGGAGGGAAATCGGGCATGGAAGTCGGTGCCATCCGCAACGCCCGTCTTGGCGACACCAGTATCTTCCACCGCCAACGGCTGCTCGCCCACTCGGACCTTGAGCGGTCCTACACCTATGAGTTCTGCGAGCCGTTTCCCTACCCGATACGCAACTGCGTGGTGACGCTGCGCGTGACGCCGGTCATCGATGGGAACAGGGCGTTTGTCGAATGGTTGGCAACGTTCGACTGCGAAGCCGCTGAGTACGACCATTGGACAACGTACTTCGCGAATGAGGTCTGGGCAAAAGCGTTAGAGTCGTTAAAGCAACACTTCTCACATCCATAGTGAAGTATGGCTTCGCCGTTTGTGTCTCTCATGCTGAGCGGCAAACCTTTTTCGGACAAAGAGCACGTACAAGCCTCATTCCTCATATGGCACGAACTGCCATATGAGGAATGAGGCTTGTACGCTGCAATTTGGCAAAGAGATAATGGCAAGAAAACATCCTCGTCCTGCTGCAAATCAGCAGTCTCTCCTCATTCCCCTCCACCAGCAGTGCTGGGAGTGTGGAAAGCGGTTGTGGGTAGCATCCTCTGCGGCTCGCACAGTGACCACCCTCGACGGTTTGTGCCAACTTACGCTCACCATTCGCCGATGTCAAAATCCGTCCTGTGGACGGTATCATCGATCCTACCGTCCAGAGGAGGAAGGGCACTGGGCCTTGCCTCATGGGGAGTTCGGCCTCGATGTGATCGCGCTGATTGGCACGCTTCGCTATGTGCATCACCGCAGCGTTCCAGAGATCCACCGAGCGTTGCTCGCGCGAAGTGTGCTGATCTCTGAACGTACGGTGACGAATTTGCTCGCCCGCTATGAAGAGTTAGTGACGCTCCACCTGACAGATCAGGCGCGCTTGCGTCAACTTCTTTTGACCCAAGGCTTCGTGATTTTGGCTCTAGATGGATTACAACCAGATGTGGGGCACGAAGTGCTGTGGGTTCTCCGCGATTGTCCCTCTGGTGAAGTACTGTTGGCTCGTAGCTTACTCAGCGCCAGTGAAGCCGATCTTGCGGTGCTGTTGCGCGAGGTACAAGTTTCCCTTCCGGTGCCTATTCGCGGCGTTGTGACAGATGGTCAACACTCCATTCGTAACGCTGTTCAGGGAGTGTGCCTTTTGCAGAAGTGCATATCTAGAATGAGACTCAGCCTATATTGGCCAGCGGCGCCGCGTGGAGACAAGTATGGAGCCGTTTCCCTACTGCCACCACCACTCGTCTGCCATCTGGCAAGATGACGGCGCCATCATTGACTTTGCGACACACCTCCTCTAAACTCTCCGTCACCTTGGTGCATATTTCTGCCTCAGAATCATGTAGCGCAGCGACCAAGGATGTCAGCCTCTCTGGCCTGGCTTGGCCTAGCTGGGTTCATCCGCAACTTCCGTGCAATGAACGCAAAGGATGGGTTTTCAAAATATGAGAGATGAGCAGAGGAGCCAATCTATGGACTCCTCTTCCAATTGCAGTTTTCACTTAGCACGAAAGCTGCGGATGAAACAGTTTTTCGGATATTTGACACTTGCATCTGTACTCATTCTTCACATAGTTCATGACATTATTGTTCCTATCACCTCTGGCATTTATCCCTCTTCTTCAGAAAGTTCATGACATTATTGCATGGTTCAGCACTTTATTGTCTGGTTCAGAACATTATTGTCTCTGCACAGCACGGCGGCCCGCTGCTCCAGAAAGGACAAATCAAAGCCAAACAGGTTGTGGTTCTCGATCACATCCGGGTCGCGCTCGCGGATCAGCGCACAGAGATCGCCGATCAGGCGTGCCTCATCTTCAGGTGCAGGGGCATCAAGCGTGGTGGCAAGGCCACGACTATCGCGAACGGCAACCATGAAAATGCGCCCGCGATGTGGGTCAAGCGCGGTCGTCTCCAGGTCAAATTGCAATCTGTGCAGGTCATCGTACGTCATCCCCCGAAAATAAACCCGCCCGCTGAGCATCAGATATTGTTCGACAGGGCCAACACGGTAATACTCATCTTGTAATTCGTTCAGGCTGTCGATCTTACGGTTAAGTCGGCGCGACGCACCGCGTACCAGCTCACGCTCGAGAGCGCGTCCATCGCGAGCAGAGAGCAGGTAACGATAGGACCCGGCAGGACCATCCAGTTCGCGGTAGCTGAAGATAGCATCATTTCCGCCAGGGGCAATGGACGGAAGCAAAGCCGATCCGAGATGTGCGAGATCAGCCAACGTCGTAGCAAAGACCCAGGGACGAAACCGCTCCATCGTGCAGGTGATCTGCTCACCCTCACGCCGCCATATGATGGTACGGCCCTCACGATTGGCCCAGACCGAGACAATCCCCGGCATGGGGTCCCAGCCGAATAGGTGTTCATCTTCAGTGTGAGAGAATATATTGGTGGCACTCGTGGGAAGGAATGTGGACATAGTGCTCCTGCTACTAAGTGAATGATGAACGTTTATTCTAAGGATACCACGGGGGATAATTGATGGCAAGGTTGCAGTATAGCAATCAGCCTTGTTCGATCACTTCAAGTTGTGCATTCGCAAGCCAGATCTGCCCTTTGCCATGCAGGACAAGTCCAAAGCGAATAAAGGGAGCATCTTCAGCAACGGGGACGGTTGCTTCATACCTCATCCAGTCATGTGTTCCCTGCACCACGTTTTCTGGCCTTAATCTCTCATCTCGCCTGTTCGTGCGAATATATAGACCGGCTTGCTGTTCAACTTGTTCGACTTTGATATCACCTGAGAAGCGAAGCTGTTTCCCTCGATAGTCGTCAGCTTTGATGGTTTGTCTCAGCGTTGCCACGACTTGCGCGGAGGCTTTAGTTGATCTCAGGAAGGCACTCGATTTCCCTTGAAGACCCGATGCCACGACACCACTTTCATGCGTCGTTCGAGGGCCCATAGTTATCCAATGGTGAAGATGCTGCTCAAAATCCATGTTTGCCGGGTGCTTCAGCCAGAGTTCTCGCTCAGCTTTACTCCTAAGGCAAGGTTCAATTTGAAGAAAAGTACTTGACCGTTTGAACAGTCACACCGTGTCACCCTGAGCGCAGCGAAGGGTCTGTCTCGATAGGCAGAGAGATGCTTCGCTGCGCTCAGCATGACAGGGCTGGACCTTGCTGTTGGTTAGGAACTGTCAAGTTCATTTGAACACTGTTCATAGCAGGTGTCCGATCCTTTGCACTGGGAGAAACCATTTCAACAGAGACTTGCAGTTCAGAGGCGTGTTGCAACTCAGAGAGTTGCTCTGCCAGCATTTGGGTAACCACGTCGCTAAACAAGGGAAACCACAAGCCCAGGACGCCAGGTATGCCTCGTTGGCGGTAGGCGTCCTGGCAACACTCCCGAAAGAGTTGGAGGGTGCGGTCTGCGTACTGACGGCGATAGGTGTGTGACCCCAAACAAAGCAACCAGCGATACAGATGCACTGAACATCTGATAATCCAGGGTGAAGATGAAGGTGTCCGCATTAGCGTGCCTCCTCAATGGATGGCGCGGGGAGCAAGCCACGAAGTCCTCGTCTCGTTCGGGCAACAACCAGTGCTTCCTCCAGGCGTCGGACCTCTGCCACAACCACCTGGCGACCAAACTCGGTCAGACGGTAATAGTGGCGGCGTTCATCATCAAGTGAAGGATCAGGCCGGACATCCGATTCCTCGATCAAGCCACCCTCCACTAGGTGCTTGATCGAGCGATACAAGGTTGCAGGTCCAAGACGCAGTTTCCCTTTGGTGTGTGTGGAGATGTCTCGCATGATACTATATCCATGTCGCTCGCCATCGGCAAGCGAGAGTAAGATATGAAATACTGCAGGCGTCAGCGGCACCAGTTCCTCTGGATTCTGTGCAGAATAGCGCATCTTTCCTCTCTTCTCACAAAGGCAGAATAACAATATATCCACAATGACACCACTAGTATCATTATGGATATATTACAGAAAAAGAGAGACATTGTCAATGCCTTGAAGAGAGGCACATCACTGGGTTGGAGGCAGTTCCATTGCCACCTTGATCGGACCTTCGCCTTGTTCTGTAACCTTGCCCTACCACTCTACGTCTTTACGCGATACAATGGAAACAATAAAATGAGAAGCTACTCGTCCTATAGCACAAAGGAGTGTAACCATCATGGCACAAACGATTGAAAGCGTCTCCTCACGGGCACAGACGCCATTTAAGAATGCGCCCCTTATCGACTTCAACAAACCCGAGAACCGCCAGGCCCAGATGGAGGCCCTGGAACAGGTAAGGAGTGAACTAGGACAAACCCATCCGCTCATCATTGGTGGCAAGAAGATCACCAACCAGGACACATTCGCCTCCATCAACCCATCGCAGCCCGACCAGGTGATTGGCTATTTTGCACGCGCCACCGTCGAGCAGGTCAACGAAGCCGTCCAGGCCGCCGCAACCGCCTTTGAAAGCTGGAAACGAGTCCCGGCTGAAGAGCGCGCTGGCTACCTCTTCGCTGCTTCCGACTTGCTGCAGCAACGGCGCTTCTATTACAACGCCTGGATGATCTATGAAGTGGGCAAGAGCTGGGTTGAGGCCGATGCCGACACGGCGGAAGCCATCGATTTCATGGAGTTCTATGCACGCGAGATGCTTCGCCTGGCCGGTGAACAACCCTTGGTGCGCATCGAGGGCGAGGATAACCAGCTTGTCTATATTCCCCTTGGCGTGGGTGCGGTCATCCCACCGTGGAACTTCCCAGGTGCCATCATGGCCGGTATGACAAGTGCCTCCATTGTCGCGGGCAATACCGTCGTACTCAAGCCTGCCAGCACCTCACCGATGATTGCATGGCAGTTTGTACGCATCCTGGAAGAGATTGGCCTGCCAGGCGGAGTAGTCAATTTCCTCACAGGCTCAGGATCAGCTATTGGTGACGCGCTGATTGAGCACCTACAGGTACGTTTCATCGCCTTCACCGGCTCGCGTGATGTCGGTCTGCGCATCAATGAACTGGCCGCCAAACCTCGCGAGGGCCAGCGCTGGCTCAAACGCACTATCCTGGAGATGGGTGGCAAAGATGCCGTCGTCGTGGACGAAACCGCCGACCTCGACGCTGCCGCAGATGGTATTGTGGCTTCAGCCTTTGGTTTCCAGGGACAAAAGTGCTCCGCCGGTTCACGAGCCATCATCGTCGAACAGGTCTACGACCAGGTGTTACAGAAGGTCATCGAGAAGACGAAGCAACTAAAACTGGGCGATGTCACCCAACCGGACACCTACATGGGACCGGTCGTCGATGAGAACGCCCTGAAGAAGATCACCGACTACATCGAGATCGGCAAGAAAGAAGGGGATCTCGTGGCCGGTGGCGGACATCATGGCCCCGGCTACTTTATCGAACCGACGGTGATTGCTAATTTAGGCCCCTATGCACGCATTGCGCAGGAAGAAATCTTCGGCCCGGTGCTGGCGGTGATCAAAGCGAAAGACTTCGACGATGCACTGCATATCGCCAATGCTACGGAGTATGGGCTAACCGGCTCGCTCTACTCGCGTGATCAGCAGCGTATTGAGCGAGCTAAGGAAGAGTACTTCGTCGGTAATCTCTACTTCAACCGCAAATCCACCGGTGCGCTTGTCGGCGTCCACCCCTTCGGCGGCTTCAATATGTCCGGCACCGACTCGAAAGCAGGCGGCAGAGATTACCTGCTCCTGTTCACCCAGGCCAAAGCCATCTCGGCTAAGAAGCAAGGACCAGATACCCGCCGTGAAGGCACTGGCGAATAGAGGAGGCCTGGTACCCGCAAGGGGCACCAGGGAGGAGGATGCACATTGTCCGCTGTTACCCAATTGAGCCCTGGTACATGGCAGGTTTCGCTGCCATTCCAGGGTGAACCAGAAATCATCGGCTCCTATCTCCTTGCTGGCGGGAATGAACTTGCCATCATCGACCCTGGTCCAGGCAGTATGCTCGAACACTTGCTGGCAGCGATTCGCGAGGCAGGTTTTGAGCCACAGGACGTCACACACATCCTCGCCACGCACGTCCACCTGGATCACGCTGGTGCAACGGGCTCGCTGATTCATCACACACCCAAAGCGCAGGTATACGTACACGGCTTAGGCGCGCTGCACCTGCTTGACACCACAAAAGTCGTAGCGAGCGCATCGCGCATCTTCGGCGACCGCATGCAATCACTCTGGGGAGCCATCGAGCCCACTCCTAAGGAGCGCTTGAGCATCATCGAAGAGGGCGATACCCTCAATGTCGCCGGTCGCCGTCTGGAGGTGCATTACACGCCAGGGCACGCGATACACCATGTGATCTTCTTTGACGCACACTCCGGCGAACTATTCGTCGGCGACGTGGCCGGCGTGCGCTTACCGGGGGTCGATTACGTGCGTCCACCGACGCCCCCGCCAGATCTCGACCTGGAGGCATGGTCTGAAAGTATGGAGCTAGTGAAAAGCTTACGGCCCGAGGTGCTCTACATTGGGCACTTCGGTGCAGTGAGGAATGCACCGCAGCACTTTGAGCGGCTGCGCGAGAAGCTCTATGCCTGGGGCGACTTCGTGCTGGCTGCCATGCACGACGGCAAGAATGAGGCCGAGATTACCAACTTGCTGATCGAGCAGACACAGCCAGAACTAGAACGGGCAGCAGGCGATCACCACGCTCTTGTGCGTTATGAGATTGCGACCAATTACCCCATGACCGTGCAGGGCTATATGCGTTACTGGCGGAAGAAGCATCCTGAACGGCTGTAATCAGGCTTTTTAAAGAAAAAGAGAAGGAGTGTCCGTAGATGAACATCAGTGCTCGTAACCAACTGAAAGGCAAAATCAAAACGGTAAAACCAGGTTCTGTGATGGCTGAGGTAGTCGTGGAACTACCAGGCGGGCAGGAGATTGTTGCTGCTATCACACTTGGGTCGGCCGAAACATTGAACCTGAAACCGGGAGATGATGTCACTGCTATCATCAAGTCGACCGAAGTGATGATAGGCAAAGAATAACACCGTTTCTATGTTGAATTGGACCCCCATTTTGACAGATGTTGAGCGTTATTTTACAATGACAGCAGACTCATCCTCTTAATGCAACAAAATGACATGGTCTCTACTGCAACGAGGCACACCGGAGGTGCTCACCCATGCGGGAGTCACTCGACGCTTCACTCGTGCGCATACGCAAGGCGGATGGGCGCGTCGTTGGCGCAGGCTTCCTGGTGGGCGAGCGACAGGTTCTCACCTGCGCCCACGTCGTCAGTCAGGCGCTAGGCCTGGCTGACGCTCCCATTGATCTCCCGCAAGGTGTGGTTTCGCTGGACTTCCCGCTCATTCCTCCGCGCACGCTCTTCACCGCGAAGGTGGTCCTGTGGTGTCCTCCACTCTTCGATGGCAGAGGTGATATCACGGGCCTGGAACTGCACCGCGAGCCACCTGCAGGAGCCAAGGCAGTCCGTTTTGCTCCAGCTGAGGATGTATGGGAACATCCTTTCCGTGCCTTCGGCTTTCCCGCTGGCTACGACGATGGTGTTTGGGCCACCGGGCGCCTGCTGGGACGGCAAGCCACCGACTGGGTGATGATCGAGGATGTCAAAGCCCAGGGCTTCGGCGTCGCACCTGGCTTCAGCGGTACACCGGTGTGGGACGAGCTGTTGCAAGGCATCGTCGGCATGGTGGTCGCTGCCAGCCGACCTACGGACCTCAAAGCCGCCTTTGTCCTCCCCCTCGATGTGCTCATGGCGGCCTGGCCAGTCATAGAGCCTGTCACTCGACAGCGCATCTTCCTCTCAGCCGCCCCCACCGATGCCACCTTCGCCGACCGCCTGGTCACCGACCTGCAGGCGCATGACATCGTCGTCTGGACTGAGCAGCAGACGCCTGGTGAGGATCATGCCGGGCAGGAAGAGCGTGTGAGACAGGCAATCCGTGCCGCCCAGGTTGTAGTACTGATCGTCTCCTCCCAGACACGCTCTTCGCGCACGGTCAAGGAGCACCTGCGCCTGGCGAACCTGTACCGGCGGCGGCTGATCCTGGTGTGGGTGGGTGACGACGAGCAGACGCCTGCACTGCCGCCCGGATGGCACGAGACGGTCTGGGTTGACGCACGTAACACCCAGTACGCGGCGGCCCTCGAGGCCATTGAGGCCACTCTGGGTCAGCGCCGGTCCATCTCGGCGCTGCTAGGTCCTTCCGCTGCGGCACCAGAGGAAGCGCTACACCCCTTTCAGGTATAGATTTTTTGGCGCAGTCAAGCCGCAGTCCGCGCACGGGCGCGTGCACGGCGTTTCTGCGCCCGTTTGCGTTCCCGCTGATGCAAGGCAGAAGCAGAGGGCAGTTTGCGGGGAGCCGTGATGGTCTCCGGCCAGGCGTCCCCCAGCAGTCTGCCACAGGGTAAGACCTCGGCTTTGAACAGCGCAGCGACTAAGCCCAAACGCCCCCGCACCACACAACTCAAGCGGCGTTCGGGCGGCTGACCCGCAGGTCGCTTGCGTCGCTTGCGCGCGATATGTGTAGCCGGCAAGTAGGCACCAGGATCTTTCGGCTGGTGCTCCACCTCGGCCTGGCAACCCAGGCTCACCGTCCAGAGCTGAGCCACCGCCATCGCCAGCCAGAGCCGCTCCACGCGACTGGCCTCCAGCATTTTGCTATGATGCCAGCCCCACAAGCCACGTTTGAAATCTTTGAAGCCCCCTTCGATCCAGGTTCGCATCCCATACCAACACACTTCGGCTTCTTGGGGTGAGAGGTCCGTGAGCACGATCCAGGGATGCTCATAGCCCGGCTCCCAATGCATCAACAAGGTGCCTTTGACTCGGCTCGCTTTCCCCGCAAAGCACTCCACTACGCCTTTCCAACTCGTTCCCGGTGTCGGCGTCCATCGGCTGATCCAGTCAAAGGTTTCCTCTCCCACTGCACGCGCTTTGACCCCCAGATTGAGGCGCAAAAATGGGTGCCACCCACACGCGCAGATCGCTTGGAACAGCCAACGAGCATACAAGCCCCGGTCCGCCATCACCAGCACCTGCCAGTCCGCCGGAATACTGCCCTCCAGATGCATGAGCAACCCTTCCCAATGCGGTCGCCACGAGCCTTTCTCATGCCCACCCAGCACTTTCCAGGCTACCGGAATAGCGCAACTGCGGATCACGACGCTGATCGACAAAATGGTCCAGCGCTCTCCCAGCGTCGTCGCATCCAGCACCAGCACCATCTGTCGGTTCCCGTTCTCCCACAGACGCACGATCCAACGCAGCAAGGGAGCGAAACAGGAGGTCACATCCAGTTCCTGCCGCTTTTTCCCGCTTTTGTGCTTCGCATCCAGATACCACTCGCGCAAGCGCTGAAACACCGTCTGTTCTGGTTGTTCCAACACCAACGCGACGAGACGCACTGATTTGGGTGATCCCTGCGGCTCCCGACAGCGCGATCCCCGCGCTCCAGAGCACCAATCCCCACACTTGCGGTTTGCTCAAGTGGGCAAAGGCGGTTGACACTTCGTGTGACCATTGCGATAATCGATCCGGGCAAGCCATGTTCGCTCTCCTGCTCTTGATGAGTCTCTTGGATTTTTTCTCATCATAGCAGATGGCGGCATCTTGCCGCTCCTTTTTCCTCCTCCTTTCCTAAAAACCTATACCTGAAAGG
>WNEZ01003488.1_pt1 | contig 16495 bp, 10 predicted proteins | sample 5400521 | NCBI WGS metagenome assembly WNEZ01 (sample SAMN13153339, study PRJNA577476) | soil metagenome | isolation source: 120 cm saprolite under Douglas fir tree site 2 hole 1 replicate 1 | place: USA:California | collected 2015-04-18
GGACGGGCGAGGCGCCCGTCACTCCCCCGTGACGTGCAAGCGGTACAATTACTTACGTGATTTCGTCTCTGCTTGAACGCAAGATCGAAAAACGTCCTGAAAAGGTGCGGCTGCAGGGGCGCATTCTATTTCTCACCGAAGACCCGCAGTTGATCAAGAAGCAGCTGGCGGGCTCGGATCTTCCTTGGGACACGAAGAATCCCGCCAACAATCCCAAACTCCGCGACGACATTTCGACTGACGAGATCACCCCCGCGCACTGCTGTTTCTACTTTGATCGGACGCTCGGAGAGATCCCCTATGTGGGCTTGAGGTGCGGCGATGCGCTGCCGATTGGGCGCGGCGATGTGAAGAAGGGCGGCTTCGTGTGTTCGGTGAGCGGCAAGCGGCGGGGCAAGGGATCGAGTCGTGAGCAGTCGCCTTATGCGGAGATGTCCGCCGGTATTCAAGTCGCGATTGCGGAGAACATTGAGCGCATCTACAAGCAGAATTGCCAGAACCTCGGGTTGCTGACTTCGACTAACTTTTCCTTGATCGATCGAATTCGCGCCGGGGAAGAAATCGCGCTCAGTGAATTTACTGCCGGGGAAGATGAGATCACGCGGCAGGTGATTGAGTATGGGGGATTGTTTCCGTTCAATGTTGCGCGGATGCAGGGGAAGGTGTTTCTGCCGCCGATTAGGACTCCGGCGCGGGCGATGACTTTGGCGGAGAAGATTTTTGCGGCGCACATGTTGCCGGCAGCATCGGGGACTGCCGAGCTTCGCTCGGCTGGACAGCCGGGGGCGGCTGTCCCTACGGGTGCGGTTAAGCCGGGTGACACTGGGTTCACTCGCGTTGATCTGCGGTTCAGCCACGAGTACGTCACGCCTATGGCTTCCATTTTTTACGAGCAGAACGTTGGTAAGAACGTTCCCGTGAACGATGCCTCCAGCATCCGATTCTTTCGTGATCATCTTACTTTCCTCGACGAAGTGATCTCCGATGAAAAGAAAAAGATGGGGCTGCTCGACTTGGCCACGCAACTCAAGCTGAAGCAGGAGGATTTCGCGAAACAACAGGGAATCAAGCTGCACGGCGAACTTGCCGACCGTAAGGGCTCGGAGGGCATCTGCCACTCGGTGATGCTGGAGACCTATGCGCTGCCGGGGCAGGTGAACGTTGGGTCGGATTCGCACACGCCGCACGTCGGCGCCATCGGATGCATCGCCTTCGGCATCGGAACGACGGATGTGTTTAATTCCTGGATTACGAAAGACGTTCGCGTCAAGGTGCCGGAGTCGGTGAAGATCGTGATTCGGGGCAAGCGCCATCCGAACGTCACAGCGAAAGATTTCATCCTGAAGATTCTTTCGCTCGATTACGTGCGCAGCGGCAAGGCGTTGGCGAAAGTGATGGAGTACGCGGGGGAAGCGGTGGAGGCGCTCTCCGTGGACGAGCGGGCCACCATGACGAATATGGCGGCCGAAATTGGAGGCTTTACGGGCATTGTGGCTCCGGATGAGAAGGTGGTCGAATTTCTGATCGAGCGCCGGGGCATGAAGCGTGCGGAAATCGAGAAGATGATCGAAGGCCTGGAGAGCGATCCGAACGCCGAATACGCGCAGGTGATCGAACTGGACGCGGCTGAGATCACGCCTATGGTCGCGACCCCGGGCGATCCGGGCAATGGCAAGTACATCCGCGAACTCAACGCTCGCGTGCCGATTGAAATCGCTTATGGTGGAACCTGCACGGCGGGGAAGAACGAAGACATGGACATGTACGCGTCGGTTCTCGCTGATGCGCTGAAGCAAGGCAGACGAGTTTCGAAAAATGTCGAGTTCTGGATCCAGTTCGGTTCCCAAGAAACGCGCGAGTATTCGAAGCGCCGAGGCTACATCGAGATTTTCGAGAAGGCCGGCGCACACGTGATCGAGCCTAGTTGTGGGGCGTGCATCAATGCGGGGCCGGGAGTTTCGACGCGTCCCGAGCAGATTGTGATCAGCGCTCAGAACCGAAATTTCCCCGGACGCAGCGGGCCGGGGCAGCTCTATTTGGCGTCGCCGCTGACCGTGGCAGCTAGCGCGGTGGCTGGGTACATTGTCGAGTATGAGCCCTCGAACCCGAGCGCCGAGTCTTAAATTCCAAATTTAGTTCAGTACCTGCCTTACGCCACCAAAAAATCATCACATCCAGCATGTACGGGCATCACTGCATGAATGCAGAGAGTGTGAGATTCGTAGAATGCCATCGATGCGCCGCTACGAATCAACATTGGTATCATGGGGGGCCTACCGATCCGGGTGTACAATGTACGCTAGGGTACATTCAAACGAACGCTTCCAACCTTATAGGCGTCAGGTGAACTCGCCGCCTTGGCGTTGTCCATTGCGTTGCTCTTCCAAGCACGCGGCAAAACCGCGCTCTGCCGAATCACGAAAAATAAAACCATGAAAATTCTTCTCTATAACCCCGACAACGGTGTGACCCGTAATTTCATGCCACATCTGTGGATGTTTCTGCTGCAGGCGCTCACTCCCTCTGGCCATGAAGTGCTGCTGGTGGATGGCAACGCGCAACCCATGGACGAGGCGGGGATCGCGAAGTTTGTGCGCGACAACAATATCGGATTGGTCGGCATCGGCGCCATGACCAGAATGATTGCCAAGGCGTATCGCATGGCGGATGCGGTTCGGGCCACGGGAGTTCCGGTGGTGATGGGCGGACCGCACGTGACCGAGATGGCCGACGAGGCGCTCGGTCGAGATGGCGGGCCGCGCCACGCCGATGCGGTTGCCCTGGGGGAAGCCGATGCGACCTGGCCGCGGATTGTCGAAGACGCGGCCCGTGGCCAGCTTAAGGATGTGTATGCACCGGTGGATGCCTTTGGTCAGGAGAGCAAGCCTTCGCTGAAGGAATATCCGGTGATTCCTTGGCAGTCGATCGATCTCAAGCAGTTCAACCTGGTGCCTAAGGCGGCGACCGGATTGTTGCAGAAAATCGGAGAAGGCTGGGGATCGTTTCGAATTATTCCGGTTGAATCGGGACGAGGATGCCCGTACGGCTGCGAGTTCTGCACCGTAACTGGATTCTTTGGTGACTCGATTCGCTTCCGCACGAATGAGAGCGTCGTCAATGAACTCCTGTTGCTGAAGGCGCGCGCCCGTACCGAAAAGGGGCAGATGGCGGTCTTCTTTATCGACGATAATTTCGCCATCAATATCAAACGGACGAAGTCGCTGCTGCGCGACATTATTGCGGCCGGCGCGCAGTGCCACTGGGTGGCGCAGATCTCCGCTAATTTATTGCGCGACGAGGAACTGGTGGATTTGATTGCGGCTTCGGGAGGCAAGTGGATCTTTATCGGTATGGAGTCCATCGACCCGGCCAATTTGAAAGATGTGAATAAAGGATTCAACAAGCCGGGTGAGTATGCGGCGGTGCTGGAGCGGCTGGCGCAACGCAATGTGTACGCCATCACGTCATTTATTTTTGGCATGGACAATGATACGGTCGGAGCCGCCGAGCGAACTCTCGAACAAGTTCGGACCTGGCCGCCGGGGCTGCCGATCTTTGGCCTACTGACTCCTTTGCCCGCAACGCCGCTGTACAAGCGGCTGGAGAAGGCTGGGCGGCTGACGCGGCCCAAGCACTGGCAGGAATTCATCCCGTTCGCCATGGCCCACACGCCCTTGAAGATGACCATCGAAGAAGCTCATGCCGAGGTGAATTACGGGTGGGCCCAGTCTTATAGTCCGGAGGCACTGGCGCATGCGGTTGAGTCGCTGAACGACCAGCCCCTGGGTTATCGCGTCAACATCTTCCTTGCGCGAATCTGTTTCCGCGGCATCTATTTCCCCATGATGGGGAAAATGGCGTGGGTGAAGGTGATTGCGCAGAATCGGCGAACCATCTTCAAGCTTGTAAGGGAAGGGTTCAAGGCTGGTGCCTGGCAGGGCGCGCCCGCGCGGATTCCTGCCATCCCCGTGCCGCAGGTGGAGGCGGTCGAACCGATCACCCAAGGGGCGGAGGGCTAGCTGTCAATTGTTGGCACGGACCGCGCATCCATATACTGTGAATCTGGATACGAGGTCACCGATGATAGCTTCTCCTCTTTCCGGGAACACCCTTGGTTCAGTTGGGGACGCTTTTGTTATCGCCGAGTGGCAGGACGCAGGCGGTCCCGCCGAACCACCCCGGCTTATCGCACCCCTGCATGTGCACCATCGCGACGACGAAGCATGGTATGTGCTTGAAGGAACGCTGCGCGTTCTGGTCGGAAAGGACGAGGTCGAGGCTCACGCCGGCTCGGGTGTGTTCGTACCGCGGGGAACGGCGCACACCTATTGGAATCCGGGGCCTGGACCAGTCCTGTATCTGCTCATCATGACCTCGAATATTTACTCCTTGATTAAGGAAATCCACGCGATGGAAAGCCGAACTCCCGTGGCCCTTCGAGCGGTGTTTGGGAAATACGATTCCGATCTTCTGGACCAGTAACGCTCAAACTGCACGACCGCTCCCGGGGCGGCAGCAGACGGGCGATCGCGTTGCCCGTCAATCGAAAGTCGCTTATACTCTTTTCGACCGTGGAAAGCTGCGGCTCAGCGCTGCTGCCTGTACCGAGAGCTGGGTTCTTGCTAAAATAAGTTGTATCACCACCACCCTTCGTGCGCCCGAGGAGCATGAGACTTTATGACCTACGTGATTGCCGAGCCCTGCATTGGAACCAAAGATACTGCCTGCGTTGACTCCTGTCCGGTGGATTGCATTCATCCCAAGAAGGACTCGGAGAAGTTCGGGACCGAGGAGATGCTGTATATCGATCCGGTGGAGTGCATCGACTGCGGCGCCTGCGTTCCGGTGTGTCCGGTCTCGGCCATCTTCGCCCTCGACGACCTTCCGGAAAAGTGGAAAGAGTATACCGAGCGGAATGCGAAGTACTTCGGGCGGTGAGGCAGTTGTCAGCCATCAGCCGTCAGCCTTCAGCAAAACCGCTTCCGCGGTCAACATCAAAGCTGGATGAGGCGCACGCCGCTAAGGCCTGCGCCTTTTTCTTCGTGCCGCCCATAGAGTTTAAGGATATCCGATTCTAACTGATGGCTGATGGCTGATGGCTGATGGCTGAAGGCTGACGGCTGACAGCTCCTTCCATTACAATCATTTATTAACCTGTTGACCCTCCATGGCGCTGAAGGAGTCGGAAGCGATCGTTCTGCGCACGTATCCGCTGCGTGAGTCGGACCTGCTGGTTACGCTCTTTACCCGCATGGAAGGCAAGGTGAAAGGCGTGGCGCGCGCGGCGATGAAGTCGAGACGCCGCTTTGGAGGCGCGCTTGAGCCGCTCACGTATGTGCGGGCGTTTTACGACGACCGCGAGCGGCAGGAACTGGCGCGGCTTGATTCTTGTGAAGTGATCGAGTCGCCGATGTCAGGCGAGGTTGGTTATCCGCGGGCGGTGGCTCTCGCACATGTTGGTGAGTTGCTGGATGAATTGATGCCCGACCGCGAGGCGAGCGACGCGGTTTTTCGGTTGAGTCTGGCGGTTTTGCAGGAGCTGCGCGGCCCGGTGTTGTGGATGCCGCTGACGTATTTTGAGTTGTGGATGACGCGGCTCATGGGATTTCTGCCGGAGTTTTCGGAGTGCGTTATCTGTGGACGGTCATTCGATGACAGTCGCGACCGCAGCCGGGCGTTCTATCACGCGCTCGCTGACGGCTTGATGTGCCTGGACGACAAGCGCGTGGCGTCGTCGGAACTGTCGTCCGAGTCGAGAAAGATTGCGGCCCAGATGCTGCGGTCGCGCGTTTCGGAGTTTTCCGGGATTGATTGGCCGAAAGCGGTGTGTGCGGACTTGCGCAAGTTTCTTCTCCAGATTCTGGAGCGGCACATCGAGAAGAAGCTGGTGACGGCGGGAATGCTGGAGAAAATCGGCGGTTAGCTGTTAGCAATTAGCTTTTAGCTTGTGGCATGACGGTTTTGAGCTACAGGATAGCGGCTAAGAGTACGAGACAATCTTGTTATGAATTGTCATCCCGCGCGAAGCGAGGGATCTGCCGTTCGCCGCGAAATGCAGATCCCTCGCTTCGCTCGGGATGACAAAATCTGGTGAGTTGAAAGAACCGGATTCATTGCGTGAACTCATCCAAATCCAATTCGCTGACTTTCCAGCAGCTCATCCTTAGGCTCCAGGATTTCTACGCTGAGCGCGGGGCGGTCATTCAGCAGCCTTACGATGTTGAAGTTGGCGCCGGGACTATGGCACCGGAGACGTTCCTGCGGGTGCTCGGGCCGAATCCTTATAAGGTTGCTTACGTTCAGCCTTCGCGACGGCCGGCTGATGGGCGTTACGGGGAGAATCCCAACCGGCTGTTCAAGCACTTGCAGTTGCAGGTGATCCTGAAGCCGCCGCCGGAGAATGTGCAGGAGCTTTATCTTGAATCGCTCGGTGCGATCGGTATTGATCTGCGGCAGCACGACATTAAGTTCGAAGAAGATAACTGGGAGTCTCCGACGCTGGGCGCTTGGGGCATCGGGTGGCAGGTCATGCTCGATGGACTCGAGGTTACGCAGTTCACTTATTTCCAGCAGTGTGGCGGCGTCGACCTCGACCCGATTTCTGCCGAACTCACCTACGGTCTGGAGCGGCTGTGCGCTTTCCTGCAAGATGTCGATTCGATCTACGACATCGTGTGGGCGCGCGACCCCGAGACGGGCAGGGAAGTGAAGTATGGAGACGTGCGTCTGGCTGATGAGCAGCAATTCTCGGTGTACAACTTCGAACGGGCAGACATCGAGAGCACGCGGCGACACTTTGAGCTTGCGGAGCTCGAATGCCAACGGCTGATTGCCGGATATTGGATGGCGAAGAAGGAGCACGCCGATCAAATGGTTCGTATAGGTCTCAAGGACCTTGTGGACGAAACGGGACGGACGAATCCTTCCCGATATCCCCTGTTGGGTGCTTACGATCTGTGCCTGAAATGTTCGCACTATTTCAACATTCTCGATGCCCGGGGCGCGATTTCGGTGACTGAGCGCGTGGGTGTGATTGCGCGGGTGCGAACACTGGCGGTTGGCATCGCCAACGCATGGGTTGACCAGCAGGGTTGGGCTGCTGAGAAAAAAAGTGAGAAGAATGATGGGGTCGCCAGATCGAGTACAAGAGGGAAAAAAGGCGATCCGACACCCGTGTTGACGTAGACGAATTGTGTATGCCTGATTTTTTGCTTGAGATCGGATGCGAAGAAATCCCGGCCCAGATGATTGAGACTGGAGCGAAGGAGTTTGCCCACAATATCGTATTGGCCGTGCAACAGCCTCCTCCTCACCCGCTAATCGAAAGTACGTCATTCTGGTGGACTCCACGCAGGCTCGCGGTCTGTTTGCATGACCTTCCGCTAAGGGAGCCGGACATTGAGTGCAACGAGGTGGGCCCTTCATGGAAGGTCGCGTTCAAGAACGGGGAACCCACTGCCGCAGCACAAGCGTTCGCCAAGAAGCATGGCGTGCCTATCTCGGACCTGAAGAGGGTCGCTACTCCGAAAGGAGACTATGTTGGCGTCCAAGTTGTTCGCAAGGGACGCGCGACTCTCGCGGTAGTTAAGGATGTCGTCCAGACAGAATTGGAGAACATTTCATGGCCGAAAACCATGTACTGGCGCGGGAAAACCAAGGAACGCTTTGTGCGACCGGTGCGGTGGGTTGTCGCGCTTTTCGGCAACGAGGTTGTTCCGGTTGAGTTCGCTGGCGTCGTGGCGTCCCGAACGTCTCGTGGCCATCGGCTCCTCGGGAAGCCCCAGGTCCAGATTGAAAATCCGGATACGTATGTGGAGACGCTCCGCTCCGCCGGAGTCATCCTCAATCCTCTTGAGCGGGAGAAAGTGATCCGCAAAGCGCTGGATGCGGCCACTCGCACTATAACCGGAGCGCGCTGGCGCGAAGATAAGCCGCTCGTCGCGACCGTCGTGAACCTGACGGAATTTCCATCCGTTATTCTCGGCAGCTTCGATCCCGAGTTTCTCGATCTGCCGGAAGAGGTGTTGGTCACGGTGATGCGCGACCACCAGAAATATTTCGCCATCGAAGATGCGAATGGAAAACTGCTGCCATATTTCCTGGCGGTGCTGAACACGGCTAGCGACACGGACGGATTGATCCGCCACGGCAACGAACGAGTTTTGCGCGCCCGCTTCAACGATGCCCGCTTCTTCTGGCAGACGGATCAGAAGCAGACCCTCCGCCAGCGCGTCGAATTGTTGCGCAACGTTATGTTTCAAAAGGATCTGGGCAGCTACTACGACAAAACGCTGCGCGTGCAACGCATGGCGAGTTGGCTAGCCGAGACGGTGAAACAGAACGGCATGGCGGTTCGACCCGGCGTAGTCCACAAAGCCGCGCTGCTGGCCAAGACCGATCTGACCACGGAACTGGTCAAGGAATTCACCGAACTGCAGGGAATTGTCGGCGGTCTTTATGCTCGAGTGCAGCAACTCGACGAAGACATGAAGCCTGATGTGCAGCTGGAAGTTTCGCGGGCCATCTACGATCATTACAAGCCCGAGTCGATGGAGGACAGCGCTCCCGCGACGGTTGAGGGAGCAGTGCTCTCGATCGCCGATAAGGCCGATTCGATTGCCGGAATGTTCGCGCTCGGTCTCATCCCCAGCGGATCGAAGGATCCGTTCGCGCTGCGCCGCCAGGCGAACGGGATTGTGAAGACGATCGCCGAGCATAGACTGCCGTTCCGTCTCTCGGAGCTGATGGCCGATGCGCGCACCCGCTATCACGGGTCCGAGGCGGAGAAGAAGTTCTCCAATGCCGCGTACGCCGAATCGGTGCGCAGCTTCTTCCGCGAGCGCCTCGAGTTTTACTTGAAGGACGCGCGCGGCTACGCGTATGACGTCGTCAGTGCCGTGCTCGCTGTCGATTCCGACGATGTGGTGGACGCCGCCGCCCGTGCCGAGGCCGTGAGCAAAGTGCGGGGCTCGGCGGATTTCGAGTCGATTTCGAGCGCCTTCAAGCGTATGAAGAATATTCTTCGCCAAGCGGCTGAAAAGACTAAAGTTATCGCCATGCGTGTCGATCCTGCTGGGCTGCAGGAAGAGTCGGAGAAAGAGCTGGCCGCGTTGATCCCGCAGACCGTGGCGACCGTTGAGAAATTGCGTGCGGCGCGCAGCTATGAGGGGGCGTTGCTCGAGATCGCAAAGCTGCGTCCCGCAATTGATAAGTTTTTCGACAAGGTCATGGTCATGGTTGACGATGAGCATCTTCGAGCCAATCGCCTGGCTCTGTTGCAGACCGTGGTCAAGGAATTCTCGACGATCGCGGACTTTTCCGAGATCGTGACCGAAGGCAAGGAATCTACGAAATAGCATCTACCAAATAATAAGGATAAGGAACCCAATGGCAACGACGACTCTCCCTGATACCGGCATCATCGAAGCGAAATCCGCCGAAGCGAAACCCGCGATCACGAAACCTGCAACCACACAATATGTGTACTTCTTCGGCGGTGGCAAGGCCGACGGCAACGGGAAGATGAAGGACGTTCTCGGAGGCAAAGGCGCTGGGCTCGCGGAGATGACGAATGCCGGGCTCCCGGTGCCTCCGGGCTTCACCATCCAGACCGAGGCTTGTCGCGAATACATGCGCCACAATGCGGTGTCGAAGGAAGTGGACCGCCAGATGGAAGAAGCGCTGGCCAAGCTGGAGAGTCTTCAGGGGCAGAAGCTCGGCAAGGGCGAGAACCCTCTGCTGGTAAGCGTGCGCTCGGGCGGGAAGTTCTCGATGCCCGGCATGATGGACACGATCCTCAACCTCGGCCTGAACGACCAGAGCGTCGAAGCGCTCGCCCGCCGCACGAACAATCCACGCTTTGCTTATGACTCTTATCGCCGCCTAATTCAGATGTTCGGCAATGTCGTGCTCGACATCGAGAAACCGGTGTTCGACGAAATTTTCGACGCCAAGAAAAAACAGAAGAAAACAAAGTTCGATACGGGCCTCGATGCCAAGGCGCTTCAAGAAGTCATCGCGGAGTATAAGAAGGCCGTCAAGAAGCACGCCCATCGCGATTTCCCGCAGGACGCCCACGAACAGCTGGTGATGGCGCGCGATGCCGTGTTCCGCTCGTGGCAGAACGATCGCGCGAAGACCTATCGCCGCCTCAACAACATCGATGACATGCTCGGCACAGCCGTCAACGTGCAGGCCATGGTCTTTGGCAACCTCGGTGAGACCAGCGGCACGGGCGTCGGCTTCACGCGTAACCCGTCAACTGGCGCGAAAGAGTTCTACGGAGAATTTCTGCTGAACGCGCAAGGCGAGGACGTGGTCTCGGGCGTGCGTACTCCGGTTGAAATCCGCGAACTCGAAAAGATCATGCCCGATGTCTTCAAGCAACTCCGCAAAATCACCACTCGGCTGGAAAACCATTACAAAGACATGCAGGACTTCGAGTTCACGATTCAGGACCGCAAACTCTACATGTTGCAAACGCGCAACGGCAAACGCGCCGGCCTGGCGGCAGTGCGAATCGCCATCGAGATGGTGGAAGAGGGCCTGATCACGAAAGAAGAAGCGATTTTCCGGCCGGAACCTGACCAGCTTGTTTATTTTGTGGTTCCGCGGTTGGATGAGAAAGATGTGAAACTTGAGAACGTGCTGGCGAAAGGGTTGCCTGCGTCTCCGGGTGGCGCGGTGGGCCAGATCGCTTTTACCGCAGAGGATGCGGTGAAGATGGCGGGCCACGGCACCGAGAAGAATCCGGTGATTCTAGTGCGCGCGGAAACCTCGCCGGAAGATATTGAAGGCATGGTATCGGCCGCCGGAATTCTGACGTCTCGTGGCGGAATGACGAGCCACGCAGCAGTGGTCACGCGGGGCATGGGGAAGTCTTGCGTTGCAGGCGCGCAGGAAATTGATGTGGACGAGAAGAAGAGCGAGATGCGCGTGAAAGGGCAGGTTTTCAAGGAGGGCGACTGGATTTCGCTTGATGGATCCACTGGGCGCGTGATCAAGGGCAAAGTCAAAACAGTTCCGCCCGATCCGAATGATCTGAAGTTGCTCGATAAATTTATGAGTTGGGCGGAACCCTACCGCACGATGAAGGTCCGTGCCAATGCCGACATTCCGCGCGATGCGCTCAATGCGCGGAAGTTCGGCGCCGAAGGGATCGGCCTCTGCCGCACCGAGCACATGTTTTTCGGCGAAGAGAAAATCGCGCACATGCGCGCCATGATTCTTGCCGATAACGAAAAAGACCGCCGAGCCGCACTCAAGAAACTGCTGCCGATGCAGCGCAAGGATTTTGACGGAGTATTCCGGGCAATGAACGGATTTCCCGTGACCATCCGCACGCTGGATCCGCCGCTGCACGAATTTCTGCCGCCTCGCGAAGAACTGATGGTCAATCTCGCGACCCTCCCGTACGCGGACGCGAAACAGAAAAAATCGCTGATGTCGAAGTACCGCGACTACGGAGTGAAAGCGGCCAATGATTTGAGGAAGGTTTTGCCGCTGCTCCTGAAGCGCGTCGAGCAACTCCACGAGGTCAATCCCATGCTCGGACACCGTGGCTGCCGGCTCGGTATTACTTATCCGGAGATTACCGAGATGCAGGCGCGCGCCATCTTCGAAGCGGCAGTTGCCGTCGCCAAAGACGGCGTCAAGGTCTATCCCGAAGTGATGATTCCGCTCACCGCGACGCTGAATGAAATGGCGAACCAGGCAGCGATCGTTCACCGGGTGGCGAAAGAAGTCTTCAAAGAAAGAGGAAGTACCGTTGAATATCTCGTCGGCACCATGATCGAACTGCCGCGCGCCGCTCTGATCGCCGGTGACATCGCCAAGGAGGCGCAGTTCTTTTCCTTCGGTACCAACGATCTCACGCAGACCACCTGGGGCTTCTCGCGCGACGACGTCAACAAAATCCTGCCTACCTACCTCGCAGAGGGAATCATCAAGCAGGATCCGTTTGCCGTTCTTGATCGCGAAGGTGTAGGTCAGTTGGTCAAGATGGCGACCGAGCGGGGACGCAAGACGAATCCGAACCTGAAGGTTGGTATCTGCGGCGAGCACGGCGGAGAACCATCGTCGGTCGAGTTCTGCTATCAGACCGGGCTCAACTACGTTTCCTGCTCACCGTTCCGCGTACTGACCGCGCGCCTGGCGGCGGCCCAGGCGGCAGCCGGCGAAAAGCTGCAAAGCGACGCTGGACGAACAAAATAAACGGCGAGTCCAGAATGGCTTTGACCACAAGCAACTGCCGAGCGGCGCGGGGGTTGGACGGGCGAGGACGCCCGTCTCTCCACTGAGTTAAATAACTCTTCACGCGGACGACGACCGGCATCTTGATCTTGCGCAGAAATAGCCGCCGTAGAGATGATGCAAAGGGCGGCGTTCGCGCAGGTCTTTGACGCCTTTACTGCACTCTCTGCAGGCGGGCGATCAGTTTCTGTGCCAGATTCTCCTCCGACTCGGACCACAGCAACCGCCCCGTTGCTCCCGCGTTCTTTTCCACTTTGGCAGTAAACTCCACCAGTTTTTGTACGTTGCTTCGGACGTTCCGCTCCGCCTCGGAAGTAAACTCGATCTCTTCGTGCAAGAAAGGCGTGTCCAAACCAAAATCAATTTGAATGTGCCCAGTCTCTTCTGCTGCGTGCTCTTCAAATTCCATCCCTTGAGCAATCAGACGCACCAGCGACGGCTCCAGCACCCATTTCTCCGCGCCCTCGGGAGGAGTCCACAGATCCCAATAAGCCTCGAAGACATACGCATAGTCGTCGTGGAGAAGTTCCGCGACCACCTCGGCCGCCTCTTCCGGCGCAACGCCAGGACGGAATCGGCGCTCGAGAATAGTCGGCTCACTCCACGAGACCGGCTGAATCGCCGCGTAGGTCACCCCATCCCTAGCCGCAGAAAACGGAAGTTGCCGGAGCACGCTGACGGTTCGCGGCAGAATGTCGGACTGATCAAAACGGGGAAACCACAGGCTCAAATAAAGCGAATCGCCCATGGTTGTATTCTAAATCGCAGGTGCATTTGGTTCGAGGGTGAAGTTTGTGGGGCGTCCAGTTTTGACGCGCGAAAACCGCCCTGTTACTATGAATTCCGGCGGCAAAGAACCATCTCATCCACCAGAGTCCCCGTCGTCTAGCCTGGCCTAGGACATCGCCCTTTCACGGCGGTAACACGGGTTCAAATCCCGTCGGGGACGCCAAGCCTTTTCAGCAACTTACAGTTAGGCGTTGAGTTTTCGTAGGCACAAAAAAGGCACAATTTGCCTCGTCAATCCGTACCCCACTTTGTCCAGTCGCCAATGTTTTCGCCTAGACCACGCGCATTCGCGTAGGCACAAAGAAGGAACAGGAGCAGGCACCAAGTGAGTCTCAGCCAGCAGCCCCGCTGGACTCACGCAGAAGACGAATGACATTGCTCTGGGCTTTTCGCTTTTGAAGCGTCACTGCTTGTGTATACGTATCCAACGTGACCCGGCTGGAGGCGTGACGAAGGAGCTCTTGCGTGACCTTGATATCCGTTCTGTTTGCTCTCAGCAGTGAAGAATAGGTGTGTATACGGTTTTTGGCCACGCGCAGCTGGGCTGGCGAACACCCAATCGTCGGCTGCCCGGTAACTTGTGTAGCGGCGCCACGCGTGCAGTGCCTCTGCCAGACGCGGGTCAAGTGGAACGGGCTTCTGTGACGCCTCCGTTTTACAAGGGCCAACTACTTGGAACACGATGGAACGAGTGACGCTGATCTCATTGTTCTGAAAGTCGATATCGTGCCACTTGAGACCAAAGAGCTCGCTCATCCGTAACCCAGTCCCGAAGGCCAGCAGCACAAGAGTGTTTTCCCGAACACCAAGAACAGAAAGAAGCCGCTGCACTTCGTTCGCAGTGAGAATCACCGGAACTGACTTTCGTTTCGCGCTCTGCCGCACGAGCTGAATCGGATTCCGATTGCAGATTTCGTATCGCATGCCGTGATTGAAAAGCACGCTCATGAGATTTCTGATCTTCGCGCAGCTTGACTTTGCCAGGGGCAAGGATCTCAGCCAAAGCTCAACCTCCCCGGCGTTGACGCGGACAAGCGGATATTTTCCCCAACGCGGTAGTATCCACTTGTTTAGATAACCTTCGTAGGTGACCTTCGTCGAATGTGTTTTCCAAATGGTATCGGGTTCCAACTCGCGCTCCCGATAGTGAGCCGCAAGCTCCGAGACCGCGGTTGATCTCGTTTTAAGCCAAGCGTCGCCATGATTGAGATCAAGCCGTAATGTGGCGATTGCCTGGCGAGCAGCTGTTTCGTCCGCTAGCTGTTCGATCGACCCGAGAATCATTCTCCGATGTTTGCGCTTGCCATCAGCGCCTGGTTCGCGCCATCTGAACTCCCAAACATCGGGTCCACGTTGCCTCTCCGCTCGTATCACGCTTCCGTTTTGCATGAATTTCCTTTGTGTTGCTGGGATGATCTGCCCGGCATTGCTCCTGTGGGCACAATCCAGGCACAAATTGTGTTCTAAAGTCGCTCAGAACGGAGAATAAATATTGGAGAACGTGCGTCGGGTTGTTGCTTTGCTGCGGCGATGTCCCGTTGCCCCAGACCAGCAAGATAAGCGGTGGCGCGAACAATCGTTGCGAGGCAAGCTGACTTTTCAATCGGCTCGCGCAACTCGGAGGGCAACCGCACGCACCCGATGGCTTGTGAACATCGCGTATTCGCGTGCTCGAACATGGCGTTTGCAGGGAGTTCACACCCGTGTTCGCGAAACATTTAAGGTCGTTCTGGCTCGTCGACTCGCTTGCGATCGGGGTGGAATCGGATGAAGCATAACTTTGGGCCGATGCAAAGAAGGGGAGAAAAGGGGGAGCACTAGAGAGAAGGGAATTGACTCGTCACCGCCGAGGTGGATTGCTTCCGGTCGGCCGACCAACCGTGAACTACTCCATTCGTGAACACAAGCGCGGTTCCCAGTACCGATCTGGTGACACTTCCTCCAAGCCGACTTCTGGCCCGCAATGACTTCCGGGTTGCCCGTGATCTGGGAGTTGTCGAGCGGATCGTCGAAGTCAAACCGCGCCGCATTTTGCACTGTAGGGTTATCACGACCTGGATGCAGAGAAGATACAGGCTCTGGCGGTTAAGAGACCCGGTCAAAGGAGTGCTTCATTGTTACTGAGTGACCGGAAAACTCTGTGTGCGGATTAGCTCGAATCCTCTCCGGTCCAAACGTCAAATTGCGATGGTTCCACGACCCACTGCTTCTGCTGCGGACTCCAGAACTGCAAATCGTCCTTTCCAAGAGGTACGGGTGCGTCAGGTTGTGATTCGTCGATGTTGGCAAAATGCAGAATCCTCTTGAAAACATGTTTCTATCCTCCCGTAAATCTGAGTCACTCCAGGACGTGCCTCAATAGATGAGCTTTAGCGAAAACTGAATTTGCCGTGAGGTTCCCGCGGTCTTGCTGATCATGCCAAACCCTGTACCCTCGATGGTGTTCGCGGGTAGCCCCATGTTGACGATGTTAAACAAATTAAATAACTCTGCCCGGAATTGCAGGTCAGCTATCTCCGAGCCGCTTTCGCGGTGGCCAATCGGAGTCGTCTTGATGAGCGCAAAATCGAAATCGTAATATGCCGGTCCGCGAAATGTATTACGACCGAGCGTTCCAAAGCGCCCGGAGTTTGGTCCGGTCCCACCCGCGATCCCGACCGGAATGGAAAAGAAACTTGCGTTGTTCGCGCCCCGTCCAAAATAGTCATCGCGCGGTCGCGTTGAACTGCCGGCGCTCGAGAGGTCCGGAGTGCCAATCTGGTCGGGCCGGTCCGCGCCAATCGTTCCCGCACCCGTTTGCTGGATCCCCGAATAAACCGTAAACGGCGAACCACTGGTGATCGTCGAGATGCTCAGCAACTGCCAGCCTTTCGTCAATAATTGGGTTCGATCCGACTGGAGTCCCAAACGCTCGAAATGCAAATCCTGGGCCGCGCTCAACGTGAAGGCGTGCGTCACATCAAAGCTTGACGGCCCTCTTTCCGCTCGTGTATCGAACGGGTTTTGCGGACTAAACAACGTCACAGCCCCGGTGGATCCTGTTCCTCCGATAATGCCGCTGACATCATCCAGCGATTTGCCCCAGGTGTAGCCTGCCTGCAATGACGGACCGCCATGCCCAACATTTCCCGACAGTGAGGTCTGCAAGGCGTTGTACGACGAGTGCGACGTCGCTGTCGTCACAGACTCGAATCCGAAACCACCCGTCACCGCTCCGCTACTGTCGAAGTTTGTAAATCGCGCAAATTCCGGATCCGCTCCGGGATACGCGTTTGGATATGACATTCTGGGAAGTCGAAACGCCGATGTTCCGACATACGCGACATCGGCCGTGAGGCCGCCGAAAGCCCGTTCCAGCCCCAGTGTCCAAGTTTGCAGGTAGCCATTGCCGAAGCGCCGGTCGACCCCGGCCAGACTCAGCAGCGAGAGCTGATGACTCGGCGCCAGCACTGCC
>WNEZ01004568.1_pt1 | contig 16494 bp, 17 predicted proteins | sample 5400521 | NCBI WGS metagenome assembly WNEZ01 (sample SAMN13153339, study PRJNA577476) | soil metagenome | isolation source: 120 cm saprolite under Douglas fir tree site 2 hole 1 replicate 1 | place: USA:California | collected 2015-04-18
ATGGCGCGGTTCGACTAAAGCTGGTCTAAGGAAGGATCGAGTTCATCAGATGGTGACCCAAACAGCCAATATGCACGCGTAACATGTCCAAGAGCCCTTTCAAGTTCCGCTCCGTTCTGCTGAGAATGGGTCCCTCTTTTAGAACGCTCTTCATGACTTCTCAACTAGTATTACAACGAGACATGTGTGGCGCATGGCCTGAGCACAGGGGATGGCGATCTGTCACCCTGAGCGCAGCGAAGGGTCTCTGCGCGGAGAGAAAGCCGAGATGCTTCGCGTGCGCTCAGCATGACAGGTGCGAAGTCTCGTTGGAATACTAGAACCATTGGTTAGTATAGTAATGTATACCTGAGAGTATTATTCGTAACAGCATCTAAACATTGACATACACCAATTTACTCTATCAAAGGCGTTATTCTCAGATAGAAAGGATTCTCTCCAACTGCAATCTGTTGGCTTTTCTTGCCTTTTCGCTTTGTGCCTTCAAGCTTTTGTAGGAAAAATGTTCTAGATATGCTGGATATTAGTCCAGAATTGATGGTGGTGAAAGCTCTGATAGCGCTCAAAGACTCATGCTCCAGAGAAGCATCACCAATGGTTAGTAGTATCCTTTTCGTGTCCATTTTATATTCGTCTTGTGCACAGGCACTCTAGTAGTATTCTTTCCGCGCCTACCTGATAGTCGTCTTATGATTAAAGATCCAAGAGAAAGAAGGGCCGTATGCAGAAGACTTACCCCACTCACCTAAGACAACGCAAAAATATGGAGACCAAAATTATTCATCTTTCTTTGCCGGGCTTGCTATCAACAGATCAAATGCTGGCCTTAAATCTGGAGACACGTACGTTGTCTCTTCTCTCCGATGGACCTACGCTAATTATGGAGCAGCAATTCAGTGCGAATGAGCTGAGCGTGCTTGTGCCCATTCTGGAGTCTTTTCCGCACTACTGTCCTTATGAGGTGTTGCTATCTCATATTTCCTCACACACTGTTACCTCAGCCTCCATCGCACGCTGGCGTCAACGTTTACAGGAGGCGCAAACCCGTGGGACAGGGCAACAGGAATTGAGGTCCATCCGTCGTGCGCTTTCGTCGCTACGCAGCAAGTTGCATCGCTTTGATCTAGAAATTTCCAACGTTCGCGAAAGGGGTTGTAGCTTGACCAGTCTAACATCTACACCATCGGCGGGGTCAAGCGATGAGTAGATACCGCGGTTTCCGCACCCATCATCCTACATCCCCACCCGTGCGGACAGATGTTGGAAATGGGACGTAATAGAAGTATCAAAACGGAGAAGCACAAGAGCCACGAGGGCCAGGGGCGTGAGACGAGGATCTCTTTCCTCTGGGGTGAAAGCCCTTCGTACGGGCGTGATTCATCACGCCCCGCGGGCCGCTCGACAAGGGAACGAGGGCGTGATGATGAAATTTAACGACCAAAACAGGTAGTGTCATGCTGAGCGAAGCGAAGCATCTGTCGGCCCATCGAGACAGACCCTTCGCTTCGCTCAGGGTGACAAATCATTCCCGATCTTGCTTGTTAAAACTCATCATCACGCCCGTACGAACGATCCTCTTCCATTTCTATCTTGTTTCACCCCGAAGGACATAGACCAGAGACGATCATCATTTGACAACGAGAGGATTGACGGGAGCGCCCACCGCACGCGAGAACGGGATAGGGCCGGCGCAAATGAAAGCTTCATACACTCCGTCTTCGGCGCAGTCGTTGGCCCACTCATCCAGCAGGAAATTCTCTCCTAACATAAGGCCCATGTAGACGATGCCGACAGCGTGTACCGGCAACCACAGGGGTGTTTTACTAGGCACAGCTTCAAATCCCCATGTATCAGACGCAACCGCGGCGATCTGATGTTCGTGCAACCAGGGGAGAACCTCCAGGCAGGGTCCAGGTGCATTGGTGTACGTGTATTCATTCCACTCGCCAGATGACCGGAAACGAGCCATGTGCCCAGTTCGAAACAAAAGAATGTCGCCTGGCTCGATACCGATACTCTGCTGTGACAGGATGTGCTCAATCTCTTCTATAGTAATGTGGTGGTCTTCGGGCAGCCAGGGTATGTTCAGCGCTCGCGGAAAATCTAACAGGATGGCCCGCGACACAATTGATGCAGATGCGACGGTGATACTGTTTTTCGCAGCACCCTCCGAACTCACCAGGCTACAGTGGCGATTATTGTACATATGATAGTCATAAAACATATGAGAGAGGGCATTCCAGTGTGTCGCCGCTTGCAGTGCCATGATGATCATGTCGTCGGCATAGCCAAATCCACCTTTGTGTCCAGGCTGCGTCCCTGCTAACAGGTCGGAACCAGATGTCAGCATAATGTGTTGCGGATTCAGTCGCCGATCCATGGGAGGCTGAAGCCCAAACCGGTCGAGTGGTAGTGACAAGGAAAACGTAGCCCCGCGGCGCACCAACTGTGCCGCACGTACTCGCTTGTCCGGCACGATGTAGTTCAACGTGCCTAGTTCGTCGTCCGGTCCCCAACGCCCCCAATTGTTTACCTTTTCTATGATCGATTGAATAGTCGGGTGTGCATGCACGTGGAAACCCTCGTGTTAAAAGCTTCATTTACGAGTTAGTATACAACAAACCGCGGCAAGGTCAAGATGCGGGCATGCATGCATGCATGATGCATGCATGCTGTGCCGCGCATGCGCATCGGGTGAGGTTGCTCTTAGCCCAGTTTTACGGTATGCTGTATAGTGCAAAGCCGAGTTTTGGTCTCAGGTTGTTCAGGTGTTCCATGATAGGGCTTGAAGTCATCTTTCCGAGTGATACGGACAATGACCTGGTGGATGATTTCATTGCCGTCATCACCAGCATGGCAAGTCTTATCTATGGACGGCGTACCTCCAAGAGGCTTGCTGAGAAGATCAAAGCGTGTGTAGAGCAAGTAATGCAAAGTGAGGATGACTAGATGCGAGTCTCGCGTGGTTACAAGGCCGAATTAGACCTGAATCATGAGCAAATCACGCTTTGTCGCAAGCATGCGGGTGCTGCTAGGTGGGCGTATAACTACGGTCTCAGGCGAAAGCGTGAGGCATACAAAGCAGGCTTGCCCGTTCCTACTGCCATTGACCTGCACAAAGAACTCAATGCACTCAAGAAGACAGAAATCCCCTGGATGTACGAGGTCAGCAAGTGTGCGGCTCAAGAAGCGTTGCGTGATCTGGACAATGCCTACAAGAACTTCTTTCGCAAAGTCAAACTCAAGAAGGCTGGCAAACACAAAGGGAAGTGTGGCTTCCCTCAATTCAAGAGCAAGAAGCGTGGTTTAGGGAGCGCTCGCTTCACAGGCAGTATTCATGTCTATCCTGATACGATTCAGTTGCCACGTTTAGGATTGCTCAGACTCAAAGAGCAGAACTACCTTCCCATGAATGCTAAGATTGGGAGTGCTACCATCTCTGAGAAAGCGGGCCGCTGGTTTGTTTCGATTTGCGTGCATGAGGAACAGAGTGAGCCAACGCCAGCGAGAGGGAAGCCAATTGGCGTAGACCTTGGTATCAAGACCTTGGCAACCGTTTCTGATGGCCGTGCCTTTGCCAATCCCAAAGCATTGAGGAAGCGGCTCACTGCCTTGAAACGGGTTTCACGGCGGCATAGCCGCAAGAAGAAAGGCTCTCAGAACCGCAAGAAAGCGCAACGCCGTCTAGCACGTATGCATGCCAGAATAGCAACTATTCGCAAGGATGCACTTCACAAGGCAACGTCAACTATTGTGGCGAGAACCAAGCCCGATAGTGAGCGACCTTCTGTGATCGTGTTGGAGGACCTCAACGTAGCGGGCATGCTCAAGAACAGGAAACTCAGCAGGGCTATTGCGGATGTGGGCATGTATGAGTTTCGGCGGCAAATTGAGTACAAAGCCCGCTTTGCTGGCGTGCAAGTCAAGACAGTCAGTCGATGGTATCCATCCTCTAAGACATGCTCTACGTGTGGTTGGCACCACGAAAACTTGACGCTCTCAGATCGTCTCTTCTGCTGCCGACAGTGTGGCATGGTACTTGATCGAGATGAGAACGCTGCCTTGAATTTGGCAGCAGTGGCATGAATGGAACTACCGTGAGTTACACGGGAAGTCACGCCTGTGGACATGGTGTAAGACCTGGGTTTCCAGGCAACGGTGGAGGAAGCAGGAACCGAACATCGTTTGTGGCCTGTCCATAAATGTCTAAGTTTCGGATAACGGAGACATACTTAGATGCCTCGTAAGTGTTGTTGTAGTACTGGTATAAGCAGAATCCCACAGGTGGTTTGCAAAGACATGCGCCGTGCGGTTTCTACCAAAGATTGGGAATCGAAATTCCCAATACACCAGCAGATGCTGGGGTCGCGCAGCCGTCGTATGGCTGTAGGACCCCGATTTATCGTGGGTCCAAGGACGGTTGGGTGGTGTGGGGCGGGCCCTTGCGCAGACGGGCCTTGCTCTGGTAGGATCCACGCTGCGCACCAAGGTGGTCAGTATGCCAGGGAATAGGCACGTCACCATAGCAGATGTTGCCCGTACCGCAAACGTATCGCGGGCACTGGTATCCTTTGTTCTAAACGGGCGAAAGGATGTTGCTCCCGCCACGCGAACTCGCATCCTGCAGGCCATCGAGGAACTGGCCAGGACCCCCTCGATATGCAGTTTCTCGCGGCTATCTTGACGACAGCCTCCGAACTAGAACGGCGGGTGATGCTGATCCCTGCGGACGACCGGCAGATTCAGGAAGTGGCCCAGGACCATGCTGTGGATGGGATCATTTTTCTTGATGAGCGAGTATCCGATCCACGCATCGCCCATCTGCTCGCAATGGGGATTCCGGCTATCGGGCTGTGGGGTGATTACCTGGATGCAACCTTACGGGCGGGGATCGAAGAACTGGCCCTACACCTGGAGTCACGCGGCCTTCAGCATATAGCTTGCCTCTACGAGTCATTCGACAAGCTATTTGTGTCGAAGTTCAAGCAGGTCCTGACTGACACCTTGCAGGAATACGACATCACGACCACAGACTTGACCCACGATGAATCGGGGTCCTACCCCAACACAGAAGCAGAAGTGGCACAGGCTGTCGCGCACAAATTAAAGCGGGATGGAGCCACGGCCATCGTAGCCTCCTCTGACAAGCTGGCTATCAATGCCATTCATGCGTTACACTCCGCACGCCTCCGCGTCCCCGACGACTGCGCGGTCACCGGCTTTGGTGATGTGCCTGCGGCGCAGTGGGTACAGCCACCGCTGACTACTATCCGGGTTCCGGTCAGGGCGATGGCTTTATGGGCAGTGGCACAAGTATTCACGGAAGAAGGAATGGATCAAGAGCAGATACAGCATAACGTAGCAGGGCTTACCTATCCCCCAGACAGGGTTCCGCAAGGGCCCTCCCCGCTCCACGCCATCACCCTTGCCCCTACAAGGCTCATTGTCCGGCGTTCTTGTTGATTCCCCATCACCCCCCTGGCGACCGCAAGGGTCGCCACTACACCCGCCGAGCGACCATGTAGCATCTTGGAGCGTAGTGGCGATCCCTTGCGGTCGCCAGGGAGGGGAGCCTTGCAAACCTTCTCTCCCCGCAAAAATGTGAGCCATATCGGTGTCGGTACAGTGTATGTTGCGCTGATTACGACTGACGCTGCATGTAGACGACACGCCGCTGCGTGTATTCCAGGAGTCCGTATTTGCCGTCCGCGCCACCGATGCCGGAATGCTTCCATCCCGAGTGAAAGGCCTGGATGGCCTCTGAGTGTTCGCGGTTGACATAGGTTTCACCGAATTGGAGTTCGTTGCAGGCACGCATCGCCACATCCAGGCTCTGCGTGTAAATGGAGGATGTGAGCCCGTATTCGGTGTCGTTCGCCAGAGCCAGCGCTTCATCCAGATCGTCGAACGCGACGACAGGCAGGACCGGACCGAACGTTTCTTCGCGTACCACGCGCATTTCCTGGGTGCAGTGACTCAACACCGTAGGCTCGAAGTAGAAGCCTCGTGGGTACGGGCCATACCCACCTCCAGTGAGGAGTTCGGCGCCATCGTGGACGGCGTCCTGCACGAGACGAGCCACTGCCTCCCGCCGTGCACCATTGATGAGTGGGCCGTAATCCATCGACTCGTCAAGTGGATCACCGAAGCGCACCTGCTGCATGGCTTCTGACAGGCGAGTGCAGAACTCGTCGAGTCGCTTTCGATGTATATATACGCGCTCGGCGCAATTGCAGACCTGCCCAGCATTGTGGATGCGGGAGTCCCGGATGCACCGCACCGCGAGCGCAATATCCGCATCATCCATGACGATGCAAGGTGCCTTTCCGCCGAGTTCCAGGGAAACACGCGCCACATGGGAAGCCGCGGCTGCCATAATGCGCATCCCGGTCGCAACACTGCCGGTGACAGTGATTAGCCGCACATCCGGGTGGCGACACAAGGCCTCTCCGACGTCGCGTCCACCCGGCAGAATATTCACCACTCCTTTGGGAAAGCCAACTTGTTGCACCAGTCTCCCCATCTCACAGGCGTTTCTTCTGAAGGTTTGATCACGATGGTATTGCCGGTCAGCAGTGCTGGCGCAAGTTTGCGCACCAGCAGAAAGAGAGGATAGTTCCAGGGTAGAATCCCGGCAACCACGCCGACCGGCATCGTGAACATGAAGATATTCTCACTAGGACGATCGCTCTGCAGAATCTCACCTTCATAACGCCGTGCCCACTCAGCGGTGAATTCGAGGTATTCCGCGGCTGCAGCCACCTCGGCGCGCGCAAGAGGAAGCACTTTGCCCTGTTCATATGTCAGGATTCTGGCAAAATCTTCGGCGTGCTGGCGTAAGGATTGGGCCAACGCACGCAAGGCTCTTCCTCGCTCGATGGCTGGGAGTTTCGCCCAGTCGGGTTGTGCATGCTTCGCCGCTGCTACTGCATCTTCCACGTCCTCACCCGAAGCGCTAGCAACCATCGCGTACGGTTCTTCTGTGGCCGGATTGATGACCTCCAGGACACTACCTTGCGCGGAGGCTCGGAAGGTATCGTCTATGAACATCAGGTAGTCGATCACAGTATTCACCTCCAAAAAAGTCTTCGATCCTATTGACAGGAGACCTAAACCGGTTTATACTTATTCTAAACCGGTTTAGGTCAAAAAGCAAGCCTTTCATCAGAGGATCAAAGGAGAAAGATGACCATTCGCATCAAGGACATTCGCATCCGCCACTTTACGATCCCTCTGGATCCACCTTTCCGAGCCTCGTGGGACCACCAGGTACGGACGCGATTTTCAGCCACAGTTGTCGAGGTACATACCGACGAGGGGGTAGTGGGCTACGGATCGGGCGACTCGATGTACGGCTTTGAACAGTTCAAGCACCTGTTCATCGGACAGGAAGTCAGCCAGATAGAGCGACACAGTGATGTCCTTGCCACGCTCGCGTTTCACTACGCCAGATACTGGCCGCTTGAGATAGCCCTCTGGGATGTGCTTGGCAAGGTAGCCAACCTCCCCTTGTTTCGCCTCTGGGGGGGACATTCCAACCGTGTTCCGGCCTACTGCTCGACCGGTGAATTGCACGCCCCGGCCCAACGCGTGGAAGAGGTGCTCCGGTTTCGGGAACAGGGGTTCCGAGCGGTGAAAATTCGCATGCGACACGAAGACATCCAGCGCGACCTCGAGGTCGTGTCAAGTGTTCGTGAAGCGGTCGGAAACACGATGGAAATCATGGTTGATGCGAACCAGGGGTGGCGTATGCCCGGTGACGTGCGCCGGCCCTGGGACCTGAAGCGGGCTTTGTATGTCGCTCGAGAACTCGAGCAGTATGGCGTCTATTGGCTAGAAGAGCCACTGGATCACGCCGATTTCGCCGGCCTTTCCGAGCTGCGTCGTGCCACGTCTCTGCGTATCGCCGTCGGCGAGTTGAACCGCAGCCCCGCCGACTTTCGCGAATTCGTGGTACACAGCTGCGCGGATGTTTTGCAACCTGATATTGTCCTTTGTGGTGGTTTCAGCCTTGGGTTGAAGGTAGCGCATCTCTGTGAACAATATGGGCTGCGCTTTAGCCCGCACACCTGGGGCAATGGGATTGGATTGATAGCCAATCTCCATCTAGTAGCTGCGACGGGTCTGTGTCCTTTCCTCGAGTATCCCCTGGACCCGCCGGGCTGGACTGTGGAACGGAGGGATTTCATCCTGACGGAGCCCATCTGGGTGTCTTCCAATGGTGAACTAGAGCTTTCGGAAAGACCTGGATTGGGCGTAGAGCTTTGTGAAGACATCGACCAGTTTGAAGACTCGTAGGGGCGTGATTATGAATTTTAACAAATTGATCCGGACACCGTGAACGGGGAGACGGCACGCCGTAGGGGCCGATTTATCGTGCCCACCGCCGATTTATCGGCCTTGTGGGAAACCCACTCCATACCCGCATTAATTTGTCAAACCTCATCATCACGCCTGTACGAGCGGAGGCAAGACCAGGGCGTGATGAATCACGCCCCTACAAGAGGGGATTCACCATGGGCGTGAAGTTCGAGAACGTTACAAAGATGTATCCAGGCGCTCGGCCAGCTGTGAACGATTTGTCGCTCGAAGTGCAGAATGGCGAGCTGATGGTGCTGATTGGGCCATCCGGTTGCGGCAAGACCACCACGCTGCGCATGATCAATCGCCTGGAAGAGCCGACGGGCGGGACCATTTCCATTGATGGCCGCGATATCGAAAGCTATGATCCGATTCAGCTACGCCGCGGCATCGGGTACGCGATTCAGCAGACGGGCCTCCTGCCGCACATGACCGTTGAACAAAATATTGAACTGGTGCCAAAGCTGTTGAAATGGGACGAGAAGCGACGACATGAACGGACGCGGGAATTGCTTGAGATGGTGGCCATGGACTACGGGACGTTCGCCCACCGCTACCCTCGGCAACTCTCGGGCGGCCAGCAGCAGCGTGTCGGCGTTTTACGCGCGTTGGCGACGGACCCCCCTGTCATTCTGATGGACGAACCGTTCGGCGCGTTAGATCCTCTCAGCCGCGAGGTGCTGCAAACAGAACTCAAGCGTTTACAGGCAAAGTTGCAAAAGACGATCGTATTTGTCACACACGACATCGATGAAGCGATGCGCTTAGGTGACCGCATCGCCATCTTACGCGATGGTCAACTCCTGCAGGTAGGTACGCCTGATGAGTTGATCCGCACTCCCCAAGACGATTTTATCGCCAAGTTTATAGGGCGCTTCCTCGTACTTTCCAAGGCTCCAGTAGATTCGGTACAGCAATTCATGCAAACGGCAGCGGTGCGCATCCAGCGAGAACTCCCGCAGGGCGGGCGAATCGTGCAGATAGCTGATGTGCCTTTGTGGTTTTGGATCGACGATGAGGGAGTCCTACAAGGTGTCGCTGGCGAAGTACCCGAGGGCGCAGACCAGTGGAACTCGGTTAACTGGACGAACGGAGATGCTGTGTGCGTAAGGGAAACAGATTCGCCGGACGAGGTATTTGGACGGCTAGCGGATGAGGAGGCCGAAGCGTTGCCGGTGGTTGATGAAGGGCACCGACTGGTGGGCATCGTCACGCGTCGCTCAGCCATCAGAACGCTGTCGGGTGCTTTGAGGAGGGTGGAGGCATGAGTTGGCTCGCAGACTTTTGGAGTACGTACGGCAGCCAAATTCTGCCGGCTCTCGGGCAACACTTGATCCTGGTAGGAGTGGCGCTGGCGTCTGGTATCATCGTGGCTGTACCACTCGGCATCATCTTGACCCGCTTTCCCCGCTGGTCATCACCGATCATCGCTGTGGTATCAATCATCCAGACGATCCCGAGCCTGGTATTCTTCGCGCTCCTCATCCCAATTATCGGCATCGGATTACAACCTGCCTTACTCGTGCTCTTCCTCTACTCGCTGCTGCCCATCTTGCGCAATACATATATCGGTGTGCGCTCGGTGGATCCCACGCTGCTTGACGCATCACGGGGTCAGGGTATGACCTCGTGGGAAATCCTGTACATGGTCGAGTTGCCTCTCAGTGCGCCTATCATTGTAGCGGGTATCCGTCTTGCGGCCATTTATCTGGTGAGTTGGGCTACCATCGCTGCATTGATTGGCGCAGGTGGTTTAGGCGATCTCATCTTCTCTGGAATCGACAGCGAGAACACCAATTTGTTGCTAGCAGGGGCCATTCCTACTGCATTCTTAGCGCTTATCATCGGGTTTGTGTTTGGACAAGTGCGGCGTCTTGTCACACCACGTGGTCTCAGGGCGGAGGTGGTGACGAAGCGTGACCTCAGGACGGAGGTGGTGGTCGGATGAACCTATCAGATGTCGGTCTGCTGACTCTCGAACACCTCGAACTCGTGATTGTTGGCACGTTCTTCGGTGGCCTTGCAGGCTTCTTGTTGGCTATCTGGGTGCGCCGACGCCCCCGCTGGGCTGCCTCGTTTCTTGGGTTGGCCGAGGTCATTCAGACGATCCCCGGTATTGCGCTGCTGGCATTTCTGCTGCTGGCGCTCGGCCTGGGAAACCCACCGGTATATGTGGCACTGGCACTCTACGCCATCCTGCCGGTCCTCAGCAACACCTACGAGGGTCTGCAGGGGGTGGACCCGGTATACCTGGCGATTGGTAAAGGCATGGGGATGACGCCCGGGCAGATCTTCCGCCAGATCGAGCTGCCTATAGCGTTTCCTGTCATCCTGGCCGGACTGCGGGTCGCACTGGTCACCTCCATTGGGATCGCGACCATCGGCGTGTTTGTGGGTGGAGGCGGCCTCGGTGTGCTGATCTTTCGCGGATTACAAACCATCGATATCCAGACCATGCTGGCGGGAGCCATTCCCGCTGCTTTACTCGCCATCGTGCTAGAGGTGGGGCTCTCATTGTTGGAACGCAGGTTAGCAAGAGCCACCGCATCGAAATGAGCTATTTAGAGCGAAGGGAGACAACTGAGACTCCCTGTCATGAATGACAGGGGTTCTGATCGGCTCCCCCGCAGTTACTTTCGCCTTTGGGATTAACGCCTCACAGCTAAGGGCCATCTCAGGTGGCCCGTCCCTGGGCCGAGCTTCATGCTCCCAGGGCACCTATCCTATTACCAGATAGGCCAGTCCTACGACTGCAAGAGACATACGCCCCGCGTATCTCTCCTGGGTGTTTGTTCAGAGGCTTGCACCTCTCACGAGTTGTGCGTCTCGTGGCACGTGGCAATTGGTACGTTAGTGCTTTTACCTGGCGGAACGATTTACGCCAGAACGCCCAAACACTATTCGGTTGTCAAATGTGCTAGAACTATTGTCTCATGGCTGTCTAGACTTTCGTTGAGTATTCAGACTTTGGATACTCAGTTATTGAGTACTGCCTGCGGGCAGCTTTCTTTCATCCCCCGCATGAATGACGGGGACTTTCAGAAAGGATTTCGGTAAAATGACGAAGAAACTGCTTTTGACTTCCGTTCTGATCATGACATTGGTAACCACGCTGAGCGCCTGTGGATTCTCCTCGTCCTCAGGGGGAAGTTCCAGTACCAGCTCGCCGAGCACCATTATCGTAGGATCAAAGAGCTTCACCGAAAATATCCTGATCGGGGACATGATGTACGATCTGTTGCAGGCGAATCTAAAAGGGGTGACGGTTGAGAACAAATCAAACCTCGGCGGGACGATAGTGCCGTGGAATGCCCTCCAGAGCGGTCAGATCGACATGTACTGCGAGTACACCGGGACAGGCCTGGTGGACATCTTAAAGGACCCGGTAACTAACAATCCTGATGCAGCGTATCAGACCGTGAAGACGCAGTATCCACAAAAGTTCCACATCGACTGGCTCAATCCACTTGGCTTCAACGACACCTACGCGATTGCTGTCCCGCAGTCCATTGCCCAGCAATATCACTTGCAGAAGATCTCGGATCTGGCGCCGGTGGCCTCCCAGTTGATACTCGGCGCAGAGCCAGAGTACTTCACCCGACCGGATGCTTACCCGGGGCTGGTCAAGACGTACGGGCTCCATTTCAAAGCAACCAAGGAACTCAACGTCGGCTTGAAATATGAGGCTGCCGCTAGCAACCAGATCCAGGTCATTGATGTGTTCTCGACCGACGGGGCCCTTATCAAGTACAATTTGGTAGTGCTCCAGGACGACAAGCATTTCTTCCCACCTTATTACGCCGCGCCGATTGTGCGCGAGGATATTCTGAAGGCGCATCCCGAAGTTGCCACGATACTGAACAAGCTGGCAGGCAAATTTACTGACTCGATCATGCAAAAGCTGAATTACCAGGTCGATGTGCAGCACCAGTCGGCTGATGTGGTAGCCAAACAGTTCCTCGTGTCACAAGGACTACTCTCAGCGTAACATGTGCGTTTCATTTACGAGGGCGTAAATGGGATCGATGGCTGCACTCCGTGCCGCTCCCAGGGCGGGGGCAAGCCAGGGGGAACCCGCGCCCCTACTATACACGGTTGGGTGTCCCATTCGTATATGGTAGGGGCGACCCTTGCGGTCGCCCTGCAAGCTGAGCAAGGACGATTCCGGCCACCTTTATCTTGACGCCTATTGGGCCCGATAATGAATTTTAACAAAATACGTAGACCATGTGTAGGGGCCGATTTATCGTGCCCACCGCCGATTTATCGGCCCCGGCAAACCCAATGGCATGTCCGTATTAATTTGTCAATATGCATAAATCGGGCCCCTACGCCCTAAGGGCAACTGTGAAAGGATTTCAGGTGAAAGCAGCCATTCTGGAGGCACCAGCAACAGATCTCATCGTGGAACATATTGACTGCCAGGAACCTCATGCCGGGGAAGTGCTTGTGCGGATTGCCGCCAGTGGTGTTTGCCAGAGCGACCTGCACGTGGTGCATGGCACACAGACCAACCCGTTACCGGTTGTGTTAGGACATGAAGGAGCGGGTATAGTCGAGGCTGTCGGGCCGAACGTGACGCGGGTACGAGCAGGAGATCATGTCGTATTGTCATGGGTCCCCTATTGTGGCCAATGCGTGTACTGTCTGTCCGGCCATCCCAACCTGTGCCAGGTCGCGTACGCGGCACTCTCCAAAGGGACCATGCTGGATGGGACGTCTCGCCTCTCGTGGTCCGGCCGTAGGGGCGACGGCTTGCCCTCGCCCGTCTACCATTACTCGTTCATCTCGTCCTTCGCGGAATATGCAGTCGTCCCAGAATCGGGGTGTGTCGTCATCGGGCCAGACATTCCGCTCGATAAGGCGGCCCTCGTTGGATGCGCAGTAATGACTGGTGTCGGTGCAGCATTGAATACTGCACATGTGCAACCAGGCAGCACGGTCGCTGTCATCGGAGCCGGTGGAGTCGGGTTGAACGTGATGCAGGGAGCCCAACTTGCTGGGGCGATCTCCATCATCGCAATCGACGTCAATCCGTCGAAGCTGGCCCGAGCGCACACGTTCGGTGCCACGCATGTGATAAATGCAGCAGAAACAGACGCTGTAGCGACCGTGCGCGAATTGACGAAAGGAGTTGGAGCGGATTTCAGCTTCGAAGCTGTCGGGAGGCCAGAGACCATGCGCCAGTGCTGGGAGATGGCGCACCCGGGAGGAACGGTTGTCATGGTTGGCATCGCCCCGCAGGGCAGCGAGTTGTCCCTGCCGGCCAATCGCATCGTTCGCGAAGAGCGTCGCCTGGTAGGAAGCTTTTACGGGTCGGCGCGCCCTCATATCGATATGCCGCTGATCCTTGAGCTGTACATGGCAGGTAAACTCAAGCTGGATGAACTGGCCACTCATCACTTCTCCCTGGAACAGATCAACGAGGCAGTACACTCGCTGGAGTCAGGAGAAGTCATTCGTCCAGTCATTGTCTATGACAACAGAAGGTAGGTTAATTAATGGAGAGGACAAACGGTGTCTGGTATGCCGAAGCGTGGGCTGGAGAAGGTAGCAATGCAGCACACCTCAACCTTGCAGTAGGTATGAAGGGTGGGCCAATCGAACATGCATTGCTGACAGCTATGGCCATGCCCCGGCCGGGCACCATCCCATTTTTCACAGTGTTGCAGCCCAACTGGCCGGTCAAACCCTTCACCCTCTTTATCAACAAGGCAGACTTTCGTTCCGAAGAGCACGCCCGTTTAACATGGGGGCCGGCACAGGCCGGTATCGCTGAGGGCATCCTCACAGCTGTCCAGCGTCGAGTCATCCCACAGGAACAGGTCGACGATTATCTTGTCATCGTCACAGTCTGGGTAGATTGGAACGCAAACAGCGATGAAGAGGTGTATCAGAACAACAAAGACGCCGCGGTGAGCGCGATGGAGCGGGCCTTCGCAGGCGAACCGGACATCAAGGATTTGCTGGGACGGCTTGGGCATGCGGAGAACCCTTTCCTGAAGCACTAGCACCCGTGAGGAGAATTCGAGGCATGAAAACCAGAGCTGCCGTGCTATATGAAGCTGGACAACCTGCCGTCATCGAGGAGATTACGCTGGATGCGCCGCGTCAGGGCGAGGTGCTGGTGCGCATGGAGGCGGCCGGTGTCTGTCACAGCGACCTGCATGTGCGTGACGGGACCATCCCGGAGCCATTGCCCATCGTACTTGGCCACGAAGGAACCGGGGTCGTCGTCGAGGTCGGGCTGGGAGTCACCGGTCTGCAGCCGGGAGATCGCGTTGTCTTGACACTGGTGCCAGCGTGCGGGAACTGCTACTTCTGCCGCCGCGGCGAGCCACACTTGTGCTCAACCTCTGGAGAAATGGCAGCGCGAGGTGTCCTTCGTGACGGTACCAGTCGTCTGCGAAAAGGGGATCAGACGTTGCATCATTTCAATGCGGTCTCCTGTTTCAGCGAATACGTGGTCGTCCCGCAGGAAGGTGCGGTCAAGATTCCACATGACATTCCGGTGGAGATTGCTGCGCTGCTCGGCTGCGCGGTCATTACCGGAGTGGGTGCCGTGGAGCGGACAGCGGGAGTACGGCCCGGAGAGAGCGTCGCAGTTGTCGGCTGCGGGGGTGTCGGATTGAATGTCATTCAAGCGGCAAGCCTATCCGGTGCTTATCCGGTCATCGCCATCGATATCCGTCCTGATAAGATTGAACTGGCGAAGACCTTTGGTGCATCGCACGGTGTGAACGCTCGTGAGCAGGACACCGTCGCTGCTGTCCTGGAGATCACGGAGCATGGCGTGGACTGGGCCTTCGAGGTACTGGGAAATCCGCGCACGATTGAGCAGGCCTGGGAGCTCATTCGTGCGGGTGGGACAGTTGTGGTCGTTGGTCTATCTCCAAAGGGTTCTAAAGTGACACTGCCGGCTTTCGACTTTATTTCTGAGAAGAACATTCGCGGCTGCTTTTATGGGTCATCGCGCTTTCACGCGGATGTGCCGGTGATCCTCAGTCGTATGCAAGCAGGACGAATGCGACTCGATGGAATGGTGAGCCAGAGCGTGCCCCTGGAAGAGTTGGAATCGGCGTTCAACAAACTGAGAAATGGCGAGGGAGTGCGCACCGTCCTGCGGTTTTAACGCAGCAAATGGGGCACCAGTCGGTACTGTGTCAAATTGGAACATCTCTCGGCTGATACATCCCCACCTGTGGACGATTGATGCAGGAAGTTCGCCATTTGGCATCGTCATGGCAAAGGATCATACTCTATGGTTCACGGACTCTCTAGGTAATAAGATTGGTGTGCTTACGCCTTGAAGATCTGACCTCAACAATGTCTCAAGTTTGACCACCGTCTCTTGCGAACGTGGCGTATAGATCGACATCTGGAACGTAGGCGCTTCTGGAAAAACCAGCGTTGCACTCTGGAAGAGAAGACGCCCAACCTGTGGGTGATTCAATTCCTTCTCGTGATCGCACGACCATTGAATATCGTGCTGTGGCCACAAGCTGCGAAATTCAGGACTAGCTTGCTTGAGATCCGCAACGAGTTGCTCTGCCCATGCTTCACCGGCATGTCGATCATAGGTCGTGCGAAAAGACATGACTGCGTTTTGTATCGTTAGCTCCCAATCAACAAAAAGTTTTCTCTTTGCAGGATGCATAAAGAGAGACCAGATGGCGTTGCGATCTCTCTCGGAGAGCAGAGAGAAATCCTCGAAGACCCGGCATGCACTTTCGTTCCAGGCAACCACGTTCAAGCGTTGATCGAGGAGATAGGCCGGGCTTATTCCGAGCGCGTCCAGCACTGCTTGCTGACCTGGGGGGAGAAGGTTCACAGCATGGTTTTCGTCAGAGACAGGATCCATGCCGCGTGCAAGCAAAAAGAGGTGGCGGCGCTCGCCTGCATCAAGTTGCAGGATGCGGGCCAGACTTTCAAGCACCTGATCGGAAACCGTGATCGCGCGACCCTGTTCGAGCCACGTATACCAGGAGACGCCTACGCCAGCCAGTTGCGCGACTTCATCTCGTCTGAGTCCTGGAGTTCGTCTCCTGCCACCATCTGGCAGCCCAAACTGCTCAGGGTGAAGACGAGAACGACGAGTTTTCAGAAAATCGGCAAGTTCTGCCCGTTTTCTCA
>WNEZ01002510.1_pt1 | contig 16486 bp, 17 predicted proteins | sample 5400521 | NCBI WGS metagenome assembly WNEZ01 (sample SAMN13153339, study PRJNA577476) | soil metagenome | isolation source: 120 cm saprolite under Douglas fir tree site 2 hole 1 replicate 1 | place: USA:California | collected 2015-04-18
TGGATATCGAACTCGACATCTCCCTCCCCGGGGTTCCGCGCGCGGACGCAGAGGCTCTGGTGGAGAAGGCACATCAGGTATGCCCCTACTCCAACGCCACCCGCGGCAACGTGGATGTTCGCCTGAAGATTGTGTAATGGCTGCTGGCCCGCTGCGACAAGCGGCGGGCCATTCGCAGCACAAAGGTTCACCAGATCATGATCCGATCGGATCATGATCTCATCTCTTTGCTTGAGCATGATCTTTTCGGAAAACCGGTTTCCGCTTTTCCGGATCATGCTCTAGGCGCCCGGCGAGGCGCATCTCGACGGCTGTCCTGACATGCGCCTGTGCGCGAGAAGGCATTGCTGCCACGCCCGAACATCGCTAGCTCTGGAAATCGAACGCTCCTCCCATTCTAATCGATTCCCTTTTTGAGCGAAGGTTGTTCCATGAGTTCCTCAGCGGCAAGGTTGTTCCATGAGTTCCTCAGCGGCCCCCGGTGCGATGACCGGATTGCGCGTGATCGATCTCACGCGGGTTCTCGGCGGACCCTATTGCACGCAAATCCTCGCCGATCATGGCGCCGACGTGATCAAGGTCGAGCCGCCCGCCGGCGACGAGGTGCGGGATTGGGGACCGCCGTTCCACGGCGAGGACGCGGCCTACTTCGTCGGTATCAACCGCAACAAGCGCGGAATCGGACTTGACCTCGCCTCTGAGGGCGGACGCGCCGTGCTGATGAAGCTGCTGGAGAGCGCCGACGTCCTGATCGAGAATTTCAAGCCGGGCACGCTCGACAAATGGGGCATCGGCAGCGACGTGCTGCGCGCAAAATTTCCAAAGCTGGTTCACTGCCGGATTTCCGGCTTCGGCGCCGACGGCCCGCGCGGCGGCAATCCGGGCTACGACGCCATCATTCAGGCGATGACCGGGATGATCGCCGCGACCGGCTCGCCGCAATCAGGCCCGATGCGGATCGGCGTTCCCCTGGTCGATATCACCACCGGGCTTTATGCGGCAATCGGCATCCTGATGGCGCTGTCGGAGCGGCAACGATCCGGCGTCGGGCAGTTTCTCGAAACCACGTTGTACGAAACCGGCCTTGCCATCATGCATCCGCACGCCGCGAATTATTTCATGCACGGCAAGCCGCCGCAGCTCACCGGCAATGAGCATCCGAACCTCGTGCCTTACGCGATTTTCCCGACGCGCACCGACAACATCTTCATCGGCGTCGGCAATGACGGCACCTTCCGCAAACTAGCCAGGGAAATCGGCAAGCCCGAACTCGGCAGCGATGTGCGTTTTGCGCGCAACAAGGATCGTATCGCCAATCGCGATGCGCTGCGCGCCGAGCTTGCCGCGGTGTTCAGTCAGCACGATGCCGCGCCGCTGTGCGATCGCCTGCTCGCCGCCGGATTGCCGGCGGGACCGGTGCAGTCGATCGACCAGGCGCTGACCAGTGACCACACCGTCCATCGCGGCGACGTCATCGAAAAGGACTGGTACAAGGGCGTCGCGTCCCCGATCCGCCTTGCGCGCAGCAAGCCAAGCCTGCGCAACGTGCCGCCGAAATTCAGCCAGCACACAACCGAAGTGCTGACGGAATTCGGATATTCGACGAGCGAGATCGATGGCTTGATCGCCAAGGGTGTGGTCTGCGGGACAGAACGAAAGCGATAGTTCTTGTGCCCTGAATGGTCCCGGCCCTGCGGAGCCGCGTAAGAACGCCGCACCGCTTCCGGGACACGGGGTCTCACCTCCGCCTATTTTAGCGCTTCCCTGCGCTGGCGCTTCCCCCGTACGATCCCATCGCTTATACGGTCATTTGCACGTCATCCGGCGCTGTTAACGCGCGTCATGATGATGGCGGTCCAACCGGGAGATTTTTGATGAATTTTCGACACTACGGCATTGCCGCCACGCTGGCCTCCACGCTCGCGCTCGCAACGCCTGCCCATGCCGTGACCGAGATTCAGTGGTGGCATGCGATGACCGGCCCGAACAACGACGTCGTGGTCAAGCTCGCCAACGATTTCAACGCTTCGCAAAGCGACTACAAGATCGTCCCGACCTTCAAGGGCAGCTACGCCGACACACTCAATGCCGGGATCGCGGCGTTTCGGGCCGGCAATGCCCCCGGCATCATGCAGGTCTTCGAGGTCGGCACGGCGACGATGATGGCCGCCAAGGGCGCCGTCAAACCGGTTTCCGAACTGATGAAGGAGCAACGCGAGAGCTTCGATCCAAAATCCTATCTGCCGGCGATCACCGGATACTACTCGACCTCGAAGGGCGAGATGCTGTCGTTTCCGTTCAACTCGTCGAGCATGGTGCTCTGGGTCAATCTCGACGCCCTGAAGAAGGCCGATATCGCTGCCCCGCCGAAGACCTGGCCAGAGGTGTTCGCCGCCGCCAGGAAGTTGCACGCAACCAGCCCGACCTGCGGCTTCTCCTCGTCCTGGATTACCTGGGGGCTGATCGAACAGTTTTCCGCCTGGCATAACGTCCCGATCGGCAGCAAGGCCAACGGGCTGGATGGTTTCGACACCGTTCTCGAATTCAACACCCCGCTGGAAACCAAGCTGCTGGAAAACCTCGTCGATCTGCAGAAGGACAAGAGCTACGACTATTCGGGGCGGACCAACACCGGCGAAGGCCGCTTCACGTCGGGTGAATGTCCGATGTACATGACGTCCTCGGCGTTCTATCCGAACGTCAAGGCGAACGCCAAGTTCGACTACACCGCGGTTGCGATGCCGTATTTCCCCGACGTGAAGGGCGCGCCGCAAAATTCCATCATCGGCGGCGCTTCGCTTTGGGTCATGGGCGGCAAGACACCCGAGGAATACAAGGGAGTTGCAAAATTCTTCACCTTCCTGTCGGACACCGACCGCCAAATCTATCTGCACCAGGTTTCCGGATATCTGCCGATCACCAAGGCCGCTTACGAGAAGACCAAGGCCTCGGGCTTCTACGAAAAGAACCCGATTCTCGAAGTCCCGCTGAAGGAATTGACCAACAACCCGCCGACCGAAAATTCGCGCGGCCTGCGCTTCGGCGGCATGGTGCAGATGCGCGACGTCTGGGCCGAGGAGATCGAGGCGGCGCTCGCCGGCAAGAAGTCGGCGAAGGACGCGCTCGACGCCGCCGCCTCGCGCGGCAACCAGATGCTCCGGCAGTTTGAGCGCAGCGCCGTCAAGTGACGGAAGCCAAGGATCGTGGCCGGGCTTAACGCGGCCACGATCCATCAAGCGAGGCATCATGGAAAACCGGGCGATCTTTTCGGGCAAGCTGCTGCCCTATCTGCTGATCCTGCCGCAGCTCGCGGTTTCCCTGATCTTTTTCTATTGGCCTGCCGTGCAGGCCCTGCAGCAGTCGTTTCTGGTGCAGGACGCCTTCGGGCTCTCGACCGAGTTCGTCTGGTTCGAGAACTACGTCAATCTGCTGCAAACCCCCGAGTACTACCATGCGATCGGCGTCACCTTTGTCTTTTCGGCGCTGGTGGCGTTCTTCTCGCTCACGCTCGGCCTCTTGCTCGCGGTGATGGCGAACCACAACATCCGGGGCGTCCAGATCTATCGCACGTTTCTCATCGTGCCCTATGCGGTGGCGCCAGCGGTCGCCAGCGTGCTCTTCATCTTCATGTTCCAGCCCGGGCTCGGCATGATCGCGCGCGCGATGCAGCGCAACGGTATCGACTGGAATCCGGTGCTGAACGGCACGCATGCGATGATCCTCGTCGTCATCGTCGCCGTCTGGAACCAGATCAGCTACAATTTTCTTTTCTTTCTCGCCGGTTTGCAGGCGATCCCTAAAAGCGTGATCGAAGCCGCGGCGATCGACGGCGCCAGGCCGATGCGGCGCTTCTGGACCATCATCTTTCCCTTACTCTCGCCGACGACGTTCTTCCTGATCATCGTCAACATCACCTATGTCTTCTTCAACACGCTCGGCATCATCGACACCGCGACCGGCGGCGGCCCCAACGGCGCCACACAAACGCTCGTGTATAAAGTTTTTCAGGACGGCAAGGTCGGCACCGATCTCGGCGGCTCGGCCGCGCAGTCGGTGATCCTGATGGTGATCGTGGTCGCCCTCACCGCGTTTCAATTTCGTTACGTTGAAAAGAAGGTTCATTACTGAGCGCCATGGTCGAACATCGCCGATTTGGAAACCTGCTGCCCCACCTCGTGCTTCTGGCCGGCGTCGCGATCGTCGCCTTTCCGGTCTATCTGGCCATCATCGCATCGACCCACGACAACTCGGTGATCGCCAACGGCCAGATGCCGCTCATCCCCGGCTCGCATGCGATCGAGACTTACTGGAACACCATCGTCTCCGGCACCGGCAGGACCACGCGCCAGCCGGTCGGCGGCATGATGCTGAACAGCCTCATCATGGCGCTCGGCATCGCCGCGGGAAAAATCGCCATCTCGATCATCTCGGCCTATGCGATCGTGTTTTTCTCGTTCCCGTTCAGAATGACGGCGTTCTGGACCATCTTCATCACGCTGATGCTGCCGGTCGAAGTGCGCATTTTTCCGACCTACAAGATCACCAGCGATCTGCACATGCTGGATTCCTACGCCGGGCTGATCCTGCCGCTGATCGCGTCGGCCACCGCGACGCTATTGTTCCGGCAGTTCTTCATGACCGTGCCGAAGGAACTTGTCGAAGCCTCGAAAATCGACGGTGCCGGTCCGATCAGGTTTTTTTGGGATACCCTGCTGCCGCTTTCGGTGACCAACATCGCCGCGCTGTTTGTGATTCTCTTCATCTACGGCTGGAACCAGTACCTGTGGCCGCTGCTGATCACGACGCGCGACGACATGCAGACCATCGTCATCGGCATCAAGAAGATCATTGACGTACACGACGCCCTGACCGAATGGCAGGTGGCGATGGCGACCGCCGTGCTTGCCATGCTGCCTCCGGTCGCGGTCGTCGTGTTGATGCAACGCCTCTTCGTCAAGGGCCTGATCGAGACAGAGAAATAAGATGGCGAGCGTCACGCTCCAAAATGTAACCAAGACCTATCCAAGCGGTTTTGAGGCGATCAAGGGCATCAGCCTGGAGGTCGGCGACGGCCAGTTCTGCGTGCTGGTCGGTCCCTCCGGCTGCGGCAAGTCCACCCTGTTGCGAATGGTCGCGGGGCTCGAGACCATTACCGGCGGTGACATCGACATCGGTGGTCGCATCGTCAATCAGATCGAGCCCGCCGATCGCGACATCGCCATGGTGTTCCAGAATTACGCGCTCTATCCGCATATGAGCGTCTACAACAATATGGCCTACGGCCTGCGCAACCGCGGCATGCCCAAGCCCGAGATCGACACCCGCGTCCAGGAAGCCGCGCGCATTCTCGAACTCGGTCCGATGCTCGACCGCAAGCCGCAGCAGCTCTCCGGCGGGCAGCGCCAGCGCGTCGCGATGGGCCGCGCCATCGTGCGGCAGCCGAAAGTGTTCTTGTTCGATGAACCCTTATCGAACCTCGATGCCAAGTTGCGGATCGCGATGCGGGTCGAAATCCGCAAACTGCAACGGCGGCTGAAAACGACGTCGATCTACGTCACCCATGATCAGCTCGAGGCGATGACGCTCGCCGATATTCTCGTGGTCATGAATGGTGGTCAGGTCGAGCAGATCGGTAACCCGCTTCTGATCTATCAGAGGCCCGCGACCACCTTCGTCGCCTCGTTCATCGGCGCGCCGCCGATGAATCTGATACCGCTGCGGGCGGACGAAATCAAAGCGCAGTTCGAAGGCGACAGCCGCGCCGCAGCCAACACCGCCGGAATCCTGGGAATCCGCCCCGAAGATTTCGTGATTTCGAGCGACACCATCGCGGGCGGCATCGCCCTCGACCTCACAGTGGAGGCGATCGAGCGCGTTGGCGCGGAGACCTTCATTTACGGCACCCGCCAGCTCGCCGTGCAGGGGGTTGCCGCCAATCCCGGGGAATTGCCGCCGGGCGAGGTGATCGTGCGGATTCCCGGCGCGATCGCGCCTGCCATCGGCGAACGAATCAGGGCGATCGCGCCCCGCGAAAGGCTGCATCTGTTCTCGACCGACGGCCGCAAACGGATTGAGCTTTGAACCCAGACTTTCGTCATTCCGGGGCGCGCCAACGGGTCCGCGCGAAGCGCGGCCCAATGACAGGCTCCCGCCCGAAATGACGTTTATGGTATTTTGTCCCGGTTCCACAGGTGCTTGCGCACCCCCCGAACCATGCCCATATTGACGGTTGACCGGACGGCAAATGCGCCGGCCGGCCAAAATGGGGCGCCGCAAGGGCCCTGAACTTCAAAGTCGCTTCGAGAGGACTTTGTAAAATATGTCTCGTGTTCCTTCGTTATCCAGTCCGTTTCTGCTGGGATTCGATGAAATCGAGCGTGCGCTCGATCGCGTCGTCAAAGGCGCCGACGGCTATCCTCCGTACAACATCGAGCGGTGCGACCGCAGTTCCGGCCAACCGGAACGGCTGCGAATCACGCTGGCGGTGGCGGGTTTTACCCGCGACCAACTCGATGTAACCATTGAGGAAAGCCAACTCGTGATCCGGGGCCGCCAGCAGGACGACAAGGCCCGGCAATACATCCATCGCGGTATCGCCGCGCGCCACTTCCAGCGCACCTTCGTGCTGGCGGAGGGGATGCAAGTGCTGGGCGCGGACTTGAAAAACGGGCTGTTGTCGGTCGACCTTGCCCGGCCTGAGCCGGAGAAGATCGTTAAGACAATTGCTATCAATGAACATGAATAATGGAACGAGTAGCGGACTCGACCGCTTAGTCTAACAGAGGAGTCGAGACCATGACTGAAGGTAACGTTGTGTTCGAAAATGCAGGCGTCTCCACCGAGTCGCTGGCGACCCTTGGCGAGGGCCATATCGCCTATGTGAAACAGATCCGTTCCGAGGACGTGCCGGGGCTGTTTCCCCAGGCGCCGAAGATCGCGCCGGGACTGAAGCTTTTCGCACTCCATGCCGCCGACGGCACGCCGATCATGCTGACCGACAGCCGGGAAGCGGCGATCGCGAATGCATGGAGCAACGAGCTGCAGGCCGTCAGCGTTCACTGACGGAGCTCTTGCTCCTGTCACTGACCCGGCACTTGCCGGTGTCACTGACGCAGGCCTTGCCGGTGTCAATGGCGCGGGGCCTTGCGGCGTCACTGCCGCCGTGTGATCTGGATGATGATGTCGTACGCGGGCTTGACCCGCGTATCCATCGATCTTTCTAGGAAGAATTTTCAAAAGAAGATGGATTGCCGGGAGCGCAGACAAGTTCACGTAGTCTGCGCAAGGCAGACTACTATGCCCGGCAACGACGGCTGTGGCATCTAGGCAGCACTCGCCGGCGGCAGGGCCAGTACCGAATAAATTGCCTGCGCATCGCGCGAGGCGCGCAATTTCTTGGCAACGTCCTGATCGCGCAACAGCCGTGCGATGCGCGCCAGCGCCTTCAGGTGATCGGCGCCCGCGCCCTCCGGCGCCAGCAACAGGAACACCAGGTCGACCGGCTGGCCGTCCATCGCCTCAAAATCGATTGGGCGCTCAAGACGGGCAAAAAGCCCGAACAATTTCTCCAGTTTGGGCAGCTTGCCGTGGGGAATGGCGACGCCATAGCCGACGGCGGTGGTTCCCAGCTTCTCGCGCTGCAGCAACACCTCGAAAACCGAGCGTTCGTTCTGCCCGGTCAGGCTAGCTGCCCGCGCCGCCAGTTCCTGCAGGGCCTGTTTCTTGCTGTTGACCTTCAACGCCGGGAGAATCGCCTCGGGTGCGACCAGATCGGTAATCGTCATGGGGCGTTCCGAGGTGAATTTAACCGTCAGGTTACGAATGGGCTTCAGAGGGGGCGGCGTCGGGAAGATGAAACAGGTTTACACCCGGGTCCCATTTGGTGGGCTTCTACTCCAACGCAAGACCGGTGCCAACTCCTGCGAAGCTGTTTCCGGTCATTACCCCCAAGGGCGGCGGACCATAGGAAGGGGTCCTGGGCGCGTCAATGCCGATTGGCGCCTATCCCCCGGAGTTGACCACGGGGGGATCGACCCAGCCGACATTGCCGTCCGGCCGCCGGTAAATGACGTTGACCCGCCCGTTTGAGCCGTGCTGGAACACGAGGCAGGCGGCACCCGTCAGGTCCAGTTCCATCACGGCCTCGCTCACCGACATCCGCTTTAGCGACGTCGTCGCCTCGGCGATGATCACCGGGCTGTAGCCGGTGTCGTCGTGCTCGTCGTCTCCCGCGGGCGCCTCGATCACGTAGCTCGGGGCTTTGAGGGTTGGCGCAGTCAATTCAACCATCGCAACCGCCTCGGCATGCGACTTTCGCGCGGAACGATCCTTGAGGCGGCTCTTGTAGCGGCGCAGTCGCTTCTCAATCTGAGCCAGCGCCTGGTCGGCGCTGGAGTAGGCGTCGACGGCATTCGAATCGGCCTCGAGCGTAATTCCGGAATCCAGATGCAGCGCGCAGTCGGTGCGGAAGCCGAAACCATCCTTGCTCAGCGTGATATGGCCGGAATAATTGCCGTCGAAATATTTGCGCAGGACTTCATCGGTGCGCTCGCTGACGCGTCCGCGCAACGCGTCGCCGACACTGATGCTTTTTCCCGAGATCCGGAGAGTCATTTCGATGCCTCGATTCGTCTGCAGCGGGACAGTGTCCCGAATTGCCGGGGACGCAATCAAACCGGTGCGGGGTCGCGCGACCGGTCCGACGAAGCGGCAGGCGCCGACAGGGCGTTGCCGAGCATGCTCTGTTTGTCGCGGCGGCGCTGCACCGAGGACGGAATTCGCATCGCCTCGCGGTACTTAGCAACCGTGCGACGGGCAATATCAATGCCCGAAGCGCGCAACCGTTCCACGATGGTGTCGTCCGACAGGATCACCGCCGGATCTTCCGCATCGATCAGCTGCTTGATGTGATGACGGACGGCCTCCGCCGAATGCGCTTCGCCGCCATCGGCCGACGCGATCGACGCGGTGAAGAAATACTTCAATTCGAAACTGCCTCGATTGGTCGCCATGTATTTGTTGGCCGTTACCCGCGACACCGTCGATTCATGCATCTGGATCGCATCCGCCACCGCCTTGAGGTTGAGCGGCCGCAGATGCGCCACGCCCTGGGTAAAGAAGCCATCCTGCTGGCGCACGATTTCGGTTGCGACCTTGAGGATGGTACGGGCGCGCTGATCGAGCGCGCGCACCAGCCAGGTCGCGTTCTGCAGGCAATCGGTGAAATAGGATTTGTCGCCATCCTTGCGGATCGTCTTCGACAATTCCGTGTAGTAGACCTGATTGACCAGCACCCTCGGCAGCGTGTCGCTGTTGAGTTCGACGTGCCAGCCGCCGTCGGGGCCGGGCCGCACATAGACATCCGGCACCATGGTCTGGGTCCGCGCCGAACCGAACTTCAAGCCCGGCTTCGGATCGAGACGGCGAATTTCGCCGATCATGTCGGTGATGTCTTCATCCTCGACACCGCAGAATTTTCGCAACGCCGCGATATCGCGCTTCGCCAGAAGATCCAGATGCTCGACCAGCGCCTGCATCGCAGGGTCGTAACGATTGAGCTCGCGCAGCTGGATCGCCAGGCATTCGCTCAGGCTTCGCGCACAGACGCCGGGCGGATCGAATTTCTGCAGCACCGCGAGAACCGCTTCGACGTCTTTTTGGGAGGCGCCGAGCCGCTCGGCGGCCTGCCCCAGATCGGGCGGCACGTAACCCGCCTCGTCGACCAGATCGATCAGATATTGCCCGATCATGCGCTGCGCAGGTGCGGCAAAAGCCACCGCCAGTTGCTCGGCAAGATGACTGCCGAGCGTAATCTCGGCAGCCACAAAGGCTTCGAGATTGTAACTGTCATCGTTGGAGGCGCCGCCACCCCATTCGGTGTAGGCGGTCGGCGCGGCGTCCTGCGCGGTGCGCGCGGCGGCCTCGGCGGGCTCCTCGGAAAACACGTTGTCGAGGCCGGTATCCAGGGTCTGCTCGATCTCCGCGCGGCTGCCGAGATCGCTGCTCATCCATTCTTCCTGGGCCGGCTCGAAGCCTTCGCCGGTGGAACCGTGGGCCATCTCGTTACGTTCGGCGGCGACGTCGTCGCCGTAGGCCGAACCGGTATCGTCACGATCGGAAAATTCGGCCCGCTCCGGCGTGGGTTCGCCCGCGACCGGTGGCTCGGTGCCATCACTGGCGCGTTCGAGCAGCGGATTTCGCTCCAGTTCCTCTTCGACGAAGGCCGAAAGGTCGAGATTTGACAGTTGAAGCAGTTTGATCGCCTGCATCAGCTGCGGCGTCATCACCAGCGACTGGGACTGTCGGAACTCTAATCTCTGTGTCAGAGCCATCGAAGCAAGAGCCGATCCAAGAAAGTTGGTCCGATTCTTGCTTAAACTAGTCCACGGCCGATGTACACGGCTTGACGAATGGGAAAATTGGACTATAGCGCGATCAGAAAAACTGTGAGCGGGTTTGTGCCCGGTCGCTCAATAAAATATTAAACGGGCGCATGACCTTAGCTGTAAACCGATCGCTTGGCTCTAAACCGGTCACAGATCGGTGGGTCATGCGCTAAAGTCGGAACTCCTCGCCAAGGTAAAGACGGCGTACATCCGGATTGTTAACGATCTCGTCTGGACTGCCTTCTGTCAAGATCTCCCCAGCATAGACGATGTAGGCGCGATCGGTCAGTCCCAGCGTTTCCCGCACATTGTGGTCGGTAATCAGCACGCCGATGCCCCGATTCGTAAGATGTCGGACAAGGTCCTGAATATCGCCCACCGCGATCGGATCGATCCCGGCGAACGGTTCGTCGAGCAGCATGTAATTGGGGCGGGTTGCAAGCGCCCGCGCGATCTCGACCCGCCGCCGCTCGCCGCCGGACAGTGCAATCGAGGGTGTTTTGCGCAGCCGCCCGATGTTGAACTCGTCGAGCAGGGCGTTGAGTTCGGCCTCGCGCTTTTTCCTGTTGGGCTCGACGACCTCCAGCACCGCACGGATGTTCTGCTCCACCGTGAGACCGCGGAAGATCGAAGCTTCCTGCGGCAGATAGCCGATCCCAAGCCGCGCGCGCTGATACATCGGCAGGCTGGTAACGTCGTGGCCATCGAGTTCGATCGCGCCGCGATCCGCCTTGATCAGACCGGTGATCATGTAAAAAACCGTGGTTTTCCCCGCGCCGTTCGGACCCAACAAGCCAACCGCCTCGCCGCGGCGGACATAAATGCTGACGCCGCGTACGACCTGGCGGGTGCCGAAACTCTTTTCCACGCTATGCACAGCCAGATAGCCCGCCCGCGGCGCCTGCCGCGGCGCAGTGGCGCCATTGGTTTTGGCGCGCGGGCGCGGTTTTTCCGGTTGACGCGCTTCTTGACGCGTTTCCTGCCTCGGGGGAGCGGCACCACGCGAGCCGTCGCGGGCGAGGGGAGGCGCGTCGCGCACCTGGTTCTGCTGCAGCATCTCCATCGCGTCCTCAAGCGAGGTGATGTCGCCGCGCGTGCGCGCAAATCCCGGCGGATTGCGTTTCGCCGGGCGCCGACGGAACATGCCGAGTAAATCCACCATGCCCGCTTCGCTCAGCCTTTCACGGGATTTCGCGACCCGCCGCGGCGAATTCGATTCGCTCGCGCAACATGGATCAATGGATGCCCCTTGCCCAGCAAAACACCCTCGCGGTGAGGGCGGATCGCGTCGTTAGCGCATGATCCGCCAAAGCATGCCCTCGGGCCTGACCCGGGGGTGTCAGCGGTTTGGCGAAAAAGATCATGCGCTCTTTCAATGGGTTAGAGTTCGATCGGACGTGAAACCAGATTCCACCGCCGGCTCAGCTCCGTCGGCGAGTTTTTTGCTGATCGCACTCTGCGCCGTTGCGTAGATAAAGGCTGGCGCCACGGGCTTCAACCTCGCCGCGGGCGGCTAGCAAACAAGTGATTGATGTTATTTGGGTTTATTTGGGGCACCGACGGACGGCAGAGGCGCTTGCGAGCCAGTCGCCGCCGGCCCACAGCCTTGTGACTGGATGAAGAGGCCCTGGACCTTTCCGTTGTCGGATTCGACCCGCGATACGCCGGTCGTCATGTCCACCAAAAGACGGTCGCCGCGCAACACGTTCTTGCATTGGGTCAGTACGACGCCGCCGAGCATGGTGATCAGGTTTGCCCTGGTATCGAAAACGGCGGTTTCGCCGGTTACGACCTGATCCTTCTGGGTCACGACCACGCTGCCTTTGGCCTCGAGGCGCTTGATTGAAGAACTGCCGCCGGGACCCGGGGTCGCCGACTGGATCGGAGCCGGTTTCGCGGCGGCCTTCGAATTGGCGGCCGGCGTGGTGGCCTGTTGTGTGGTCGAATCGTAGAACACCACGAGGATCTTGGACGTCATGGTGGTGTCACCCTGCACCACCTTCACATTGCCGGCGAAAGTCGCTTCCTTTTTCTTGTCGCGCATCTCGAGCGTGGCGGCTTCGATCTGGATCGGCTGATCGCGATTCTGCGAAAATCCCTGCATGGCATTGGGCACGCCCTGCACCGCGCTCTGCGCACAGGCTTCGCCGGCGGCGATTATGGCCACTGCGAATGCCACCCGATAGGCGCCATGCGCGATCCGCCGAATCTGGGTACTGCGCGCAGAAAACATCATGATCGAATCATTTCGGGTTGGCGGATTTGCCGGAGCTGGATCGCGATTTGCCTGACGGGGCAGAGTCTGCCACCGCAGCGGATGCATTCGCAGACTGGCCGGACGCGCCCTCGTCACCCAGCTTGTCCAAGTTCATGACGACGTTGCCTTCGAATCTCACCACCTCTCCGCCCCCGGTAATCCTGAGCTTGTCGGCGGTCAGCGTGCCGTTCAGCAGTTTGACGTCGACATGTTCTTCCGAGGTCACGGTGCCCTTGCCGATATCGACAAACGCCTGCGTCAGGCGCGCTTCATAGCCGGATGAAGATTGCAAAAAGATATCCTTATGCAGGTCCAGCAATTGCTGCTTGCTGTCGAACAGGCCGTTGCGGGCGTCCATCGTGACGGTAGTCTGATCTTCCATCAGCACCTTGGCCCGCAAGGTTTTGAGATCGACATGGTCCGGATCGGTCAGATCCTGGGTCGCGGTCTTGGCCCACAATTCATAGGGCCGCTGATCGGTCGAGTAACCGGACAGATGCGGCGATTCCATCGTGATCTTGGTGCCGGAGACGACCAGGTTTCCCATGTCGAGCGGCAGTTTGGGCAACAGCATCCGGAACGGATTGAAAACCGACACAAACACGATAGCCGTCATCGCCAGGATCACGGCGGCCGGAACCGCAACGCGCAGCAGCCGCACCATCCGGCTGTGGCGCGCAGCCATGGCAAAGCGCGCCTCCATTCCGGTTTGATAGGCAGGATTCCGAACCGAATTCACGGCTGCTCCAAAGCGCTGGCGTCGCTAGCGCAGGATCCGCGCTCTCGCCATTCTACCCGGCATCGCCGGACAATGCAGCCTTAGACCTCGGCTGACGAGTGTGACCGAAACGGGGCGTCAGCGGGCCGCCATGGCGCCTCAAAAGGTCTTGGCTCAAGAACCTGGCTCACGAATGCGCGAAAATGTCCTCGGTCTCCCAGCCCTGCAGATCGAGCTTAACCCGCGTCGGCAGGAACTCGAAGCAGGCTTGCGCCAGCCCGGTGCGGCCCTCGCGCGCGAGCATGGTATCGAGCCGTTCGCGCAGGCCATGCAGATGCAGCACGTCCGCGGCGGCGTAGGCCAGTTGCGCCTCGCTCAGGGTTTGCGCACCCCAGTCGCTCGATTGCTGTTGCTTCGACAGATCGATATTGAGCACCTCGCGCACCAGGTCCTTGAGGCCATGGCGATCGGTGTAGGTGCGGCACAGCCGCGAGGCGATCTTGGTGCAGTAGACCGGCTGCGGCATCACGCCGAGGGCGTTGTAGAGCGCCGCCAGATCGAACCGCGCGAAATGAAAAATCTTGGTGATTTTCGGATCGGCGAGCAACGCCTTCAAGTTCGGCGCGTCGGCCTGATCCTTGCCGTGATCCTTGGGGATCTGAACCACGTCGGCGCTGCCATCGCCGCTCGACATCTGCACCACGCAAAGCCGATCGCGATGCGGATGCAGCCCCATGGTCTCGGTATCGATCGCCACCGAACCGGTGTAACGGGTGAGATCGGGCAGATCGCCGCGATGCAGGCGGATGGTCATGATGGTCGGGACCTCGTCGAATCGGTACGGACTAAGCTAACGTCGAAATCGTCAACAAACGAGGGTGCACCACATCTCGCCTGTTTCGGATCGATCATTTGCGATTCCCCGCAAGAACAACCGTCGTTCTTACAAGCTACTGACAGATAACGAGTTTTGGTGGCGCCGACCCGTTGGGAAGGTTCTGATGTCGTACATTTCAACGCATTTTTTTCGGAATCAGCAGAATTACGCCAATATGCATCGGCCGCCATCTGGATCGAAGGTGCAGTGATGAATACCGAACAGCAACGCCTGCCCCGCTTCGCCGTGCTGATCGATGCGGACAACACCTCGCCGCAGATCGCAGCCGGATTGTTCGAGGAAGTGGCGAAGTTCGGCGAGGCCAGTGTTCGCCGCATCTACGGGGATTTTTCCGGATCGCAGCTCAAGTCGTGGGCGGATATCCTGCAAAAGTACGCCATCGATCCGTACCAGCAGTTCGCCTACACCAAAGGCAAGAACGCGTCCGACATTGCGCTGGTCATCGACGCAATGGACCTGCTGCATAGCGGCCGGTTCGATGGCTTTTGTCTGGTGTCTTCCGACAGCGATTTCACGCGGCTCGCCTCACGGCTGCGCGAACAGGGCGCCGACGTCTACGGTTTCGGTGCGCAGAAAACACCGGAGAGTTTTCGACAGGCATGCCGCCGGTTTATCTACACTGAGAACCTGTTGTTGGCAGCTGTACCGTCCGGCGCGAGTACGACATCGAAGCCGAATTCGTTGCAGCCTCCGAGCGCCGCGATACCGATTCTGGAAAAGGCCATTTCACAGATTGAGAGCGAAGATGGTTGGGTGATGCTCGGGCCGGTCGGTCAGCACATCTCAAACCTGTTCTCGGATTTCGACGTGCGCTCTTACGGCCATAGCAAGCTCAGCGATCTCGCGCGGAAAACAGGCGCCTTCGATGTCGAAAAGATCGAAGGTGGACATATGCGCATCCGGGCCAAGCCTGCCAACGACGGCGCGAAAGCAAAGACGAAGTGACATTTCGTTGCGCCCGAACTCGGTTCGGACTGAGATTCAGGCGGATCATGCGCGAGTTGGGAGCGCCCGCCGCCACATCAGCCCTGCTGACAAAATGATAAGCGCCAGCGCCACGGGGTGAAGGGGCGGCGGCGTCACGCCGCTGAGCGACAGGAAGGACATGTCGAACAGCGGCAGGGTCGCGCAGACCGTCAGAATAACGGCCAGCGGCGTCCATTGCCGCGTGAGCAGGAAAATCGCGCCGGAAGCGGCGATGACGAGATTGCGGGACAGATACACGCGATAAAACAGGGCGCCGGCGGCATCGGACACCTGTATGCCAAACCGGGCCGAGGCCGGTTGCGGATCGATGAACCCGCGCACGGACAGCACCGCGAACCCAAGCAACAATAGCGAGGTCAAAACGATTGCCGCAATATCGAGCGATCTTTTCATGTTCGTTCCTCCGTGAGGTGAGCGCGGGACCGCCTGCCAGCGGCTTTCATGAGGCCCTTGACGGGGCCGTGTTTATTTGGCGCGGAGCTGTCCGATGGCGCTGAGCCAGTTTTCCATGTGGAAGGTTTTGGCGATTCTGCCGTCCTTGATGGTTTGAATATCGACCGCCATGATCCGAAAGCTCTTGCCGGAGTGCGGCACGCCGAACAGGTCGCCGGCAGGCGTACCGGTGACCTCGCCACGGACGATGACCCGATCGCCCGCGACCAGCACTTCCTTGATGTCGAATTTCATGTCCGGAATGGTGTTCGAGAAGTTCGAGACCACCTTGATCGACGTCTCGCGGCCCCAGCATTCCCCCGGCAGATAGCCGGCGCAGGACTCGTAGTCCTCCGTCAGGATTTGCTCCTGGATGGTTTTGACGTCGCCCCGGCTCGCGACATTGAACAGGCACTCTATATACTATGAAGGTCGACATACTGATTTGCAACTGATATTTTCGAAATATGGCAAAAGCTACTGATTCCAAAGGGAAAACACTGGCCGCCGCGGCAAAGCTGTTTCGCCAGCAGGGCTACCATGGCACGGCCCTGCAGGACATTCTGGCCGCCGGCGGCTCACCGCGCGGCTCGCTCTATTTCCATTTTCCCAAAGGCAAGGAGGAAATTGGCGGCGCCGCGCTGACACTTGCTGGCGAAGCGCTGCGCCAGGGCATCGCGAAAGCCGCCGAGGCGTCCGAGAACGCCGAAATGTTCCTCACCCGCATCGTGCGCGCCATGGCCTCTGATCTGGAAAAGTCCGATTACAAGGAGGGGTGCCCGATCGCGACCACGGCACTTGAAACCGCG
>WNEZ01006534.1_pt1 | contig 16480 bp, 16 predicted proteins | sample 5400521 | NCBI WGS metagenome assembly WNEZ01 (sample SAMN13153339, study PRJNA577476) | soil metagenome | isolation source: 120 cm saprolite under Douglas fir tree site 2 hole 1 replicate 1 | place: USA:California | collected 2015-04-18
GAGGAAAAGTGGCTGTTGTCCGGGCCCGAAGATGAAGAGCTCCGATATCCGGTCACGAAGGCCCTGCGCGTTCGTTGGGGAAGCGATCGCGAGCAACGCGAAGCAGGCGAGCGAGAGCAGCCTGAGGATGTTGTAAAGCCTCGTAGCACGATTGCGCATCGGGGGTCCGGAAGCGTGGCCAGCTCTTTACGTGCTCGAACCGGAATATTTTAGCTGCGATTGTTCAGTCAGGCAAACGCCCGCCCGTCTCCGGGCGACGTGCCTTGGTGGTCATCTGCGCCCGCACAAAGGGAGCTAGATTAGCGCATGCCTGGAGGGTTCGCGTGCGCTTCCTAACATTCGTTGCCATACTGTTCGCGGTTGGCCTCTTCCTGTATCGGCGCAGATCGTTCGTCGAGAAGTCCCCGGCCGCCCAATTGACGACCGGGCAAATCAAGCAGGCGTGGCGCGAGCTCGGCTTTTTTTGCGAGCTGGACGATCGGGACAGGACCTGGACCCTGACGGGCTCCCGGGCCGGACTACTTCGCTTTCGTGACCTCCTGCTCGCTTACGTCGCTGACCCGCGACACGCGCTGCAGTCGGAATACGAGCAATACGGACCCTACGGGTCTCTTGAAGTAATGACGTGGCCAGCCGCGGGATTCGATGGCCAATCGATTCGTGGCTCGCTCCCAGATCTCGCCCGACTGGCCGGCCTGGTTGAAACAAAGCTTGCTACGGCCCAGCCCGATTCGGTGGCTCTCATCCGTGAGGAGTTCGCGCCGGACAGCGCATACACACTCCGGCTCGATGTCCGGGATGACTGGTTCGATCCCGCATCCGCAGATCCTGATCGCCTGGGCGCCGCCACCAAGCTTCCTGCCCCAAAAACCAAAGGATGACGGACGTTGCACCTGACCTGCCCCGCGCGCGGTAGCGAGGACCGTTAATCGATGGTGCCAGCACGCCAAGCACTCGAGCGGTTGCGAGAGGGAAATCTCAGGTTCGCCGCGAATGTGCGCGGATCCGACGCATTCGTGAGTCACACCCGACGCGTTGAGCTTGCGAGCGGGCAGCAACCGTTCGCCATTATCCTCGGTTGCTCTGATTCGCGCGTTCCGGCGGAGATCGTGTTCGACCAGGGTCTCGGGGATCTGTTCGTCATTCGCGTCGCCGGCAACATCGTCGCTCCTTCCCAGGTCGGCAGCGTCGAATTCGCCGCGGCGCGGTACTCCACGCGACTCGTCGTCGTCCTTGGCCACTCGCAGTGCGGCGCGATTCTGGCGACACTCGAAGAGCTGCGGACGCCGACGGAGAACCAGTCGCACAACCTGCGGGCGATCGTCGACCGGGTGCGACCTTCAGTCGAGGGACTTCTGAGAACCGAGCTCAGACACGATTCGGATGCTTTGGTCAGAGAAGCAGGCCGGGCCAACATCCGCGCTTCGGTAGACCACCTGCGTCACGGCTCCCAGGTTCTCGAGGAACTGATTCACGACCAGGGTCTAGTGGTTGTCGGTGCCGAATATTCACTGGAGACGGGCGTGGTCGAATTCCTGGACGGCACGGCGTGAACGTCCTCCTTTTTGGTGCGACGGGAATGATCGGCCAGGCCGTCCTGCGCGAGTGTCTCCTCGATCCCGGCGTGGCAAGAGTTGTCACCGTTGGCCGCCGGCCGACGGGTCAGAGTAATTCAAAACTCACCGAGCTCGTTCGCCCCGACCTCACGACACTTGCTCCTCTCGAGAACCAATTGACCGGCTTCGACGCCTGCTTTTTCTGTCTCGGTGTCTCGGCGCTCGGCATGACCGAGGAGCAATACACTCGCGTGAATTACGACCTGACGATTGGCGTCGCCAGGACTCTTCTGCGGACGAGCCCCGACGTGACTTTCATTTACGTCTCGGGAGCAGGCACCGACAGCAGCGAACGAGGCAGGGCGATGTGGGCGCGAGTGAAGGGACGGACCGAGAACACATTGCTTTCATTGCCGTTCAAGGCGGCGTACATGTTTCGACCTGGCATGGTGATCCCGCCCCATGGAATTCGATCATCGACTCGCTGGTACAACGTGGCTTACGCGATTACGAAGCCGGTCTACCCCATCCTGAGGCGGCTCGCGCCGACCATGGTAACCACGACCGAAGAGCTCTCGCGCGCGATGCTCGCGGTGGCACGAAACGGATACTCGAGACACGTCCTGGAGATGGCCGATATCATTCGGATTGGAGCGCGTCAGAAGTCCGCCGCATCCAGCCGGTAACCCATTACCGATTCAGGAGTTACACAGGCATCGGTCGATGTCGGAAATCAGCAATGTTTGTGAGCAGGTACGCGACAAACGTTTCCGCAAAGGATCGGGCAATTTGTGAATTGCCCCGCTGAGGACTCGGTAGCCCGGCGAAGGGTTAGTCGTCTATAGACGATGCCCGAACCGACATCTGAACCCGGAAACATGAACGCTGCTCCGAGCGCGGCTCAAACCACGCCGCGTGCGCGTCACAAATTCCCCCTCCCCTTTCCGCGCCTCGAGAGCCTGCGCAGCAGAATTCTCGCGTTCGCGGTGGCCGCCGCCCTGCTGCCGGCGGGCACCATGCTTGGCGTTTTCTACACTCAGAATCGCCGCTCGCTCGAGAAGAAAATCGACGAAGATCTGCTCTCGAGCAGCGCCCAGAGCGCCCGCGCAACCGGCGTCTGGCTGAGAGAAAGGCTGTACGACCTCCGCGTCTTCGCGGGATCGGACGAGGTCGTGATCACGCTCGAACATGGCTCGCGCAACACGCCGGGCTCCCCGACTGAAGGACGGTTGCGTGATTATCTCGTCTCGCTTCACGAGCGGTTCAGCGACTTCGAGAAGCTCATGGTGCTCGACCTCGATGGCAACGTGATCGCCACCAGCGCGGGCGAGGTGACGAAGGTCCCGCTTCCGGCGGACTGGCAGGCGGCACTCAAATCAGATAATCAGATCGTCGGCGACGCGTACTGGGATTCGAAGTCCGGCAGAGCGAAGCTGATCGTAGCCGTTCCTGCCCAACGCGCCGACGGGCGGCTCCTCGGCGCTTTCGCGGCGGAGCTCAATCTCGCGCCAGTGCAAATGCTGCTGCGATCCTTCGCGCCGGATAGCACCGGTGCAATCCATCTCGTCAGCATCAAGGGCGGTGCGATAGCCAGCTCCGACGGAGTGTCCGCGCGGATGATAAAAAATCCGATGCCCGCCTCGACGATGAAGAAGCTCCGCGAGCGCGCCCGCGCCCCGTTTGCATATACGAGCTTTGGCGGCCGCGATGTCATCGGCACTCTCGAGTACGTCCCGCAAGTGAGCTGGGCTGTGATCGCTGAGATCTCTGGCGAAGCGGCATTTGGCCAGGTGCGCCGGTTCCGCGATGTCGCGCTGCTGGTGATCGCGTTCCTGCTCGTCGTCGTGACTTATTCCGCGTACCGGCTCGGCCGCCTGATTGCCCGGCCTCTCGACCGGCTGACGAAAGCAGCCAGTGAAGTAGCGGCTGGAGATCTGGCAGTGGATCTCCCGGCGGCGCCGGGCGGCGGCGAGGTCGGCTACCTGACCGATGTGTTCAACCACATGGTCTATCGCCTCCGCGAAGGCCGACTCGAGCTCGATCGAATCAACGAGACGCTGCGAAAGAAGAACGAGGAGCTCGAGCTGCTCTCGACGACGGACAGCCTCACCGGACTTTCGAATCACCGCTCTCTAATGAAGCGTCTGGATGATGAAGTCGCGCGGTTCAAGAAGGGCAAGCACTTCTTCTCGGTGCTGGTGGGCGACGTCGATCACTTCAAGCAGTACAACGATGCGTTCGGGCATCCGGCCGGCGACGAAGTACTACAAATGATCGCGGAGATCATGCGCGATTCGACCCGCAAGGTCGATTGCTGCGCGCGTTACGGCGGTGAAGAATTCGTGATCGTGCTTCCAGACACTGCGATCGCCGATGCGCTGGACACGGCCGAGCATATCCGCGCACGCGTGGCGGCGAAGAAGTTCAACGGACGGAAGATGACGCTGAGCATCGGCGTCGCCAGTTTCCCCGAAGATGCGGACGACGCGGAGGCGATCATCGCCGTCGCTGACGAAGCGCTATATCAGGCGAAGAGAGAAGGGCGCGACCGTACGGTGCGCGCCCGCAGGCTCAAGAAAACAGGATAGCTGTTAGGGTCGCGCGACGAGCGTCTGGTGAATCCACCCGGTTCGTCCGCCGTCATCACTGATGCGAACCCATTCATCGGCGTAGGAATAGCCGATGATCGAGCTGCCAGGATCCGCCGTAAACGAGACGGCGAAGTTGGTGCCGGGACCTTCGCGAACGTTCCCGCGACTCGTCGTCTTCAGCTTGATGGGGACGGCGAACAGCGTTTCTCCCGGACGCGCGCCCTCTCTGTTTACGCCAAGGCGTCCCCGATATGACGAGGCTACGGTCTTGGCTTGATTCGCCAGATAGAGCGCGCCTCCATAGTTGGCCTTGTCGAATTCAGTGGCGCTTTGACGAACGAGCCGCGTGACCTGAGTGGCCTCGGGCGGATCTGCCGTGACGCCCGATTTCATCGTCTGAAGAGCGACTTCGGCCTCGGCCATAGCGGATGCGGCTTGGGCGCGGCTCGCCACCGACTGAAGCTTTGCCATCGCACGTACAACTTCGGCGCGCGTGTCCTCGAGGCGGACCTGGAGATCCTCGATCTGCGCGTCGCGAGCCAGCAGCTGCAGCTCGAGCCGCGAGACCCGCTTGTCCAGTTCGGGGTCACGAACCGTTACGGTATCGTGAACCACCTTCAGAGCCGGAGGGGGCGCGGGCGGTGTCGGGGAGCAAGCTGTAGCAACGGCGATAGACGCCAGAAAAACGAAGAAGGAGCGCACGAAGGAGAATCCTCTTTGATTCATGCAGGGTCAGCGCTCATTGAATGACCGCCGGAATCCCGCAGTTGAGAGTAATACACAAGAGAATGACGGCCGCCAGCCTGACCAGGCAACGGGCCGAGGCGTGCAGCCTAACGGACCTCTACCGGAGGGAGCACATTTCAGCGAAGCCCGCGCGAGAGAGCTGGGTGTGCCGGCTTACCCCCGAACGGGATCCAATGGAGCTCCATTCAGACAGCATGTTTGCGACGGTTACAACCAGCCACCAATTGCGCAAACGCTCGGCTCTTGCCGGTTTGATTCTTTTCGGAGCACTGAGCGTATCCGCAGAGGCGCAACGGCCGGACTGGATGTTCGGCCCATTCGAGAAGCCGGGCCAGGTCAATCCGATCATCGCGCCAAATGCGGCTGCCACGTTCTTCTCTCCCATGAGCGACAGCATCGTCCGGTGGGAGGAGCTCGCTACGTTCAATCCCGCCGCTGTCGTCAAAGACGGAAAGGTCTATGTGCTTTACCGGGCCGAGGATGCGACGGGCAAGAGAGAGATCGGATTCCATACGTCGCGCCTCGGGCTCGCGGAAAGCAGCGACGGATTGCGATTCACCCGCAGGCCGACACCGGTGCTGTACCCCGACAAGGATGTGCAGGCGAGATACGAATGGACGGGCGGTGTCGAGGATCCGCGAATAGTCGAGACCGATGACGGCACCTACGTCCTTACCTACACGCAATGGAACCGCGACGTCCCTCGTCTCGCGATAGCGACATCGAAAGATCTCGTCCATTGGCAAAAACACGGACCTGCGTTCGCGAAGGCTGACAGCGGGAAGTACCTCAAGCTCGATACGAAGTCGGGCGCGATTCTCACGAGGGTCCAGGGCAACCGGCTGATCGCAACGAAGGTGAATGGGAAGTACTGGATGTACTTCAACGTCCCAGACATTCTGATCGCGACGTCCGACGACCTCATCGACTGGACGCCGCTCGCGGACAGCGATGGGAAGGTATTGAAAGTTCTGTCACCTCGGCCCGGATATTTCGATTCGTGGCTGGTGGAGGGCGGTCCGCCCGCGATCATGACCGAGCGGGGGATTCTGCTGATCTACAACGCTGGGAACAGCGGGAGGTTTGGGCAGGCGGGATTGCCACAGCGCGTTTACACGGGTGGTCAGGCGCTTTTCGACGCGCGAAACCCGATCAAGCTGATCGCGCGGTCCGACGCGCCATTCATTCAACCGACGGAAGACTACGAGCGCACCGGGCAGTACAAGGACGGCACGACGTTCGTCGAGGGGCTCGTTCCATTCAATGGCCGGTGGTTTCTCTACTATGGAACCGCGGATTCGCGGGTGGGCGTGGCGGTCTGGGATCCGAAGCGCCGATGAAAAGGTGTGCGGCCGGCCTGCTTGCGATCCTAGCGGCCGCTTGTTCCAGCAGCACGCTGTCGGCACCAGTCGGCGGACTGCCCAAGAACACGACCCAGTGGTGGCGCGACGGCGTGTGCTACGAAGTGTTCGTTCGCTCCTTTGCCGATGCCGACGGCGACGGCATTGGAGATTTGCGCGGACTCATTTCGCGTCTCGATTACATCAACGATGGAAAGCCGGCCAGCACTACCAGTCTCGGCGCGAATTGCATCTGGCTGATGCCGATCGACAGTGATTGTGGACTTCGTTCCTAACCACTCGTCGAGCGAGCACCCCTTTTTCCAGTCAGCGCTTCACGACCCCGCGAGTCCTTACCGAAGCTGGTATCGATGGTCGAGTGTGAAGCCGGTTCAGCCGTCAACGTGGGGACAGGCGATCTGGCACAAATCGCCGGTGCGCGACGAGTACTATTACGGCCTCTTCTGGGGCGGAATGCCTGATCTGAACTACGAGACGCCGGCCGTCTTGAAGGAGATGCAGAACGTCGCGGCGTACTGGCTCAAGGACATGCACGCGGACGGATTCCGCTTCGATGCGATTCCGTATCTGGTGGAAGAAGGCGACCAGCTGGCGCATACGCGCGGCACGCACGATGTCCTCAGGCAGTTCGGGAATGCGATTCGGGGCGAAGCACCCGGATCATTTACGATTGGCGAAATGTCAGACGGGTCGGCGCGGATTCTCCTCACGTACTATCCCGACCAGCTCGACGCCTACTTCGCATTCGGTGTGGCGGGGACGACGGTCGAGGCGGCACGCACCGGGAACGCGGCAGGGTTCAACCAGGCTGTCCGCGAAGCGAACATGACGTTTCCGGCCGGGCGATGGTCTCCCTTTCTCACCAATCACGATCAGCCGCGCGTCATGACCGTACTCGGCGGCGATGTCGGCAGGGCGAGGGTCGCGGCGAGCGCGATGCTGATGCTGCCGGGATTGCCGTTCGTCTACTACGGCGAAGAGATCGGGATGATCGGAACGAAGCCGGACGAAACGATCCGCACTCCAATGCAGTGGAGCGCGGAGTCGAACGGCGGGTTCACTACTGGGACCGCATGGGAAAGCCTACAACCCGACTGGATGTCGAAAAACGTGGCCGCGCAGGATCACGATCCCGCATCGCTGCTCAATCACTATCGGCGACTGATTCATCTGCGGATCGAGCACTCCGCGCTTGGTACGGGTGACCTTGCTGTTGGCACGGCGAGCGACGCCGCAGTTGCGGCTTTCATTCGCCGCTCGCCGGCCGAAACTGTAATCGTGATCGCCAATTTTGGAGCTCGCGCCGTTCCGCAACTCAACGCGACACTGGATTCCGGGAACGGCGCGACGCTCACGGGTCGACTAGAGCGCATCTACGAAGACCCTGTGAACGGTTGCGCGCCGGACGCATCCATCGCGGCGAATAGCTCAGTGTCGCTGGGACGGATTGCTCCCTACGGCCTGTGTGTGTTTCGGCTTGCAGGCAGCTAGACGCCGCTTTCCTCGCCGACGACCGGAGTGACGGCCGAACGATCCTCCTCCCCGGTGCGAATCCGGTAGACCTTCTCGACGGGAAGAACGAAGATCTTGCCGTCGCCTACTTCGCCGGTGGCGCCGGCGGCAAGAATCGCCTTCACCGTTGGCTGGACAAAGGGGTCCGAGACGCCGATCTCGAGCCTCACCTTGTCGTGCAGCTCCACCTTGACGGTCATGCCCCGGTAGGTCTCGACCGCTTCAGTTTCTCCACCATGACCGCGGACTCGGCTAATGGTGAGTCCACGGACTTCGGCCCGGTACAATGCCTCGAGCACATCGTTGAGCTTTTCCGGTCGAATGATCGCTACTACGAGTTTCATATATCAGCCTCGATCAGCGTGAACGAGAATCGCGCCTTCGCCTCTGCTGTACGCCTCTTCCCCGTGCTGGGTGACGTCCATGCCGATTCCCTCCTCTTTCTGGCTCGCGCGAAGAGGCGCGACCAGCCCTATCGCTTTCAGGATCACGAACGTTCCAACCACGCTATAAATCATGGTGGCGAGTACTGCCACGAGCTGGATGCCGAACTGTCGAGGATTGCCGAACAACGCGCCATCGGCCGTCCCGTTCCAGATTTTTTGCGCCAGTACTCCCGTGAGCAACGCTCCTACTGTCCCGCCGACCCCGTGCGCCGCGATCACGTCGAGTGAATCATCGAGCCTGGTGCCGGCTCTCCAGAGAATGGCGAAGTAGCTGGGAACCGCGGCGATTGCGCCAAGCGCGATTCCGGATACTGGACTCACAAAACCCGCCGCGGGAGTGATCGCGACTAACCCGACCACGATAGCGGTCGCCGCTCCTACAGCCGTCGTCTTCTTCGTGCGCGTGATGTCCAGCAGGCTCCACACGACCAGTGTCCCCATCGGGGCGAACATCGTGTTGGAGAAGGCGAGCGCCGCCGATCCATTCGCTGCGAGCGCGCTCCCACCATTGAAGCCGAACCATCCGAACCAGAGGAGACCGGCGCCGAGCAACGTGAAAGGCACGTTCTGCGGAATGATCGCCTGCCGCGCGTAGTCCTTCCGTGCGCCGAGTACTACGGCTACGACGAGAGCCGCCGCGGCGGCGTTGATGTGAACGACGGTGCCGCCCGCGAAATCGAGAGCGCCGAGCTTGCCGAGCCAGCCTCCGCCCCACACCCAGTGCGCGATCGGCGCGTAAACCACTACGGACCAGAGCGTGATGAAGGCGACGTACGGGCCGAAGCGCATGCGCTCGACGATCGCGCCGGAGATGAGCGCGGCGGTGATTACGCAGAATGTTGCCTGATAGCCGGCGAACAGAATGTGAGGGATCGACCCCTTCGCTTCGAGTCCCACGCCCCTGAAGAAGGCGTTTTCCAATCCGCCGAGCCAATTCGAGCCAGTCGAAAACGCGAAAGTGTAGCCGATGAAGGCCCACGCGATCCCGACGAAGCCGAGCGCGACGTAACTCATCATCATCGTATTGAGCGCGTTCTTCGCTCTGACGAGGCCGCCATAGAAGAATCCGAGGGCCGGCGTCATCACCAGCACCAGCGCGGTGGCAACCAGCATTCACGCGGTATCCGCCTGATTGATGGGAGTCATGGCCACAGATTATACATCATCCTTGAATGGCGAGCTACGGACTGCGGACTAACGACTGAGGACTGCGGACCAACTGCTATTGCGAATCGCGGACTGATTGCGGATTGGGAAACTAACTGCGAATTGAGGACTAACTGATCGCTATGATCTCGTATCGATCGCTGGCTTGCATCGCTGCTATTGGCGGCATCATTTCTTGCGGCAGGGTTCAATCGACTGCGCCTTCTCGCGTCGATCCGGCGCTCGCAGCGGGGATTGCGAGTGCGGATTCCCTGATCCGGGAAGCGGTCGGACAGTTGGTTCCTGGGGCGGTGTTTCTTGTTTCGCAGGACGGGCGGGTGGTTCATGAGCGCGCGTTTGGGTACGCGCAGCTCAATGACTATGAAGGGCATCGACTTGCATCGCCGCCGGCGATGAGAACAAGCACGATGTTCGATCTGGCTTCGGTCACGAAGGTTATGGCAACTACCGTGGCGACGATGGTCCTCGTCGATCGCGGACAGATCGAGCTCGATGCTCCTGTGTGGCGATACCTCCCCGATTTTCGTGGGGCGCACCTCGATAGCATTACCGTCCGTCACCTGCTCTCGCATTCTGCCGGAGTCGTGCAGTGGCAGCCGTTGTACTATCACGCGTCCAATGCCGCTCAGACCTACGGCGTCATTCGCGACATGCCGCTCCAGTGGGGCGTCGGCGACGCGCGGCACTACAGCGACCTCGGTTTCATGCTCCTCGGCGACATCATCGAGCGCGTGAGCGGCCAGCGCCTCGATGCGTTTCTGGACCAGAGTCTCTATCGGCCACTCGGGTTGCGGTCGACGACGTTCAATCCCAAAGGGCACGGCTTCACGGAGTTCGCGGCCACGGAACAGGGGAACGTCTACGAGAAGCACATGGTCTACGATTCGACGTTTGGCTATCGATACCTGGGAGATCCGACCGCCTGGAACGGCTGGAGGCAGTACGTCCTCAGCGGTGAAGTAGACGACGGCAATTCGTATTACGCGAACGGCGGCGTCGCCGGTCATGCCGGGCTCTTCTCGACTGCTGCGGATCTACGCGTGCTGCTCGATCTGTTGAACAACCGCGGCAGTTACGGAGGCAAGCAGTACATCCGCCCTGAGGTCGTCGACGCATTTCTGACGCGCGACAAATACCAGAACTACCTCGGTTGGCAGGCGCCGAGTTATCTGCCGGCGGGGAGTTTCTCTCACACCGGCTTTACGGGCACGTATGTGGCCGGCGTTCCCCGATCCAAACTGTCGATCGTGCTGCTTACGAATAGACAGAATATGGGCACCGATGCCAGGGGATACTTCCCCGATGTCGGACCACTTCAGCAGGCGGTGGCGCGCGCGATCGCGAACGGCGCAGCGCGCTCGCCGTGAAACGGACGTCCGATAGCAGAACCAGACGGCCTCAGACACGCGGGCGGGTTTCAAAGGCAAAGACGACTGGCTCCGCTCACGACACAACTCCAACGCTTGCCGCGATTCGTGCCGAGCTGCACGAGTTAGCGGATCCAGTGCGCGGTGTGCACTCACAACGATTCTTCAAGACCGGACCGGGCCAGTACGGCGAGGGCGACAAGTTCCTTGGCCTCACGGTGCCCGTCATGCGTACCCTCGTACGCAAATACCGCGGGCTCGACGACGCGTCCACTCTCGAGCTGCTCTCTTCGCCGTGGCACGAAGAGCGGCTGGTCGCGCTGATGATATTTGTGGAGGGGTACGACCGCGGCGATGATTACCGACGGGATCTGATTCATCGCGCGTATCTCGCGAACACGCGTCACATCAATAACTGGGATCTGGTCGATGCCTCAGCAGGGGACATCGTGGGCGGGCATCTGGATGCGCGCGACATTACTCTGCTCGAGCGGCTAGCCCGATCGGAGAGTCTGTGGGAGCGGCGCATCGCGATCGTCTCGACCTTCCATTTCATCAAGCGCAACGAGTTTCGCCCCACGCTCAAGATTGCCGCTCTGTTGCAGCGCGACTCGCATGATCTGATTCACAAGGCCGTCGGCTGGATGTTGCGTGAGGTCGGAAAGCGCGATCGCAAAACCCTGGACGATTTCCTCAAAAAACACTATCAGCGGATGCCGCGCACGATGCTGCGGTATGCGATCGAGCATCACCCTAAGCGCATTCGAAAACAGTATCTGGCCGGGACGATATAAGCGGAGCCAGTATTAACGGTACGCCGTGACATTCTGTCACCAGAGGCCTCGATATGCTCGGGTCTTCGATCGTCTACGCGGGTCTCGTCATCACAGCGGCCGGATTGATTCTGATCATCAAGCCGATCGAGCGCCTGCACGTGACGTCTCGCTCGCAGGGCCTTGCGATCGCCGGAATCGGCCTCCTCTTGGCGGGAATTGGATTGAATGCTCCGACGTCCGAGTCGCGGATCATCAAGGCCGAAACGCGGCTCGACGAATTCATACCGGTGTGGCAATTCAATGAGCGCCACACGATCAGGGTCGCTGCTTCGCCTGAGCGAGTATTCGACGCAGTCAGACTGGTGCGTGCCAACGAGATCTCGCTCTTCAACACGCTCACCTGGATTCGGCGCGGCGGACGAGAGGCGCCCGAAAGCATCCTGAATGCGGGAGACAGCGCGCCGTTGCTCGATGTCGCGACGAGAAACGGCTTCATATATCTCGCCAACGACGTCCCGCGGGAACTGGTCGTTGGGACGGTGGTAGTCGCTCCGCCTGGGCAACGCGGCTCGCTCACGCCGCAGACATTCAAGACTCCGCTCCCACCCGGTTTCGCGTTGGCGGCGATGAATTTCGTAGTAACGCCGGACGGGCCGAACGCATCGATCGTCTCGACGGAAACGCGGGTCTTCGCCAACAGCGCCGGGTCGCGTCGGCGATTCGCGCGCTATTGGCGGGTGATCTACCCAGGGAGCGCCATCATTCGGCGGATGTGGCTTCGTGCTATTCAGCGGAGGGCGACGACTCCCTAATGCGGCCTCTCCTTCATTCGCGCTCTTGTTATCCAGCCTGACGCGCGAAAGTAGAGGAAAAACGGTAAGCCGAGGGCGATGAAAAACAGGCCCACCGCGGATTCCACGGGGGAAGCTGTCAAGGTATTAACCACCAGCCAGAGCGCGACGATTACGAACAGCGCCGACACTACCGGATAACCGGGCGTGCGGTACCGACGAGGAGACGCGGGAAGCTTCCTTCGCAGCACGAAAAGAGACGATCCGACCAGCGCGGTGAAAACCCAGACAGCGAAGATCACCGACGTCGTGATCTGGTCGAAGGTGCCGGACAGCGCGAGCACGCACGCCCAGATTCCCTGGAACCAGATCGCGTTGACCGGCACGCTCGATGTCGCGCTCAAGTTCGCCAGCGGGCCGAAGAAGAGTCCGTCGCGTGCCATCGCGAACGGAACGCGCGCGTTCATCATCGTGATTCCGTTGAGCGCGCCAATCGCCGAGATCATGAACGCAAGAGACACGATCTGCGCTCCATACGATGAGAATGTCTGCGCTGCTTTGGCCGCAACCGGAAGCGCGTCACGGTACGCCGTCGAGTTGGCCGTCAGTACCTCGCTGAACGGCAGGGCGTAGAAGTAGGCGAGATTCGTTATCAGATAAACGAGAATCACGATCAGCATCCCGAAGATCAGCGCGCGCGGGACGTTCCTCTCCGGTTTTTCGATCTCGCCCGCTACCATTGGGACGTTCGACCACCCCTGATAGGCCCATAGAGACGCGAGCATTGCGGCGCCGAACGCGCCCATCCCGGCCGGCGCGATTGTCGCCGTGACCGGAGTCTTCAAATGCTCCCACGATCCCGTACGAGAGAGGAGAAACGCGCCCAACACGATGATCGCTATCCCGCCCAGCTTGGCGACCGTGGCCACCCACTGCACTCGGCTACCTATCCGGATGCCACGCGCGTTCACCCAGGAAAAGAGAAGAATCACGGCGACCGCCACGATCTGCTGGATGCCGAGTCGCCAGTGCACGACCTGACCCAGCACGTGGAAATCGTGAGTGGTAAAGACGGCGCTGAGCGGAACGAACGAGGCAAGGAATGACGCGAGCGCGGTAGAGACGGCGGCGAGTCCTCCGCTCGCGATGAGCATCACCGACGACCAACCGAACAGAAACGCGGGAAGATCGCCGTACGCTTCGCGCAGGAACACGTACTCACCACCGGCCTCGGGCATCATCGCGCCGAGCTCGGCGTAGGTCAGCGCGCCGGCCAGAGACAGAAGTCCGGCGGCTAGCCACGCGAGCACCACCTTCGACGGACTACCGACGAGCTGCGCCATCGGCGCGGTCTTGAGAAATACGCCCGTTCCAATGACGGTGAGCACGAGCGCGATCGAATCGCGGAGCGACAGCGCTCTCACGAGCTCTCTTGTCGCGGACGTCACTCCTGGTGATGCCGCGGCGGGGGAGCTCACTCTGGCGGGCGAACTACGTCGTGCGGTCCGGTGTTGCGAATGCCGTAAGTAGGTCGCACGTACTCTTCCGTCGTCGCGATACCCTCAGCCTTGTCGAGCTCGCGATTCTCGCGCTCGATGTTGTCTCGCTCTTCCTTGTAGCGACCGTACCATTTGCGCGTGACCTCGCCGGCGAGCTCGCGACTGCCGAGTCCGAAGGCGAGCGACAGCGCGAGCGCGATGGCGCCAAAGAGAATCGCAAACGCGGTCGTGACTATCTCCGTCGCGACGCCGAGCTCCTGGAGCGCCATGAAGACGGCAAGCACGACGACGCCGCCCTTCCCCACGCGTGCGAGCGTAGGTCCACCGTGGAGTCCGCCCGCCGAGGCCATGATCAGGCCGCCGACGAAGCTGCCGAGCACGATGCCGACGATCATGATGACGATCGCGGCGATGACGCTCGGGATGTAGCTCACCAGCTCCGAGAAGACGTTGGCGAGGGACTGTAGTCCCAGCGCGTTGGCGGCGACGAGCATCACCGCGAACATCACGAACCAGAAGACGAGACTCCCCGCGACGCGCGTCGGGTTCACGCGCGAGCCCGACCGCTCCACCGCCTCCATCACGCCGCCGCGCTCGAGGATTTGGTTAAGATGGATTTTCCGCATCAGACGGTCGGTTCCCTTCTCGAGCAACCTCGCCAGGAGATAGCCGGCAAAGAGGATGACGAGCGCGCCGAAGAGGGCGGGGACGTAGCGATAGAGCTGCTCGAAGCTTCCCTGCAGCCTGTCGCCGAACGTGAGTGTCATCGTGGTGTCCACTAGAACCTCACATTGAGTAGGGAGTGATTCCCTGGTGTGCGGGCGGCCAAAAGTGCGAGGCTCGCCGGGTTGAAAGTTACACGAAAGCGGGGCGGTCCGGCGTCAGGTTTGGGATGGAGGTACCGCTCGGTGATGATCAGGCCTGCCAGGCCTCCACCAACGGCCAGGCCCCCGATCACATGGGGATTGTTCCGGAACGAGCTGTCGAGCGCCGCGATGCCCGCGCCCATCAGTGCGCCGGCGAACGTGCCCAGCGAAAGTCTGTCAGCCTGGTCGCGATCGTGATCGTAGCTCTGAACGAGAAACCGATCGCCGGCCATCATGCCCACAACTCCTCCGACCGTGGCGAATGTCGCGAAGTGTGAATAGGACGCATGCCGGCTGAGCAAGGCGATCCCCGCGCCGGCACCGAGTGCGGCCGTGGTTCCCAAAGTCCCCACGTCCCCTGCAGTGACGCTGTATCTCGCGTTCCTCGGATACAGGAGACCGATCGGGTAGCCGATAAGGCCCGACGCCAGCACGACCGTGACTTCGGAGCGGTTCGATAAACGCCGGGTGGTACAGTTCTCGACGAATGTCACCGGATCGAAGGTGCAGCTCCGATCCCCCCGGAGGGCTTCCATTGTACCGAAAGCAATGAGCGAGCCGATATCTGATCCGAATCCGGCCGCGACCGCATCCGCTTCTGTCATGTTGCGAGCAGCGCGAACACCGATCGCCGCACCCGTAACTCCGCCGATGAAGGCGCCGGCGTATTGAGTTTTGTTCTCGCCCTTGAACAGATAGGTGATTGCCCACCCGGCAAGCGCGCCATTAAGGCCCGCGTTGGTCGAGAGGTCCGCTTGTGGCCTCGAGATGAACATTCGCCGCGATATCTCCGATGCGGCGAAAAAGGATCCGCCGGCCACGACGAGATAAGCTGCCGATGCGCCAGCGTCATTGCCTCCAATGGCGCCGGCGAATGCCGGACCATAGACGCCAATGCCGAGAAGGGTCTGCCCTTTGATGAACGCGTTCCGCGCATCGGTGCGCGCCATGATCGTCTCACGCGGCAGTCTCGAAACGACCGCGCGGATCGCGTCGCGGTCAATACCGCTGAGCGCATAGCGTTCGACCACGCCCGTTCTTCGCGTTACCGCGAGAACGTAGGTCGAATCGTTGGTCGTAAAGAGGCGCGCCTCCGTGAACTCGCCCGAGACGGGCCACCACGGTGTGCGCAGTGAGGCTCTGTCAGCGAGAAATGGGGTCATCACCGTGACGAGCCCGGCGCTGTCGAATGGAACGGGTCGCTCGATAATCTGCGCATTGATGCGCGAAACGGGCAAAGACAACAAGGCGCCAATTGTTGCGAGGCGTCGAATTGACATCATCTTGAGTTGGTCAGGTTCGGGTTCCGCGCTGAATGTCGAAGATCGCACTGCGACGGCACTTGCCGCAGATCAGCCAGTCCCGGTGCCGAGCATAACCCAGGCCGAAGGATCCGCCGCCAATTTCGCGACGCGTCATCGCCACGTTGCACCGGGGGCAGAGCGGCATCTTGCCGGATGCAAACTCGTCGCGGATCTGTTGCAGCTCGCCCGCGGTGTACTGCGCCAGGCCCTTCTCCGCCGACCGGTTATTCCCCGCATCCGGTGGCTTCGCAGAATCATCGACCGGCATCAGTCTGGAATCCGCACCACAATTTTGCCGAATTGTTGGCCGCTTTGCAGCCGCTCGAATGCCTGTCGCCCCTGCGAGATGTCGAACACCGAATCGATGAGCGGCATGAGATGGCCCGCGTGGAACTCACTCGTGACGGCGTCGAACTCCGCGTCGTTCCCCATCGTCGAGCCCATGATGTCCCACTGATACCAGAACAGTCGTCGGATGTCCATCTGGACCATCGGCC
>WNEZ01009360.1_pt1 | contig 16477 bp, 16 predicted proteins | sample 5400521 | NCBI WGS metagenome assembly WNEZ01 (sample SAMN13153339, study PRJNA577476) | soil metagenome | isolation source: 120 cm saprolite under Douglas fir tree site 2 hole 1 replicate 1 | place: USA:California | collected 2015-04-18
TGGAGATACGGCAGGCTGTACATGACCGCGAAGCCCCAGTGAAATACGTTCGGATTCTTCTCGACCTCGATCTCGAGGTCACCGTCGTCGTTGAGCCTGAATGTCTTGTTGCCGCTCCGTGACGGCAGTACGCCCTCGACGATCCCGGTGACGGCGAGCGGCTTGAGCCAGGCGAGCGCGTTGGGCAGGTCGCCGAAGCCCTTGCCGAAGAGCAGGGCGGGCTTGAAGACGTCGAAGGACTCCGCTCCGATCTTCGCCCGGCCGGTACCGCCTGCCTCCCAGCCGAAGGCGACCGAGAAGATGGTCTCGTGCTCGGCGCTGGTGAAGAACTGGTACTTGAGCGTCAGCTCGAGATTGCCGAAGCCGCTCTCGGTCTTGCCATTGGCGGCGGGGTCGAGGAGGGTCCAGTCTCCCCCGAAAGTCAGGCCGAGGTTGGGCAAGATCCGCTTGGAGAACTCCCCGGACACGGTGGTGTTCTGGCGCGCCGGCGTATCGCCGTCGCGGGGCTCCTTGATGTGGAACACCGTCGGCAGCGAGAGCTCGTCGGCCACGAAGGGGTCGTCGATGGTCAGGGTAGACGGAAAGAAGCGCTTGCCGGCCAGGCCATGGGCATGGGCGGACGCCGCCGCCGTCAGCACGAGGGCCACGGTGCCGACGGACAGGACAGCACGAGCGAGAGTACGGCGCATGTGAATCTCCTCTTCTTGATCGTGGGGAGGCTGACGCTACGGCGACGGCGGAGCGATCAGGCGAGGGGAGCGGGCGGGGCGCGTCCGTGTTCTGCGGAGAAGTAGAGGGGCGTGAGGCGCGGGGACGACACCTCGGCGGCCGCGCCGGCGAGTCCGGGCCGCGCCACGAGCAGGCTCGACCCATCGTCGGTTGCGGCCTCCGTGTGCGAGGCGGCGGCGGCCACGGCGCATTCGTGCGTCTGAACCGGCTGGCCCAGATGGTGAACCGAATGCTCGCCCCGCTCGAAGGCGAAAATGCCGAGCAGCAGCGCGAAGACGAAGGCGCCCGCGGAGCGGGGACGCCGGGCGGCGGCGAGAACCGCCACGGCCGCCAGAAGGGCCAGCCAGCCGAAGCTGAGAGAGATCGGCGCCGCCGGCGCGCTGATTGGCGGCGCCGGAGAGGCGACGGGGGCGGCCGGCGCAACGATGGGCGCCGGCAGGACAATGGAAAGGCCCTCGTGTGCCTGGACTGGCGCCGCCGCCAAAACCATGGCGGCCGACAGCATGAAGGCGGTGACGAGAAGCGCGCGGCGCCCGAACATGGTGCTCACGGTAGCGATCCAACCCCCGGCAGTCAAGGTTTGTTCCGATCAGGCAGTTTGCTTGCCTCTGAGGTCTATGGGATCATGAGCCCTCGCATGAAAGTCCATTTCACCACGCTCGGCTGTCCGAAGAATCAGGTCGACTCCGAGCTCATGCAGGGCATGCTCACCCAGGCCGGCCATGAGCTCACGGACGTCGCCGGGTCGGCGGAGTGCCTCATCGTCAACACCTGCGCCTTCATCGACCGGGCCCGCGAGGAGTCGGTCAATACCATCCTCGAGCTCGCTCGCGTCAAGGAGACGGGCCGGGCGCGCGCCCTCATCGTCACCGGCTGTCTGACCCAGCGCTACGGGAGCGAGATCCTGACGGAGATCCCCGAGGTCAACGCCATCCTCGGCACCTCCGAGCTGCACAGAATAGTGGAGCTCGTGAACCAGGCGGAAGGACGACAGGACTGGGTGACGAGCGCCCCGCCCGGCTATCTCTACGATGCCCGAACGCCGAGGCTGCTCACCGGCTGCGTGCCCTACGCCTACGTGAAGATCGCCGAGGGCTGTGACATGGGCTGCACCTTCTGCGCGATTCCCCAGTTTCGCGGGGCCCATCGCAGCCGCCCGCTCCCGGACGTGGTGGCCGAGGTCGAGGGTCTCGCGCGCCAGGGCATCCAGGAGGCTATCCTCGTCTCGCAGGACACTCTCGCCTACGGGCGCGAGATTCCCGGCAACGGTGATATCGGCGACCTCCTCCTCGCCCTCTCCGACACGCGCATGCCCTGGATCCGCCCCATGTACCTCCACCCCGCGCACGTCAACGACCGCCTGGTGGACAAGTGGCGGCGCGCTCGCGTGGTGCCGTATCTCGACATGCCGGTGCAGCATGGCGACGACGAGGTCCTGCGCGCCATGCGCCGGGCCGTGACCGCGCGGCGGATGAAGGACGTCGTGGCCCAGTTCCGCGCGGCCATCCCGGACCTCGCCATCCGAACCACTGTGCTCGTGGGCTTCCCGGGTGAGACGGAGGCCGCCTTCGACAATCTCCTGGGCTTCGTGGAGGACGTGGGCTTCGATCGCCTGGGCGTGTTCACGTACTCCGTCGAGGAGGGGACGCCGGCGGCGGGCATGCCGGGGCAGATCACCCCCGAGGTCATGGCGGAGCGCGCTCAGCAGGTGCAGGAGCTTCAGGACCGGCTCGCCTGGCCGCGACAGAAGGCCCTCTTCGGGACGCGGCAGACGGTCCTCGTGGATGGCCCGAGCGCCGATTCCGCCTTCCCCTTCGAGGGGCGCACGGCCGGGCAGGCCCCGGAGATCGACGGCGTCGTCTATCTGCGTGATCCTCATCTCAGCCCCGGACGCTTTGCTGATGTCCGCATCGTCGAGGTGGACGGCTACGAGCTCGTCGGAGAATAGGCGATAGGCCTGACCGACCGCCTGGCCTTCGCGATAGCCAGCGGCGGGGGCGCCGGGTACTCTCCCGTGGCGCCCGGCACTGCCGGCAGTCTTGTCGCCGCCGTTGCGCTCTGGTTCATCCCCTTCTCGCGCCTGTGGTTCCTGGCCGTCCTCGTGATCATCACCCTGCTGGGCATCTGGGCTGCTCAGCGAGTGGAGACGGTGACCGGCCACAAGGACCCCGGGGTCATCGTGATCGACGAGTTCGCCGGGATGATGCTCTCCGTGATGTTCCTGCCCCGTACCCTGGGGGTCTTCATCTCGGCCTTCCTGCTCTTCCGCCTCTTCGACATCTGGAAGCCTTTTCCCGCGCGCGAGAGTCAGGCCCTGCGCGGCGGCTTCGGCGTCATGGTCGACGACCTGATCGCCGGCGCCTACACGCTCGTCCTCCTGATGGGCGCCCGGCAGCTCTTCGGAGTCCCCCGCTGAGCTCGGCATGGCTGCTCACGGTCAGCGACGGGGCCGCGGATGATACGGCGGCCCGGACGGTGGCGCGCGTCCTCGCCGCCGAAGGTATCCCCGTCGCCTCGCGTCAGGTGGTCGAGGAGGTCGAGTCGGCGATCGAGCCCGCCCTCCGGGGCGCCCTCGAGGCGGGCGGGCTGCTCGTCGTCCTCGCTCAGCCGGGCGGCTCCGCCGGCGAGCTCGTGCCCAGGCTGGTCGCGCGACTCACCGGAGCCCGGCTGGTCCTCAACGAGCGCCGGCTGACTCTGCTCGAGGCCGCCTTCGCCCAGCGCGGGCAGGCGATGCCACGTCGGCTCGACCGGCTGGCGCTGCTGCCCAAGGGCGCCGAGCTCGTGCCGTCGGCTCCCGATGGCTGGGATGGCTGGTCTCTCGCCCGGAAGACCGGGAGCCTCGTGGTCCTGCCTCTGGGCTCTCCCCATCTGGAGCTCTTGATGGGGAATTTTCTCAAGCCGCTCGCGTCTCTCTCGGCCGACGGCGTGGTCGTGCAGCGCGTGCTCCTGACCACAGGGCTCGGCCCGGCCGAGGCCGAGGAGCGTCTCGGCTCGTGGCTCGGCAAGGACGGCGAAGTCTCCGTCTCCTGCGTGTCCGTCGAGGGCGATGTCCATGTCCGGCTGGTCGCGCGCGGCTCCACGCGGGCTCTGGCCGAGGCCGCGCTGGGGCCTGTGGAAGGCGAGGTGCGGGTGGTTCTCGGTCTCGACTGCTATGGCCAGGACGACGAGGGCCTCGAGGCCGTGGTCGGCCGGCTGCTGAAGGATCGGGGCCTGACGGTGTCGGTGGCCGAATCGTGCACCGGCGGGCTCGTCGGTCATCGCCTGACCAACATCGCGGGATCCTCGGCGTGGGTGGAGCGCGGGGTGATCGTCTACTCGAACCGCGCGAAGGAAGAACTGCTCGGCGTGCCCGAGGCGCTCCTGCGGGCCCATGGCGCGGTGAGCGCCCCCGTGGCCGAGGCCATGGTCACCGGCATCTGCCGGATCTCCGGATCGCCGTGCGGTCTCTCCGTGACCGGCATCGCCGGCCCCGACGGAGGCAGCGCCGAGAAACCCGTGGGCACCGTCTACATCGCGTGCGCCGCGCCCGAGGGAGTGGAGGTCAAGCGGCATCGATTCACGGGCGGACGGATCGCCATCAAGTGGCAGTCTTCCCAGGCCGCCCTCGACATGCTGCGCCGGCGGCTGCTGGGCTGATGCCGCGGGCCTTCGTCGGCATCTTCCTCTCCGAGCAGACGCGGCGGGCCGTCTCCGCCGAGATGGACAGGCTCCGCCCGCTCTCCCGTGTGGTCGCCTGGGTGGCGCCTAACAACCTGCACGTGACGCTCCGCTTCCTGGGCGATCAGACCGAGGAGCAGCTCACCGAGATCGTGCCCGCCCTCGAGGAGGCCGTCCTGGGCATCGCGCCCTTCACCATGGGACTCCGCGGGCTGGGCGCCTTTCCGGGCCTCGAGCATCCGCGCACGCTCTGGGTCGGCATCGCCGAGGGTAGCCCCGAGGTGCGCGAGCTCCAGTCGCGCGTGGTGCGGGCGCTCGAGACCCGCGGGTTCCCGCTCGAAACGCGGGCCTGGCAGGCCCATGTCACCATCGGCCGCATCGTGGACGAGCGCCGCTCCCGGCGGGAGGGGATGGCCGAGACCCGCGCCAGCCTGGTCCGGGGAGCCACCCTGGGCTTCGGGACGATGACCGTGGAGGCCATTTCTCTCATGCGCAGCGACCTCTTTTCCTCGGGTGCGCGCTACACGGGCATCGCGGCCGTGCCCTTCAGGCCCCAGTAGGGGCCCTGTGGATGCTCCGTATCCCATGAAGGACATTGACAACGCCGGCGGGTGGGTCAGGATGGGTGCGTGAAGTCCGTTTGTTTTGACTTTGAAGCGGGGCGAATTCTAGAATGATTGAACTGCTTGTCGAATCGGGCGTTTGCGCGCCTCCGGAGGATCATCCATGGCAGAAGTAGCGAAGAGCGATCGCAGGCAGGCCCTCGACCTGGCCATCGCGTCCATAGACCGCCAGTTCGGCAAGGGCGCCATCATGCGACTGGGCCAGGGCGGGGTGTTCGACGAGATCTCGGTCATCCCGACGGGGGCGCTCTCGCTCGACGTCGCGCTGGGCATCGGCGGCATCCCGCGCGGCCGCGTCACCGAGATCTACGGCCCGGAGTCTTCGGGCAAGACGACGCTGGCCCTGCACATCATCGCCGAGGCGCAGCGCATGGGCGGCACCGCCGCCTTCATCGACGCCGAGCATGCCCTGGATCCGATCTACGCCAAGAACCTCGGCGTCAACACCGACGAGCTGCTCATCTCCCAGCCCGACACGGGCGAGCAGGCCCTCGAGATCGCCGAGACGCTCGTGCGCTCGAACGCCGTCGACGCGATCGTGATCGACTCGGTGGCCGCCCTCGTGCCGCGCGCCGAGCTCGACGGCGACATGGGCGACTCGCTCCCCGGGCTGCAGGCGCGCCTCATGTCGCAGGCCCTGCGCAAGCTCACGGCCGCCATCGCGCGCTCGGGCGGCGCCGTCATCTTCATCAACCAGATCCGCGAGAAGATCGGCGTCATGTTCGGCAGCCCCGAGACCACGACGGGGGGCCGGGCTCTCAAGTTCTATTCCTCCATTCGTCTCGACATCCGCCGGCAGGAGACGATCAAGAACGGCACGGAGTCGATCGGCGTCCACACCAAGGTCAAGGTGGTCAAGAACAAGCTCTCGCCGCCCTTCCGCGAGGCCGAGTTCGACGTCATCTATGGCGAAGGCATCTCGAAGGAAGGCTCGGTCCTCGACGCGGCCGTCGAGCAGAACCTCGTGGAGAAGTCGGGCACCTGGCATACCTACAAGACCGAGCGGATCGGGCAAGGCCGGGAGAACGCGAAGAAGTACCTCAAGGACAACCCCAAGATTTTAGCGGATCTCGAGGTCAAGGTGCGGGCCGCGCTGGGTCTCAAGCCGGTCGTGGGGAACGCCCCGACCCCGGCGCCGCCCGAGAAGGTCACCAAGTAGGAGCGATCATGGATTTCCATCAGCTCTTGACGGAGTGCGTGAAGCGCAACGCCTCCGACCTGCACATGAAATCGGGCTCGCGCCCCATCGTGCGCGTGCACGGTCACCTCGAAGTGCAGGACGACCTGTCTTCGATCTCGCGCGACTTCATGCGCAAGACGGCCATGACCCTCTTGGGAGAGATCCGCTACAACGCCCTCATGGAAGGCGAGGAGATGGACCTCGCCCATACCGTGCCCGGCATCGGCCGCTTCCGCATCAACGTCTTCCTCTGCCAGGGGGACGTCCGCGCCGTCTTGCGCCATATCCCAGAGCACATTCCGCCCTTCGAGGACCTGCACCTGCCCAAGGTCCTCGAGCGGCTCTGCCTCGAGCGCCGCGGCATGATCCTCGTCACCGGCATCACCGGCTCCGGCAAGTCCACCACCCTCGCCGCCATGCTCGACTTCATGAACCGGACCCGCAACGACCATATCGTCACCATCGAGGATCCCGTCGAGTTCGTGCACGGGGACAAGAAGTGCGTGATCAGCCAGCGCGAGATCGGGCAGGACTCCACGAGCTTTGCCCAGGCCTTGCGCGCTGCCCTCCGTCAGGACCCGGACATCATCCTGGTCGGTGAGATGCGCGACGCCGAGACCATGGAAGTGGCCCTGCACGCCGCGGAGACGGGCCACCTCGTGCTCTCGACCCTCCACACCTTGAACGCGACGGAGACCATCAACCGAATCATCTCGATCTTCCCGCCGCACCAAGAGGACCAGATCCGGGCCCAGCTCTCCGCGGTCATCCAGGGCGTGGTCTCCCAGCGCCTGGTCGTGCGCGCCGACGGCAAGGGACGCGTGCCCGCCGTCGAGGTCATGATCATGACGGGGCTCGTCCGGGAGTCCATCCGTGAAAAGGTCAAGACGGCGCAGATCCCCACGGTCATCGCGGCCGGGCAGGCCCAGTACGGCATGCAGACCTTCGACCAGTCCCTCCTCGGCCTCTATCGCGAGGAGCTGGTGACGTACGAGACCGCGCGCGACGCCGCCACCAACCCGGACGACTTCGACCTCAAGGTCAAGGGCATCTTCTCCACCGGCGAGATGACCTGGGACTCCTCGAACGCCGGGTTCGTCGGCGCCCCCTCGGTCACCCGCCCCGGCGTCTTCAAGAAGGGCTGATGCCGCCGCGAGGCCGCCCCGCGCGCGCGCCTCGAGAGCCCCGGGAGCTGGACGCGAAGGCCGCCAAGCTGGCGGCCTTCGAGCTTCTGGCCATGAAGGCCTGGAGCGCGCGCGAGCTGAGCCGGCGGCTCCGGCGTCGGGGAGCGTCGGCGGAGATCGCCCGCGCCGTGGTGGACGAGCTGCAGACGCGCGGCTACGTCGACGACGAGGCCTTCGCGCGCTTCTGGGCGGAGACGCGAGCCCGTGGTCGGAAGGTCGGCAGCCGCCGCCTCCGCCAGGAGCTGGGCCAGAAGGGCATCCCGCGCGCCGTGGCGGGTCTGGCCATCGAGGCCGCCTTCGTCGAGGTCGCCGAGGCCGAGCGCTGCCTCGAGGCCGGCCGCCGCCGGCTTCCCGCCCTTCTCCGCGCGGCCCGTGAGCGCGCGGCGCCGCGACTGCGCGACTATCTCCTGCGGCGCGGATACCCGCCCGGCATGGTCATGCGAACGGTTGCCGCGCTCACGGGCGCGCGGCCCGACGGGGACGCCCCCGCCGACTGACCCCCGGTATAATGGCGTCATGGCCATGACCGGCAACGAGCTGCGCCAGAGCTTCCTCGACTATTTCCGCGAGCGGGGGCACACGATCGTGCGCTCCTCCCCGCTCGTGCCTGGCGACGACCCGACCCTTCTCTTCACCAACGCGGGCATGAACCAGTTCAAGGGCGTGTTCCTCGGCGAGGAGAAGCGGGAGTATCGCCGAGCCGTATCCGCTCAGAAGTGCGTGCGGGCGGGGGGCAAGCACAACGACCTCGAGAACGTGGGCCGCACCGCCCGGCATCACACCTTCTTCGAGATGCTGGGCAATTTCTCCTTCGGGGACTACTTCAAGAAGGAGGCCATCGAGTACTGCTGGGATCTCCTCACCGAGAAATGGGGACTGCCCAAGGATCGTCTCAAGGCGACCGTCTTCACCGATGACGACGACGCCTTCCAGCTCTGGAAAAACATCGCCGGGCTGAGCGACGATCGCATCCTGCGCCTCGGGGAGAAGGACAATTTCTGGGCCATGGGCGATACCGGCCCCTGCGGGCCCTGCTCGGAGGTGCACTTCCACCAGGGCGACCATCTTCCCTGCGCCGAGGAGCAGGCGGGAGGGAAATGTCTCGGGCCCGCCTGCGAATGCGACCGGTGGCTCGAGATCTGGAACCTAGTCTTCATGCAGTTCAATCGGGACGCCTCGGGCAAGATGACGCCGCTGCCCAAGCCCTCCATCGACACGGGCATGGGGCTGGAGCGCCTCGCGGCCATCATGCAGGGCAAGATGTCGGACTACGACACCGACCTGTTTCGGCCGCTCATCGGCCACGTCGAGCGTCTGTCGAAGATCGCCTACGGAGCCAGCATCGAGCACCTCCAACGAGTGGCGAGGCTATGTCCTGAGGCGGATCATGCGGCGGGCCATGCGCCACGGCCGTATGCTCGGCCTGGCCGAGCCCTTCCTCTGGGACGTGACCAGGACCGTCGTGGAAATCATGGGCGCCGCCTATCCAGAGATCGTCGAGGCGCATGGTCGCGTCATGGACGTGGTCAGGCAGGAGGAGGAGCGCTTCGCGGAGACCCTCGACCTCGGCATGGCCAAGATCCGCGAGTACCTCGAGACCCACGCGGGCGACAAGCGAAAGATCGTCGACGGTAAATTCCTGTTCACGCTTTACGACACCCACGGCTTTCCTACCGACCTCGCCAAGGAAGTGTTCGAGGATGAGGGCTGGTCGGTGCCACCCGAGGCGCTGCAGCAGTTCGAGACCGAGATGGAAGCTCAGCGCGAGCGCGCGCGGGCCGGCGCCTCGTTCGGGGTCGCGCACGACGCGGACGGCTCCCTCGAGATCTACCGCCAGCTCTCCACCCAGCTCCCCAAGCCTCAGTTCCTTGGCTATAGCGAGCTTGCCTCGCCTGCGCACGTCTTGGCAATGGTAGGAGAAGGCCGGCGGCTGGGCGAGGCAGGGCAGGGCCAGACCGTCGAGATCATCCTGGATCGCACGCCCGCCTATGCCGAGTCGGGTGGTCAGATGGGCGACACGGGCAGCATCGTGGGGCACGAGGGGCAGGGCGCGATCGAGGACACGTACTACCGGGGCAGCCAGCTCATCGTCCACCGGGTTCGCGTCACCCAGGGCCGGTTCCGCGAGAACGAGGAAGTGGCGGTCACCGTCGAGTCGCGCCGGCGTCAGGGCCTCAAGCTGCATCACACGGGCACGCACCTGCTACACGCCGCGCTGCGCCGGATCCTCGGCAGCCACGTGGCGCAGGCGGGCTCGCTCGTCGCGCCCGATCACCTCCGCTTCGATTTCTCCCACGGCGCGGCCGTGAAGGACAGCGAGGTCGAGAAGGTGGAGGACCTGGTCAACGAGCACGTCCAGGCCAACATCGTGGTGACGCCGGCCGAGATGGACCTCCAGGAGGCCCTCAAGAGCGGGGCCATGGCGCTGTTCGGGGAGAAGTACGGCGATCGGGTGCGGGTCATCAGGATCGGCGACTTCTCGACGGAGCTGTGCGGCGGCACGCATCTGGAGGCGACCGGGCAGATCGGGCTCTTCAAGATCGCCTCCGAGGGCGCCGTCGCCTCGGGGGTGAGACGCGTCGAGGCGGTCACGGGGGACGCGGCGCTTCGCCACGTGGGGCGCGAGGAGCAGGCCCTGCGCGAATCGGCGGGGCTGCTGAAGATCCCCCCGCTCGAGTTGCCCCGCCGTCTCCAGAAGCTCCTCGACGAGCAGAAGCAGCTCGAGAAGCAGCTCCAGCAGCTCGAGGCGCGCCTCTCCAAGGGCCGCGCCCACGAGCTGGCGGCCTCGGCCCGCGTGGTCGCCGGCGTGCCCGTGCTCGCCGCGCGCCTGGACGGCCTCGACGCCGAGGGGCTCCGCTCGGTGGTCGACACCCTGCGCGAGCGCATGAGCTCGGGCGTGATCTGTCTCGGTTCCTCGGTCGACGGCAAGGTCACCCTCGTGGCCTCCGTGTCGAAGGACCTGACCAAGCGCTTCCCGGCGGGCAAGCTCGTGCAAGAGGTGGCGCCCATGGTGGGCGGCAAGGGCGGTGGGCGCCCGGATCTTGCTCAGGGTGGCGGAACGGACGCCTCGCGCCTCGACGAGGCCCTGGCCTCCGTTCCCGGCTGGGTCGAGCGAGTTGCCGCGGGCTAGCTCGGCCACGCACGCCGCGCTGCTCTTCGATTTCGGCGGCACGCTCGATGCCGACGGGCTGGCGTGGAAGGAGCGCTTCGCCCGGCTCTTCGCCGACGAAGGCGCGGGCGTACCTCCCGATCGCTTCGACCCCGTCTTCTACGCCGCCGATGATGCCCTCGTGGGCACGATTCCCGAGACCCTGTCCTTTCGCGACACCGTCCACCGGGTCGCGGGCGGGGTTGCCAAAGCGCTCCGGCCGGGCGATCCGATGCTCGCCGGTCGCGTGGCCGGCCGATTCCTCGCCGAGGCTCTGGCGGCCATCGAGGCCAACCGACCGCTGCTCGAGCGCTTCTCCGAGCGCTACCGCCTCGGCATTGTCTCCAACTTCTATGGCAATCTCTCGACGGTATGCGATAATGCTGAATTGACGCGGCTTTTCAGCGTCATCGTGGACTCCGCACGGGTGGGGCTGAGCAAGCCCGACCCGCGCATTTTTTTCCAGGCTGTGCACGAGCTGGGGATAGAGCCTGCCGATACGGTTTTCGTCGGCGACTCCCTGGCGCGCGACATGGCCGGGGCCCGGGCGGCAGGCATGCGGCACGTGTGGCTGACCCCGGATCCGGCCCGCCAGGGGCTGCCGTGCTGTCCCGGCGATCGCGTGATCCGTTCACTGCGCGAGCTGGAGGGACTGCTACCGTGACATCCGCGCCGCCGCTTGCGGGCGGCATCATCGCCGCCGGCGAGGGCAGTCGCCTGCGTGAGGCGGGATTCCCGGTGCCCAAGCCCATGGTGCGCGTGGCCGGGGTGCCGCTCCTCGAGTCGGTCATCCGAAACTTCGCCGCGGCCGGCATCGCCCGCATCTCCATCATCGTCAACGAGCGCGAGCGTGACTGCGTGGAGTGGGCGAGTGGTCGCTTCCCGGACATCACCCTCGATTGGACGGTCAAGACCACCGCCTCCTCCCTCGAGAGCTTCGCGATCGTGGCGGGCGGCCCCGCCGCCGGTCGCATGCTGATCTCGACGGTCGATGCGTGGTGCCGTCCCGCGGACTTCGCCGGATTCGTCGAGGCCGCGCGGCAGCGCCCCGAGGAGACGACGGTGCTCGGGCTGACCCCGCTCGTGGCCGACGAGAAGCCCCTCGGGGCAAGGATAGACGGTCGCGGTCGCATCACCGCGCTCGGGATCCCCACGCCCGCGCTCGTGACGGCGGGCATGTACCTGGTGTCCGCGCGGGCCCGGCGCCTCGCGCCCCGGGCGCCCTGCGCGCGGCTGCGAGACTACCTGGGCTGGCTGCTCAAGGAGGGCGAGCCCATGTACGGCGAGACGATCGAGACCGTGGTGGACGTGGACCGGGCCGAGGACGTGGCGCTGGCCGAGTCGCTGGCCGCCCGTCCCTCGTGAGCCGATAGGAGGCGGTAGCGCGTGGGCGATCCCTACTGCTGGGGCATCTTCCGGGAAGAGGCGCACTCGCCGGGCCGCGAGAGCGACGACGCGGAGATCCTGCGCCTGGCCGCCAAGAGCCTGGAGGCGAGAGGCTTCCAGGTCGAGCTCCGCGATCCAGACGAGCTCGCTCGGGCCTCCAGTCACGCGCGCCCACGCGCCATCTTCCTCATGTGCGAGCGGCTGCCCGTGCTGCGCGAGCTCGCCTCCTGGGAGCGGGACGGCATCGTCGCGGTCAATCGGCCCTCCGCCGTCCTCGACACGTACCGCGAGCGGATGATCGCGCGCTTCGCCGAGGCCTCCGTCCCCTTCATCGAGAGCCGGTCGGTGGCGACCTCGGGAGAGGTCGTGACGGCGCCCGAGCCTGTGTGGGTCAAGCGGGGCGACGTGCACAATACCCAGGCGGGCGACGTGGTCTTCGCAGAGGGTCGAGCGGCGATCGCGCGGGCTCTCGAGGGGATGGCCGCGCGCGGAATCGCGCGGGCGGTCATCCAGCCCCACGTCGACGGCGACCTCGTCAAGTTCTACGGCATCGGCCGCCGCGACGCACGCGCCGACGCTCCGCCTTGGTTCCGCTGGTTCTACCACAAGGGGCAGCGGCTCGCCGGCCACCGCTTCGACGATGCTGCCCTGGCTCGGCTGGTGTGCCGGGCCGCGGAGGCCCTCGGCCTCGAGATCTACGGCGGGGACTGCATCGTGACACCGGGCGGCGGGCTGGTCCTCATCGACCTGAACGCGTGGCCGAGCTTTGCCCTCTTCCGCGACGAGGCCGGGCCGACCATCGGCGGGTATCTCGCCGCGCGCTTCCGGGAGTCCGCCCGATGACAGAACGCCGCGAGCCCGGCCCGCGCTCCCGGGCCATCGTCGAGCGCGAGCGCCGCGTCGCCGCCGCCGGCATGCAGGGCTTCGCCCTCTACGCGGGCCTGGCCATGGCGCGCGGGCAGGGCACGACGCTCATCGACGAGGACGGGCAGGAGTACATCGACTTCATCGCGGGCATCACCATTGGCTCGGTCGGCCACTGCCACCCGCACTACGTCGAAGCGCTCAAGCGGCAGGTGGAAAAGCTCACCTTCGGCAGCTTCACCACGGAGACGAGGACGCGCTTCCTCGAGATGCTCGCGTCCCTGACCCCGGAAGGACTCACGCGCATCCAGATGTTCTCGGGCGGCGCGGAGGCCGTGGAGGCCGCGCTCCGGCTCGCCAAGGCGGCCACGGGCAAGCGTGAGGTCATCGGCTTCTGGGGCGGCTTTCACGGCAAGACGGGCGGGGTGCTCGGTCTGCTCGGGAGCGACTTCAAGCATCACCTGGGGCCGTTTCTCCCGGGCCAGTACCTGACGCCGTACGCGGACTGCTATCGCTGCCCGCTCCGTCTCACCTATCCCGACTGCGGCATTGCCTGCGCCGACTATGTCCGCGACGTCATCCGCCACCAGACGGGCGGCGAGATCGCGGCCATCATCGTCGAGCCCGTCCAGGGCACCGCCGGCAATATCGTCCCGCCCGAGGGCTTCCTCCGCGCCATCCAGCAGATCGCCAAGGAGGCGGGGGCGCTCCTCCTCTGCGACGAGATGATCACGGGCATCGGACGGACGGGATCCATGTGGGGCTCCGACCACGATCAGGTCGTGCCTGACATCATGACGGTGGGCAAGGGCGTGGGCGGAGGCTTCCCCCTCTCCGCCGTCGTCTCGACGGAGGAGCTGACGAGCAAGAAGCCCTGGTCGAACCCGAGCGCGTCCTCGTCGAGCTACGGCGGCAACCCGCTCGCCGCGGCGGCGGGGCTCGCCTCCCTCGAGATCATCCTCAAGGAGAACCTCGTCAAGAACGCGGACCGGGTCGGCGCCGTCATGCTCAAGCGGCTCGAGGCCCTGAAGGAGAAGTACCGCGTGGTGGGGGAGGTCCGGGGCCGCGGCCTTCTCCTCGGCATCGAGCTCGTGAAGGATCGCCGGACCAAGGAGCCGCTCGGCAAGGACGTCACGCAGGCCCTCTACCAGGAGTGCCTGCGTCGCGGGCTGGCCGCCATGACCTACTCGGCCACCGTGCGCATCAACCCGCCCCTCATGATCAGCGAAGAGACCGCTCTGGCCGGGCTCGCGATCCTCGACGAAGCCCTGGAGGCCGTCGTCCGCGAGCACAATCTCCAGTAGGATGCAGCGCGGCGGGATCATCGGCCTCGGCAACGTCGCCATCCACGGGCACCTGCCCGGCTGGCTCGGCCGTCCCGACGTCCTGATCGCGGCGGCGGCGGACGCCCGCCCGGGGCAGCGGACCGAATGCCAGCGCCTCCTGCCCGAGGCGCGCTGGTACGATTCTCCCGACGAGCTCCTGGAGCGCGAGCCGCTCGACTTCGTCGACATCTGCACGCCGCCCTCGAGCCATTTCCCCCTCACCGTGCGCGCCCTCGACCGCGGGCTTCACGTGCTGTGCGAGAAGCCGCTCGTGTCGTCCCGAGAGGAGCTCAGGGCAGTGGCGCGAGCGTCATCGAGGGCGGACCGAGTGCTGTTCGCGGTGCACAACTGGCACCACGCGCCCATGATCCGGCGCGCCACCGAGCTGGTGAGGGATGGCGAGATCGGCCCCCTTCGCAGCGTCCTCTGGGAGACGCTTCGCACGCGCCCGGCCGTGGCCGGCGACGGCGGGGAGCAGAACTGGCGCGTGGACCCGGCGGTGTCGGGAGGCGGTGTGCTGACCGATCACGGCTGGCACGTCGCGTACATCGTGCCCGCCTGGATGGGCGCGCGTCCCCTGACGGTGGCGGCGCGGCTCGAGACGCGCCGCCACGCCGCCTTCGCCGTGGAGGACACGGCGGCCGTGCGGCTGGCCTTCCCCGAGGCGACCGTGGACATTCTGCTGACCTGGGCGGCTGACGAGCGCCGGAACCGGGTCGAGCTCGAAGGGACGGAAGGCCGCATCGAGCTGGTGGGCGACTCCGTCGTGCTGAGCCGCGGCGGCGTCGAGAGGCGCTTCGCCTGTCCCCCCGCCCTTTCCGACGGTTCCCACCATCCGGAGTGGTTCCACCAGGTCGCCGACGATTTTCTGGCGTGCATGGCGGTCGGCAAGGCCGCGGGCAATCTCGCGGAGGCGGAGCTCTGCGTGGAGATCGTGGCGCTCGCCCGGCAGTCGAGTGAGCGGGGCGGCGAGCCCCTGGTCTGCGAGGCCACAGCCGTGGGAGGTCGAGCGTGAGCGCGTCGCTCATCATCGTCCCCGCCGGGCCCGGAGCGGGGCCCGTCCCCGGGCCGGATGCCGTTCTCGCCGGCCTGTCGCTCCGCCGCCGCGCCGTGCTGGCGGCGGCGCGGGCGGGAATCCGTGAGGTGCGCGTCGCGGAGCCCGGAGCGGCCTGGCCCGAGGGCGTCGTCACGTCGGGACGGCATCGGGTCATTCTCCTGCCCGCCAATGTCATCCCGCAGCCGTCCTGGCTGCGACGCCTCGTGGAGATGCCCCTGACGCCGGACACGCTCTGGGTCGATTCCGCCGACACCATGGTCGTGGAGAGCGAGCGCGCGAGCGACGTGTTCGAGGCGGCGCGGTCCGCCGGGGGCGCCGTCGAGCTCGCGACGGCCCTCCGGACCTCCTTCGGCAAGGTAGACGGCGAGCTCGACCCGCGCGGGCGTTTCGTGCTGGAGTCCGCCGAGGACTTGCCGGCCGCCGAGCGGTGGCTGCTCAAGAGCCTCATCAAGGACAGCGAGGGCTTCATGTCACGCCACGTGGAGCGGCGGATCTCGCTCGCCGTGACGAGGCGCCTGGTGGGCACCCGCGTCACTCCCAATCTCATGACCATGGTCAGCCTCGGCATCGGGCTCTCCGGGGCGCCGTTCTTCCTGTCCGGAGAGCCGGCGCTCCAGCTCGCGGGGGCGGCCCTCTTCCTCCTGCACTCCATCCTGGACGGCTGCGACGGCGAGCTGGCGCGTCTCAAGTTCCACGAGTCGCACTTCGGGGCCACCCTCGATTTCTGGGGCGACAATGCCGTTCACGTCGCCGTCTTCTCCTGCATGGCCCTGGGCTGGAGCATGCGGATCGGGGCGGACTGGCCGCTGCTCCTGGGAACCGTCGCCTGCGCGAGCACGGTGCTGGCGGCGACGGCGGTGGCGCCCCATCTGCTGACCCCGGCCGTTTCGGGCGGGCGCTCGCCCGGGGCCAGGCTGGCCGATGCGCTCGCCCATCGTGACTTCATCTACGTCGTGATCGTGCTGGCCGCCTTCGGCCAGGCCGCCTGGTTTCTCTTCCCCGTGGCCATCGGCACGCCGCTCTTCGTCCTGGTCCGGCTCTGGGCCGACCGCCCCGGACGGCGCTAAGCGTCCGTGGCCGGCTTTCTCGACGTCATTCTTCGTGGGCTCGCCCTCTCCGGCCAGGCCGCGGCCATCGGCGGGGTCTGCTTCGCGCTTCTCGTCGTGAGGCCGGCCGTCCGCCAGCGCCCCGAGCTCGCCGGCCTCGTCGGCCGCGCCCTCGTCCTCATCTCGATCGGCGCGGCCACGGTGGCGGCCGGGCAGCTCCTGGCCCTGGGCGTCCAGCAGGTCGCCCTCGAGAGCGACCGGCACTGGCCCGTCGGAGA
>WNEZ01002247.1_pt1 | contig 16474 bp, 10 predicted proteins | sample 5400521 | NCBI WGS metagenome assembly WNEZ01 (sample SAMN13153339, study PRJNA577476) | soil metagenome | isolation source: 120 cm saprolite under Douglas fir tree site 2 hole 1 replicate 1 | place: USA:California | collected 2015-04-18
TGGCGCTCCGGCACGATGCGGTGTTCAGAAACGCCGGATCGTAGCTCATGAGCCCCGTATCGTTGGGTTCGTTCGTCCTAATCTTCTTGAGCTCGGGGGCGCGAATCGCGCCATCGGCGACCGGAACGGTGTATGACTTGCCGGTGCGGGTGTCCTTTATCTCGAGCGCGCTTCCCGATGGAGCAGCAGCGGATGGCTTGGCAGAATTTCCTGACGGAGCAGCAGCTGGTGACTTGCCAGCGTTCCCTGACGTAGCTGCAACCGGTGGCTTGGCAGAGCTTCTGGCGGGGGCCGCAGGCGCTGGCTTGGCGATGTTTTTCTTGGGCGTGGCGGGTGGCGCAGACGAACCGGTCTTCGGCATCCAGTCTCCAGTTGATAAGATCAAATTTAGCGCAAACGCTGACGCGGGTGATAATCGCAGGACATCGACCGGTCTTCGCCGGCGTCTACGCGCTCTCCAGCGGCGTGACATTCATCACGATGTAGGTGTCAGAGGCGTCTGATTCGCGTGACCTTCCACTTTCCGCCGGTGACCTTTCCTCCCGCCTGGGAGGGGACGGTGCTGAACGTTCCCTCGATCGTGCGAGCATCTCGAAAGGTTCCCTGGAATGTCGTTATTACTGGACACACGCAGTCAGGATCCTGATAAGGGTCGAGCGTGCCGCTCAGGTTGCCGCCTTCCTTCCTCAAAAAGTGAATCTTAAGAACCGTGCGTCCGGGCGCCGAGGTGTTGCTCATGAGCTCACGCTCGGCCGGGGTAAGCAGTGAGTCGGGGCGCGGAATCATCACGACGTTGCCGGACGCGGACGACTCACCAGCGCGGAGCGTGAAAGCAATCGTGCCGCTTCTTCCAGTCTCGGCGCTGCTGTAATCCCCGCGCCACTCACCATACAGCGGATTGAGGTCGAAATCGCTGGCGCTGACCTCGGTCTGCGGAGGGTTTGACGCGCAGGCGATGGCAGAAGCGGCGAGACCGACGGCAATTATCGAGGAAACGCGTAACATAGTTTGCTCCGGTTGGGACTCTTCTCTCCCTCACTCACAGATTGGCGGTAATTCTTTCGCCGGGCAAGGCGGTCGGACATTTCCCATTACGACACCGGCACGGGGTGGAAGCCCTTACGCTCCATGCTGCCCCAATCCTTTTTTCCGCGCAGGAATTTCCAGAGACCACGCAGCCGCCAGTACACCGTCATCTGACGGTAGCCGAGATTCTCGACGAGCGCCCACCAGAAGAGGAGGGCGCGGTCGCGGAATGTTTCGTAGCGGTGAAAGCTGAGATCCTCGAGAATCAGCGTGAACGCGGTGAGCGCAGTGCCGAGTCCGTAGGCAGTGAGATAGAAGAGTCCCGCGAAATTCCAATCGACGACGCCCGTCGCAAGCCCGAAAGCCAGAGCGATCAGACCAGCTGCTTCAATCACCGGCGCCGACAGCTCTACAAACGCGTAATACGGGAAAACGAACAGGCCAGTCACTCCATACCGGGGATTGAACAGCATCCGGCGGTGCCTCCACAGCACGTCCGCCAGCCCGCGGTGCCAACGATCGCGCTGTCGCCCGAGCACTTTTGCCGACTCCGGCACTTCGGTCCACGCCACCGGGTCGGGAACGAATGCGATCTTTCCGGGGCCGCCGCGCTCGTACGAGAGTCTCTTCAGGCGCAGCACCAGCTCCATGTCTTCGCCGACCGTATCGTGGAGATAACCCCCCGCATTAACTACTGCGTCGCGTTGAAACAGTCCAAAGGCTCCGGAGATGATGATGTTCCCGCCGAGTCGATTCCATCCGAGACGCCCGAACAGAAACGCGCGGAGGTATTCGACGACCTGGACTCCGGGGAGCAGGCGGGTCGGAACTGAGGTCCTGACGACGCGGCCGTGCTTCACTTCCGATCCGTTGACGACTCGAATCGTTCCTCCCGTCGCGACCACGTCGGTCTCGTAGAGAAAAGGACGTATCATGCGCTGCAGCCCGTCTGCTTCGATGAGAGTGTCGGCATCCATTGCGCACACCAGCTCACCGCGCGCGAAGCTGAGCCCGACGTTCAAGGCGTCGGCCTTTCCTCCGTTCTCCTTGTCGACGACGACAAGCGAAGGGTACGTCGCGGAGCGATAGAGCGACCGCACGAGCTTCGTCTTGATGCGCTGCTCATAGATCGTCTTCACGGGTACGAGGTCGAACTGGTCGATCAAAACCTGGACGGTCCGATCCTTCGACCCATCGCTCACCACGATTACTTCGAGATTCGGGTACTGGAGTGCCAGCAGCGCGCGCAGGCTCGCATCGATCGTGGCTTCCTCGTTGTACGCCGGCGCGAGAATCGAAATCGTAGGCGAGAGGGTCGAGCTTAACAGCAGATGGCGGCTCTCGTCCGCTATGAGGAGCATGTGACGGCGCAGCTCCAGCAAGGAGCTGACGAGCAGAATCAGATACCACCCGTTGACAGCGAGGAAATACAAGAGCACGAGGAACTGGCCCTTGAGCAAAACCTGGCTGATCGCGGTCTGCATAAACTCGCTCATGCAGATGCCGCCGCGGCGGGAAGGTCGAGAACCTGCTGCGCCATGTCGGCCGCGAACGCGTCGTCGTCCTTGAGCGCGCGTCGCAGGAACAGCGTGCCTGGCGCGCCAATCGATCGAAGGGCGAGGCCTGCGGCGCGTCGGACTCTCCAGGCCGAATCGCGCAGACGAGACGCGAGGAATGAAGCCGCCTTCCAGTGCTGCATCCGTCCGAGTCCCTGAGCCGCGGCGGCTCTGACGCTCGAGTCCTCATCGTCCAACAGCTCGATAAGTCGCTCGGCCCCCGCGGCTTCGCCCACGGCGCCCAACAGCTTCGCCGCCGCGATCCGAACACCCACATCCCTGGTACGCGACAGACGCAGCGCGGCCGGCCCGAAGCTTGGCTCGGCCAACGACTCGGCGACGCGAAGGCCAGCTTCCGCCGCACGCCCGGAATTTCTCTCCAGGAACGTGGCGAGTGGTCCCGCCACGACACCGCCCATGCGCAGGAGCGCGTTCTGAACTGCAAAGCGCGCCTGGGTCGCGGGATCCGCCAACAGCTTCAACATAGCGGAGATCACCGTGACCGATGGTTGAGCAGCCGCCCATTCCGCGGCTTGTGCGCGCACCGCCGGGTGAGGATCGGAAAGCAGTCGCTGGACCAGTGGATCCACCACATCGAGACGCGACAGGATGCGAGCACCGCGAAGACGCCGCGACCACCGGTTGCTCTCGCACAGTTTCCGGGCGCGATCCACGACTCCGACCTGCAGGGCGACGAAACTGAGTCTTTCCTTTGCCGCTCCACTGAGGTGACGCGACATCTCGAGGAAGGCGATTACCTGCACATCGTGCGGAAGCCGCCGGAGAGCTTCGATCTCCTCGACGTTCACCGTTCCGCGCGTCGCCAGATGCGCGAGCGAATCGCGCGCCGATGCCGTCAGCCGCTGAAGCCGCCGCTCGTAGAAAAAGAGCCAGAGGCCATGCGCGAAGAAAAGACAGACCGCGAGTACCAGGAGTCCGATCTCCACCAGCATGACGATATTGAGGAGCTGTCTGCTTATCATGCCGGGCTCTGCTTCAGCATCGCGCGAACCTTGTGCATCAGGACTGGAACGCTGAACGGCTTGGCGATGTGGTCAGCGGCGCCCAGCTCGAGGGCGGCGAGAACATCGCGCTCGCCGGTGCGTGACGTCAGCATCACGACGCTGCTCGACCTCGTTATCTCGCCCGCCTTAAGCCGGCGCAGTACGTCGAGTCCATTCAGTGCGGGAATGTCGACGCCGAGCAGGATGAGGGATGCCTGCACCTCGGGCGCGGCTCCGGTGAGCGCCGCCACTGCCGTCTCGCCATCGGCAAAGGTTGCGACGCGAAGGCTGCGGCTCTCCATTGCGTGTTGCAGCAGTGATACAAGCGCCGTGTCGTCGTCGACGATGGCGACATCCACGCGGCGCGTCATCGGTCCGATCGTCTTCATCCCGGATATGCCCACCCGGATTATGCCGCCGGTCGTTCTGATGCCGCCGGTTGCTCTGACTTGCTCGAGGGCTTTGAGTGCCTCTTGCCGCAACGCGGCGACCGTATCGCCATCGGACTGGTACTGGGCAACGCCTCCGCTGCAAGCGACGTGGACCCTCTGCCCATCCTCCGAGAGGAAAGTCTGGTCACCGATTTTGGAGCAGACCTGGGTGAGCTTGATCGCGGCGTGCTCCTTGGTGCTCCCGTACATGCCGATCGTAAAATCCGCCCCGCCCCACCAGCCGATCACATCTTCCGCTCGAAAGGATTTCGGGAGCAGCTCACCGATCGCCCGCAATACGACGTCGCCTGTGCCCCGACCGAACGTCTTGGCGAGGCTTGCAAAGGCATCGACCTGAAGGACAGCGATCGAGTACGGATCGGATTTTCTGCGCGCCAGCCGTAGAAAGCGGAGGATTTGCTCCGTCGCTTTGTGTGCTATCGGCAAACCCGTCAGCGGATCCGTCTCCACCGGAGCGCGGCGCGCCTTTACTCCGGTGAGTCGGTTCTCGATCCGCATCATCAGCTCGGCCGGGACGAATGGCTTGCCGACGTAATCGTCCGCGCCGGCCGCAAATACCCGCTGCACGCTCGCCTGATCCGTATGGCCCGAGAGGAAGATCACCGGCAGCTCGCTCCAGCGGGGATCGCTTCTCACTACCCGGCAGAGCTCGGTTCCGCTGATCTTTGGCATCTCGAGATCGAGTAGTATCAGATTCGGCTTCGTTTCGTCGAGCACGGTCCAGAATCGAAGCGGATCGTTCACCGCTGTCACGGTCATTCCCCGTTTTCCGAGCAGAGTCGTCAGTCCACGCGACACCATCGGCTCGTCGTCTACGACGAGAATCTTGCGGCCTTCGAGGGAGGAATCCTCGGATGCCGCGCCGGCGCTGTTCGGCGCCGAGGCCTTCGAGCGCGACGTACCAGCCACCTGCGGCGCAGGCGGAGGAGATGGCACACCTACAAGACTTTCTCGCAGCGCGAGGAGCTGCTCCGAGATCGCAACGCCGTCGATCGGAGTGAGGGACTCGCTCGCGAACCGCTCGGCGAGATCGCGAGCGATCTGCGCTCCCTTTTCGAACCCGAACCGCGCCGCCAGCTCGGCGATATCCTTCGCGTCGCGCTGGGCCGCGGCTTTCAGATCGGTGGACAGGCCGGCGTCGAGCACAGCGATTGCCGCGTCGTCGAGCTTGTCGATCTTCTGGAAGGTGGGAGCACGGGCGCGTTCCCACGCCGCGAATACGGCGGCCGCGATGTGCTCTCCATGCGAAGCCTGGGGGGGCAAAACCTCGAGCCCACCCATTTTCCCGAGCTCTCGCAACATCTCTTCCATATCCACCGGGGAAAGGAAGAAGCGATCGACGTGGATTTCATTCAACGCGTGCAGTGCGGTCTCTGCCTGCTGCATGGAGATGGAGAATGCTATTCGCACATCGTCGCTCGTGTCCTTGGCGCGACGCGCTATGTATATGGAATCAGCCGTAGGCAGAGCGTCACTGAGGAGAACCAGTCGGGCATCGCCGAAAGCAGCAGCACGGCCCATCTGCTGGGCGTTGTCAAACTCGCTGATGACGACGCCACGGAGCCTCAGTCCGATCTCGCGGACTATTTCCGCGGGTATGCCCCACACCAGGAGTTTGACGGGTTCCGTCATCTCCTACGGAACATACCACTCCCCGTCGAGCATCGCTTAGCGGTGCAGGTGGGTTCGGCCGTGTCTGCTCATTCGGTCGTCTGCTTGGCCAGCACCAGGACGGCGTTCCATTCCGCCGCGCCGACTCTTTGAACCGAGAGGCGGTTCCCCTTTTTGAGTAGTGCCATGCCCTCGAGCTCGGGCTTCGTCCGCATCTCGCTGAGAGACACGAGTCGCGGAAGTCGCTCGATGGCCTGGATGTCCACCATCGACCAGTACGATTCCCCGCTCTTGCTTCTCGGATCGTAATGTGGATCCTTCGGGTCGAGCGCGGTATGGTCAGGATACCCTTCCCGGACAATCTCGACGATTCCCACTATCCCCGGGTTGTCTCCGCCGGAGTGGTAGAAGAAGGCCAGGTCGCCCTTCTTCATCTCGTCACGCATGAGATTCCGCGCCTGGAAATTCCTGACGCCGTCCCAGTGAGTTGTTCGAGTGGGCAGCTTCCAGAGATCGTCGAAGGAGAACGAGTCGGCATCCGACTTGAGAAGCCAGTAGCGCCTGTCTTTCTGCAAGGGTCGCGTAACCTTTGCCATTCAGTTCACCGCCATTAGCAAGAGACAGCTCCCAGTGGAACCTAACGGCCGAAGCGCCGTAGATTGGAGTACATCATAACCATTCAGCCCAGCAGGCCAGTCACCCATGTATCGCCTAAACTTGCGGACGTCCTCCCTCGTCGTCACCGCCCTCTCCTTCCTCCTGTCGGTCGGAGGCGCTCTGTCCGCGCAGACGACCACTGCTCCGCTCACCTATCCCGCCGCTGCTCGCGGCACCCAGGTGGATGACTACCACGGAACGAGCATCGCCGATCCTTACCGCTGGCTCGAAGACGTCGACGTGCCCGCCACGAAGGCATGGGTAGAGGCCGAGAACAAGCTCACCGACTCCTTCCTGGCGACGATTCCCGAGCGACCGGCAATCAAGGACAGACTCACGCAGCTCTGGAATTACGCGCGCTATTCCGCGCCGTTCAAGGAGAGCGGGCGCTATTTCTATTTCCAGAACACGGGCCTTCAGAATCAGAGCGTGCTGCTCGTGCAGGATGGTCGAAATGCTGCGCCCCGGGTGTTGCTGGACCCGAATACGCTCTCGACCGACGGCACCGTGGCGCTTTCGGGGACGTCGGCATCGGACGACGGACACTACCTCGCCTACAGCATCTCGACGAGCGGCTCCGACTGGCAGGAGCTCCACGTCCGGGATGTGAACATCGGCGGGCGGGATCTCCCCGACACCGTGAAGTGGGTCAAGTTCTCCGGCATTTCGTGGACGCACGACAACAAGGGCTTCTTCTACTCGCGTTACGACGAGCCGACGTCGGGCAACAAGATGACCAACACCAACCGCAATCATAAGCTCTACTACCATCGTGTCGGCCAGCCGCAATCGCGCGACGAGCTGGTTTACGATCGGCCCGACCAGCCCGATTGGCTGTTCGACGGCACTGTCACAGACGATGGCCAGTACCTGATCATCACCGTCTCTCAGGGGACAGATGTCCGCACGCGACTCTACTTCATCGATCTCGATAATCCGGGCAAGCCGCAGATCGACAATCCGGTCGTGAGGCTGATCGACAAGCTCGACGCGGAATACTCCTTCGTGGGCAACAGGGGGACGATGTTCTACGTGCGCACCGACCGGAACGCGCCGAAGGGACGGGTCGTCGCGATCAACATCGACAACCCGCGCGAGGAGCGCTGGAACACGGTCGTCCCGGAGAGCAAGGATGCTCTCGTTAGCGCATCAATGGCGGGCGACGATCTCGTCGGCAATTATCTCCAGGATGCGCACTCGAGTGTGCGCTTCTTCAACGCCTCTCGCGACGACCGACGCGATCAGAGGCCGCGCGGACAGCAGCCGCAACAGCAGCCACGCAATCCGGGCAACATCTACGATGACACGAGCACCGCTCCGATCGCGACGCGAGAGCGCCAGCAACAGGGTGGAGGATTCGCTCTACGCGGCGAGTTACCGCTGCCCGGCATTGGAACGGTCGGAGACATCCACGGACGCCAGGGCGACGACGAGATGTTCTATAGCTTCACATCGTTCCTATATCCTACCACGATCTACCGCTACGATCTGAAGGCTCGCAGAAACGAGGTATTCAGGGCGCCGAAGGTCGCGTTCGATCCGACACCATACGAGACCCGGCAGGTTTTCTATACCAGCAAGGATGGAACGCGGGTGCCGATGTTCATCACGGCGAAAAAAGGCATCCAGCTCGACGGAACCAACCCGACGCTCCTCTACGCATACGGCGGCTTCAACATCTCCATCACACCCGCCTTCTCGGCCGCCAACGTCGCCTGGATGGAGAAGGGTGGCATCTACGCAGTCCCCAACCTCAGAGGAGGCGGCGAGTACGGAAAGGAGTGGCATGAACGCGGCATGCTCGCCAGGAAACAGAACGTCTTCGATGATTTCATCGCGGCAGCGGAATACCTGATCAGGGAGAAATACACCTCTACCCCGAAGCTGGCGATCCGCGGCGGCTCGAACGGCGGACTATTGGTGGGAGCTGTGATGACACAGCGTCCGGATCTGTTCGGAGCGACGCTGCCGGAAGTCGGAGTGATGGACATGCTGCGCTTCCAGAAATTCACGATCGGGTGGGCGTGGACTTCGGATTACGGATCGTCGGAAAATCCGGACCAGTTCAAATACCTGCGCGCCTATTCCCCGCTCCAGAACATCAAGCCGGGCACGTGCTATCCGCCCACGCTTGCCTTCACGGCGGATCATGACGACCGAGTCGTTCCCGGCCACACCTTCAAGTTCGTGGCAACGCTCCAGGCCGCGCAGGCGTGCGCCAATCCGATTCTCGTGAGGATCGAGACGAAGGCGGGACACGGTGCGGGAAAGCCTACGACCAAGCTGATCGATGAGGCAGCCGATAGATTTGCCTTCCTCGTGAAGGAGCTGCACATGAAGCCCACGCTGCAGTAAATGGAAACCTTTCTCGCCGGCGCGGATGCATTAACCCTGATTCTGCGCACCGCGTTGCTGTCGATAGCAATCGCGTTCGGCGCGATCTGCCTGCTCGACTGGGCGGTTCGCACCAGGAAGATCAGCCCATTCAACGCCGTCGCGCGGTTCTGTCGCTCGACGGTGGATCCGATCATCGCGCCGATCGAGCGAAAAGTCGTTCGTGCCGGTGGAACTCCGGCCGCGGCTCCGCTGTGGGCGCTGGCCGTCATCGTGATCGGCGGCATTCTGCTGCTCACGGCGATAGACATGATTCGGCTCGAGGTAGTGAGAACGATCATGGCCTCTCAGGAGGGAGCGGCCGGGATCTTCCACCTGCTCGTGAGCTGGACTTTTACGATCCTCAAGGCAGCGATCGTGGTGATGGTGATCAGCTCCTGGCTGCCGATCTCTCCCTACTCGAAATGGGTCAGCTGGAGCTATCGGCTGAGCACGCCCATCCTCGCGCCCCTCCGTCGCATCGTTCCCAACCTCGGCGGCCTCGACATAACTCCGATTCTCGCGTACATCCTGCTCAACGTCATCGAGTCGTTCCTGTACCGCTTGATGTGAGCGGCTTTGACGCGCAAGTCCGGGGCGATGTTGTACGATTTTCAGTTCGCCTTCAGCCTCGGGCGTCGAAGAACGAGATCGTCGGGTTGCAGGGCGCTTCGCTGAAGGTGCGTGTAACAGCTCCGCCGGTGGAGGGAATGGCGAACGACGCTTTGGTCGAGCTTCTTTCCAAAGTGCTTCAAACTTCACGGCGTAATGTGTGCATCGTTTCTGGCCACTCCTCGCGGACGAAGGTAATCGAGATCAGCGGGGTGAATCTGGAATCTGTTCAACGCCTGACTGGCTGAGGGAAACTCCCTAGTGGCAAAAGTGATTCTCATCGGTGCTGATGTAGCGCTGCTCGAAGGCCTCGCGCAGACGTTGGTTGGATTCGGACACGAAGTTTTGCTGGCGGCAACGGTTGGAGATGTAGGAAGTGCGCTGAGCGGAGATCTGCCGGCGATAGCCGTCGTTTCCTGCGAGGCGCTCGAGAATGGAGGACCCGCCGCCACTCTTCCTCTCACGCCCGGCGGCGCGATCATTGTGTACGGGAAATCGCCTGGAGAACGGCCATTCCTCCCCCAGAAGCTGCAGCGGGCGACGCTCGCGCACTTGGTACTCCCACTGGAACGCAAAAGGCTCCTCGCCCTTGTCGACTCGTTCGAGAGCCGGTCGCGCACGACCGGCCGTTCCATTCGCGACGACACTGGGAACGACTTTCAGCTGGAGTTCTGACGCGAAAGCACGACCTCGACCATATCGCGGCGATCATCGATCAGGGGTGGCATCGCGTTGCCACGACGACCGGCTATCTCTCCGAGCGAGAGGCGCGGGTGGTCATGGCCGCGGCCGCGCTGGCGCCCGCGCGGGGAAAGAATCTCGAAATCGGAAGCTTCAAGGGCAGATCAACCGTGGGAATTGCTTACGTGACGCGCGAGCTTGGACTGGGTCCGGTCGTCGCGGTGGATCCGCACACCTCACCAGCAACAACGGATCCAGATCTCCGCGGCAAAACGACATCCTACGAAGACTTCGTCGCTAACCTCAGGAGGGCCGGCGTCATCGAAAGCGTCGAGATCAAGCGCGCGTACTCGCATGAGCTCGCGCGCGAGTGGAAAGACGCCATTCGGTTTCTCTGGATAGACGGTAACCACACGTACGAAGGGGCGAAGGCGGATCTCGACATGTTCAAGCCCCATCTCGCCGACGGGGCCATTGTCGCCATGCACGATGTACTCGGCACCTTCGAGGGGGCACTTCGTGTTTTTGTCGAAGAGATTCTCGACTCCGACGATTTCGGTCCGGCGGGCTTCAGCGGATCCATTGGCTGGGCGCAATATCGCCCGCGTGACGGAAAGGATGCCCGCTTTCGCTGGCGTCGGCGCCTTCTCGCGCTCCCCGCTCGGCGATTGATTCCGGTGGCACGGCGCGCCGATCGCGGGTTGCACGGCTGGAACAAGTTCCTGTACAAATTCTGGCGGCCGCTCGCGCCACATGGAGACGTTAGCGTGGCGCGGTTGGCTCGACTCATTTCGGATTAACTGCTGAGGACTGCGGACCAACTGCTACTGCGAACTGCGGACTAATTGAGGATTGCGGACCTACTGCGGACTGAGGACTAAATGCGCGCCGGGGCCGCTTCGATTGCAGAGAATTGCTTCTGCATTGAGGTTCATGGTGCCGGCATGCGGTCAGCTCGATGAGATGTTACTGGGTGCCTCATTCAGTATTGCCCCCGTCAGAGAGCAGCGGAAATGATCCGCTTTCACGAATGCGCGTTTACCAACTGGCGCGTGAGCTAATGGGGCATGTCTGGTCTGATGCTGAAAAACTCAGAAATCACCTCGTTACTGAGAGGATATCTGGCCAGCTCTACGCGGCGGTGGGCTCGATCCTGGCGAATCTAGGAGAGGGCTACTCACGGAGTTCGGGACGGGACCGCGCGCGCATTTTCGAGTATGCGTTGGGATCCGTCCGCGAGAGCATGATGTGGTATCACGCTGCCAGACCTCTGCTCGGACAAGAGACGGTACGCCAAAGGCTCGATAAACTAGAGGAGATTCGCCGCCTACTCCTGGCCATAATCCCTCGAGAGAGGGGAACGCTCATCAGGCCAGGCAGGCGCTGAGCCAGTTCGCAGTCCGCAATAGGTCCGCAGTCCTCAATTAGTCCGCAGTTCGCAGTAGCAGTTGGTCCGCAGTCCTCAGTAGTCTTGCAGACCCTTGACTCCTCCACTACTATAGTGAAGGGCATAACTGATCTCGTGGCGATTTAATGCAACTTGCGGCCACGTTAAACAAACCGCTAAAGCGCTCGCCCGGCGCCTATGCGCGGGCCTTTTTGTTATCCCTCGTTTACGGGGGCTGACTCCTGCGAGGCGAGTTGTCATTCGTCTCTGACGATCTGATTCCGCAACGTGAAAATGACCGAACGACCCATCGTATCGCCCTATCTGGAAGCATTGAAGCGTCGAGTGTTGATATACGACGGCGCGATGGGAACGAACATCCAGAGGTACAACCTTTCGGCCGAAGATTTCGGCGGAAAGGCGCTGGAGGGATGTAACGACAATCTCGTTCTCACCCGTCCCGACGTCATCCAGGCGATTCATGAGTCGTTTCTGGCGGTGGGATGCGATGTCGTGGAGACGTGCACGTTCCAGTCGACGCCCCGCCGGCTAAAGGAGTGGGGACTCGGCGACAAGGTTCGCGAGATCAATGTTGCTGCCGCGCGAATCGCGCGAGCGGCTGCGGATAAGTATTCCACGCCCGATCAGCCGCGCTTCGTGGCCGCCTCGATGGGGCCGACGGGAATGCTGCCTTCCAGCTCCGATCCTGTGCTCTCGCGAATCTCCTACGCCGAGCTGGCCGACAATTTCTACGAGCAGGCGAAATATCTGGTCGAGGGCGGGGTCGATCTGCTTCTGATCGAGACGTCGCAGGACATTCTCGAAGTAAAGGCAGCCGTCGCGGGCATCGAGCGGTTGTTCACAGAAATTGGACGGCGGCTTCCGTTGCAGACGCAGGTGACGCTCGATGTGAGCGGCCGGATGCTCCTGGGAACGGACATCGCGAGTGCGATGACGACGCTCGAGTCGCTCAAGGTTGACGTGATCGGGTTGAATTGCTCGACGGGTCCCGAGCACATGCGTGAGCCGGTGAGATACCTGTCCGAGCATGCGACCCTTCCGCTGTCCGTAATTCCGAACGCGGGGCTACCGCTCAACACCGGCGTCGGAGAAGCGGTGTATCCGCTGGAGCCAGCGCCGATGGCGACGGCGCTGTCTGAGTTCGTGAAGGATTTCGGCGTGCGCATCGTCGGCGGATGTTGCGGTACGACTCCGGAGCACCTTTCGGCGATTGTCGAGGCCGTTCGCGGCGCGGAGGGCGCGACCAAGCCCGTCAACCATGCGCAGCATGTTCCGCGGGTGAGTTCCGCCATGCGCGCCATCACGCTGCACCAGGACCCGCCGCCACTGCTTGTGGGCGAGCGCGTCAACGCGCAGGGCTCGCGAAAGGTGAAGAGACTGCTTCTCGCCGACGATTATGAGGGCATCCTCGAGGTCGCGCGCGAGCAGGTGGATTCGGGCGCGCACGTGCTCGACGTCTGCGTCGCTCTGACGGAGCGCGGAGATGAGGCGGAGCAGATGTCCAAGGTGGTGAAGCTGCTGTCGATGAGCGTGGAGACGCCCCTGGTAATCGACTCGACGGAAGCGAACGTCATCGAGGCAGCGCTTGAGCACATCCCCGGCCGCGGGATCGTAAACTCCATCAACATGGAGAACGGCCGCAAGCGCATCGATTCCGTCGTGCCTCTGGTGAAGAAACATGGAGCGGCTGTGATCGCGCTCACGATCGACGAGATCGGCATGGCGAAGACGCGCGAGCGGAAGCTCGAGGTGGCGAAGAAGATCTACGACATCGTAGTTGGAGAATATGGGCTGGCGCCGGAAGATCTCATCTACGACGCGCTCACGTTCACGCTCGCGACTGGAGATGCGGAGTGGATCGACTCCGGCAAGGAGACCGTCGAAGGGATCCGCCTCATCAAGCGCGAGCTTCCGGGCGTCTCGACCATACTTGGCGTTTCAAACGTCAGCTTCGGGCTCACGCCCGACGCGCGCAGCGTTCTCAACTCGGTGTTCCTCCACCACTGCGTCCAGGCGGGGCTCGATGCCGCCATCGTGAATCCGGCGCATATCCGGCCGTACGCAGAGATTTCAGCGGGCGAGCGTGAGCTAGCCGATGATCTTGTGTTCAACAAGCGTCCCGATGCGCTGCAGCGCTTCATCGAGTATTTCGCGGCCGCTGGCGGCGGTGGAGCGGCGGCGCAGGTGGAGAAGGAAGATCCGACTGCCGGCATGACGCCGGAGCAGAAGATCCACTGGATGATTCTTCATCGAAAGAAAGAAGGGATCGAAGAACAGCTGGACGCCGCCGGAGTCCGAAAGAATCCCGTGCGGGTGCTGAACGAGGTTCTGCTGCCGGCGATGAAGGAGGTCGGCGACAAGTTCGGGGCCGGCGAGCTCATACTCCCGTTCGTGCTCCAGTCCGCCGAAGTGATGAAGAAAGCCGTCAAGCACCTCGAGCTCTTCCTCGAGAAGGCGGAGGGATACACCAAAGGAAAAGTCGTGTTGGCGACCGTGTACGGCGATGTGCACGATATCGGCAAGTCGCTCGTCAACACCATCCTCTCCAACAACGGCTACACCGTCTTCGACCTTGGCAAGCAGGTGCCGGTCAACACGATTCTCGACAAGGCGGTCGAGGTCGGCGCTGATGCGATTGGGCTGAGCGCGCTGCTCGTCTCGACGTCGAAGCAGATGCCGCTCTGCGTGCAAGAGTTGGATAAGCGCGGAATGCAGATCCCGGTATTAATCGGCGGCGCGGCGATCAACCGCCGCTTCGGCCGGCGCGCGCTGTTCGTCGAGGGTGAGCGTGCTTACGACTCCGGCGTGTTCTACTGCAAGGATGCGTTCGAAGGCCTCGAGACGATGGACGTACTCCAGGATCCGAAAAAGCGCGGGTTGTTCGTCGTCAAGAATCTCGATGACGCGCGGAATGACGTCTTCCTCCGCACCTCCGTCGGCAAGGACATCGCCGTCGGCGACGCGGGGGGTGATCGGAGCGATGTCGCGGCCAACAACCCGCTCCCGTCACCGCCTTTCTGGGGCACGCGCGTGATTCGCGACGTCCCGATCGACGAGGTCTTCGATCTTCTCGATCTCGACGAGCTTTATCGGTTGCAATGGGGAGCACGCGGCTCGGGCGATCAGTACAAATCGACCATTAAGAACGAATTCGAGCCGGCGCTGGAGCGCCTGAAGAAGGACGTGAAGAAGAATGGCTGGATCGTCCCGCAGGTGGTCTACGGCTATTTCCCCGCGCAGTCGCAGGGCAACGACGTGATCATCTACGATCCCGCCGCCTACTCGAGCGACGGCGGCTCGTTGCGCGAGATCGCGCGCTTCCACTTTCCGCGCATGGTCGGGCGCGAGCGGCTTTGTCTCGCCGATTACATCCGCAATGTCGACTCGGGTGATGTCGATGTCCTTCCGCTGCAGATAGTCACTGTTGGCAAGGAAGCAACAAAGAGATTCGATGAGCTTCAGGGAAGGAACGAGTACACCGAAGCTTTTTATTCACACGGCCTCTCGGTCGAGTCCGCGGAAGCTGTTGCCGAGTGGGCGCACCGCCGCATCAGGAAGGAGCTGGGCGTGCCAAGCGGGAAGAGGTACTCGTGGGGTTACGGCGCCTGCCCCGATCTCGACGATCACGCGACGGTGTTCAAGCTGCTTCCCGCCAAGGAAGCGCTCGGCATGGACCTCACCGAATCATTCCAGCTTCTCCCCGAGCAATCTACGGCCGCGGTGATCATCCATCATCCCGAAGCCAAGTACTACGCGGTGCGCGGCACTGGGGCGGGCGCTTCGAGTGAACCGGAGGCTGCCGTTGCCTGAGAACCCGCTGATCGCTCGGCTGCTCGATCCGCAGCAGGTCATCGTCTTCGACGGTGCGATGGGCACGATGCTCTACAACAAGGGCGTGTTCATCAATCAGTGCTACGACGAGCTGAACATCCGCGCCCCAGATCTCGTGCGCGATGTTCACAAGGCGTACAAGAAGGCCGGGGCGGAAGTGCTGGAGACAAATACTTTCGGTGCCAACCGGATCAAGCTTGCGCAGTACGGGCTCGAGTCACAGGTCGCGGAGATCAACCGCGCCGCGGTGACAATTGCGCGCGAGATCGCGGAGGACGACATCCTCGTCGCCGGCGCGGTTGGTCCGCTCGGAATTCGTCTCGAGCCATTCGGGCCCACCAGTCTCGACGAAGCGCGCGCGGTGTTCCGCGAACAGCTCCAGGCGCTCAAGGACGGCGGCTGCGACCTGTTTATCCTCGAGACGTTCGCGGATGTGCACGAGATAGAGCAGGGGATCCTCGCCGCTCACGATGTGGATTCGACCATCCCCGTCATCGCGCAGATGACGATCGGCTCTGATTGTCACACGCCGTACGGCGTTTCGGTCGAAGATCTTGTCCAATCGCTCGACGCCTTTGGCGCCGATGTCATCGGTCTCAACTGCTCGGTTGGCCCGCAGATCATCCTCGATGCGGTCGAGAAAATGGCGCCCGTCAGCAGGCGCAAGCTGAGCGCGCAGCCGAACGCGGGAATGCCACGCGACGTCAGCGGACGCAGCATGTACATGGCGAGTCCCGAGTACATGGCGACATACGCGCATCACCTCGTCCAGGCGGGAGCCAAGATCGTTGGCGGCTGTTGCGGGACCACGCCCGAGCACATCGCGGCGATGGTCGAAGGCGTCCGTCCCCTGTCGCCGCGCCAGCCGCGCGTTCCCGCGAGGGAGCGACGCCAGACGCAGCCCGATCTTCCGCCCGAAGATCCGGGCGTTCAACCAGTCCCGCTGGCGGAGAGATCCAAGTGGGGTGGCAAGATCGCGCGCGGTGAATTCGTCACGTCGGTGGAAATCGTTCCACCGCGCGGCGTGGATGCGACTAAGATGTTGCGCGATGTTGCTGCGCTGCGCGATGCCGGGGTGGATGCCGTGAACGTGCCCGATGGGCCGCGCGCGCAGAGCCGCATGGGTGCGTTGCTTACCAGCGTGCTGATCGAGCAGCAGGTCGGAATCGAGACGGTCATCCACTACTGCTGCCGCGATCGCAACCTGCTTGGCATGTTGAGCGATTTGTTGGGCGCGGCGGCTGTTGGCCTGCGCAATTTGCT
>WNEZ01002251.1_pt1 | contig 16460 bp, 13 predicted proteins | sample 5400521 | NCBI WGS metagenome assembly WNEZ01 (sample SAMN13153339, study PRJNA577476) | soil metagenome | isolation source: 120 cm saprolite under Douglas fir tree site 2 hole 1 replicate 1 | place: USA:California | collected 2015-04-18
GATGAGGTCTTTGACGACACGCTCAAGCAGGCCCTGGCAGTAGACCTGGGCCAGTCGCCCTTCCTGAACATCCTTTCGGAGGAGAAGGTTCGCCAGACGCTGCAGCAGATGACACGCTCGCCGAGTGACCGATTAACGCGGGACCTGGCGCGGGAAGTGTGCCAGCGTGCGGGGAGCAAGGCGTATTTGGCAGGCTCGATTGCGGCGCTCGGAACGCAGTACGTGATTGGCCTAGAGGCCCTGGACTGCGCGAGCGGGGACGTGCTGGCACGCGAACAAGTGACGGCTGTGGGAAAGGAGCAAGTTCTTCCGGCGCTGGGCCAGGCCGCGGCGAAGCTTCGCAACGAGGTAGGCGAGTCCCTCAGCTCGGTGCAGAAGTTTGATACCCCTCTTGAACAGGCCACGACGAATTCGCTGGAAGCACTCAAGGCCTACACCCTGGGTCGAAAAGCCAAGCGCGAGAAGGGAGACGCCGAAGCCATTCCATTCTTCAAGCGCGCCATCGAACTCGACCCCAACTTTGCGCTGGCGTACGATGGTCTAGGAATTAATTACTATAATCTGAATCAACCCAGCCTGGGCGCTGATTACCTGAAGAAAGCCTTCGACCTGCGCGACCGCGTCACCGAACGCGAGAAGTTCCACATCACCGCGCATTACTGCAGCCCAGCCACGGGCGAGCTGGAAAAAGCGAATCAGACGTCCGAACTTTGGATACAGACTTATCCGCGCGATTTTCAGGCTTACCACAATCTGGGCACTAATTATATGGTTCTGGGGCAATATGAGAAGGCTGCCAGCGAAACCCGTGAAGAGCTTCGCCTGGAGCCGAACAACGTCGTGAGTTATGAGAATCTCGGCCAGATTTACCTGGCCCTAAACCGATTCGACGAAGCAAGGACCACAACGGAAGAGGAGCAGGCACGCAAGCTCGGGGGTATTCCGCTGCACCTGAACCTGTATGCCTTGGCCTTCTTCCAGGGCGACGCGGCAGCCATGAAGCATCAGGCGGATTGGGCTGTCGGAAAACCGAGTGCGGAAGACCAGATGCTTTCGCTCGAATCCGATACCGAAGCTTGGTCTGGGAAACTCGGGAAAGCCCGTGGGCTATCTCGGCAAGCCGTCGAGAGAGCGCGCCGCAACGATGAGAAAGAGCCCGCCGCGCTATGGCAAGCGAACGCGGCGATACGGGAAGCGCTGCTCGGCAACACAGATACGGCCCGCCAAAATGCTGCTGCAGCAGCTGCGCTCGCGCCAGGTAGCCGCGATGCGGAGGCGCAGGCCGCGCTGGCCTATGCGTTGGCGGGCGATGCGGCTCACGCGAAATCACTTGCGGATGACCTCGCCAAGCGCTTCCCGCAGGATACTTTGGTGCAGTCGGTTTGGCTACCTACCGTCCGCGCTCAGATAGAAATGGGCCGCAAGAATGCTGCTCGGAGCATTGAGCTTCTTCAGGCGGCAGCACCCTATGAGCTGGGCATGCTAAGTGGGAGCGCAACCAACTCCTGTTTGTATCCCGTGTACGTCCGTGCCGAGGCTTACCTGAGCGTGCAACAGGGCCAGCTCGCGGCCGCCGAATTCCAGAAAATTCTCGACCATCGCGGACTGTTGTGGAATTGTGTCACAAGCGCGCTGGCTCATCTCGGCCTCGCCCGCGCCTATGTGTTGCAGGGCGACACCGTCAAAGCCCGCGCCGCGTATCAGGATTTCCTCACGCTCTGGAAAGACGCCGATCCTGACATTCCCATCTTGCTCGCTGCTAAGTCGGAATACGCGATGCTGCGATAACCATTAGAACTTAAGCCCCGCGAGGAACCCAGCCGAATAGATGTTGGCAAATCGCCCTTTCAGTCATCCGGTGTGGCAGCAGAGGCCTAAGTCCCGATTAGTCGGATTACCGGACAAGTCCTTTTTGCGTCGATCCACTTGTCCGATAACCGCGTTAATCAGGACCTTGCACGACTTTTGCTTCTAATTATGGTGGGGAGACAGTTGCGTTCCACAACGGACTGTCGGTCTTGCGAAGTTCCTGGCTCCCCAGTGTACGTCCTGAAGCGCGTCGTCACTTTTTGGCAAGCTGGACGGGCACGGCCTGGCTTGCATGCGCATCAAGGACCGGTTCATAGGCGAGCGCGGGTTCATAGATGAGGACCATGCCAAGTTCTGGCAGGGAAAGCGAATGAACCAGTTGCTGTCCGTTCTTCCATTGAAGAAGTAGAGCGTTACGGCCGGTCGTCCTTCCTTCGTGAACGCCGGTAACCACTCGGAAACTTTCCCCGGTGTCTTCATTTTGGACTTTCACGATCACAGGATTACCGCTGGACGCGATGGTCATGGTGTAGTGGCCGGGGCGCAACACGCTTTTGCCCCAATGGATCTGCTGGGTAAGGGTAAATGTCCCACGATAGACCGCGTCCGCTCCTTGTGCCTGAGCCCTGCCCACCAACAGGAGGGTCATAACCAGGGCCGCCACGAACAGTTTTGTTATTGCGATTGCTCGAAGGTTTTTCATTATTTTTCTCCTTTTTTCTGGCCGGCTTTTCACTTTCGCGTCGGCTGATGGGTTGAGAATCGAAAACTCCGCGGAATACCTCAATAGATGGCCGCTCAAATGAACCTAGAATCGCAATCGCTTGAAATAGAAGGAGATTGGCGGGCTTGTAGCACGGCGGGCGTCGCTTTCCCCAGCACGCAATGCTAGACTCGGCGGCCAGGAACTGTCAGTTCATGGCTACGGCCTCCAATCCACGGGCTCGGATGGTGCGTTTCGCCACCTTTGAGGTGGACCTGAACGCTCGGGAGTTGCGCAAGGGCGGGGTGAAAATCAAGGTCCACGGGCAACCGTTTGAAGTGCTGGCGATGTTGCTGGAGCGGCCCGGGGAAATCGTTCCGCGTGAAGAGCTGAAACAAAAGCTGTGGCCTACCGATACGTTCGTGGACTTCGATCATGGCGTGAACACGGCCATCAACCGTCTGCGCGAGGCGCTAGGGGATTCGGCGGAAAATCCGCGTTTCGTGGAGACGATACCCAGGCGGGGCTACCGGTTTGTCGCGCCGGTTGAACTGCCGGCCGCCTTGCCCGAGACGAAACCCGATGCGGCCGTCGCTTCGACGTTCCCTCCGAATAATGGCGGCGCGGGACGCGCTTCCCGTGTCCCGAAAAGGCCATCGAAAACCGTTCTGTTTGCCGCGGCGCTGGGCATTGCCGGGGTCGCGGTCCTAGTTCTCCCCAGTGTGCGGCAACGCCTCTTTGCGCGCCGCAGCGGACCGCTCATTCAATCCCTTGCCGTTCTTCCCTTGGTGAATCTTTCCGGCGATGCGGACCAGGATTATTTTGCCGATGGCATGACCGACGCGCTGATCACCGACCTGGGAAAAATCAGCGCCCTGCGCGTAATCTCACGGACCTCGGTGATGCAGTACAAAGACACGAAAAAGCCGCTGCCGGTTATCGCGCGGGATCTGAACGTGGACGCAATCATCGAGGGAACGGTGTCCCGCTCAGGGAATCATCTGCGGATTACCGCAAATCTCCTGCAGGCTTCTCCGGAAAAGCATCTCTGGGCGCAAAGCTACGATAGCGAAGTGAGCGACGCGCTTACCGTGCAAGGGCAACTCGCGCAGGCCGTCGCTCGCGAGATCCGAGTGACGCTAACGCAAAAGGAGCGGAATCTCCTGGCGGCTCCCCGGCCCGCCAATCCGGAAGCCCAGGACCTTTATTTCCGCGGCCACTATATACTTGGCGCAGGCACGGAAGAAACGCAGGAGAAAGCGATCCGTTATTTTCAGCAGGCCATCGCAAAGGATGCCGCTTACGCTGCGCCTTACGCCTCCTTGGCCATTGCCTATGCAAACTGGGTGCCGGGGGCGAACCGGCCGCGCGACCGCATGCCCAAGGCCCGGGAATTCGCGCTAAAGGCGTTGTCGCTGGACAGCGGTGTTGCGGATGCGCATTATGCCCTGGGGACGGTCGCGCTCTTCTATGATTGGAACTGGACCGCAGCCGAGGAAGAATTCCAGCGAGAATTGGAGCTGAATCCCAATCATGTTCTTGCCCATGAATGGCGCGCCCGGGAACTGGTAACGCGCGGGAAGACCGAAGAAGCCGTCGCAGAAGCGAAACTATCGCTTGGCCTGAGTCCTGTGGCGACGACCTGGGACTATCCCACTTGGGTATTGGTTCTTGCGCGCCGCTCTGACCTTGCTCTGGAACGCGCCCAGGAAATGGTAGATTTGGAGCCCAACTTCGTTTGGGGACATTTCGAACTGGCGAAAGTCTATGAGCAGGAGGGCAAAGGGGACGATGGGGCTCGAGAGTTCCTGAAGGCCGACGAACTGTTTGGAACGGATCCCAGAAAGCTCGAGGAACTCAAGCGCGCGCTGGCAAAGGACGGCGCGAAAGGATATTGGAAGCGCACGGTTGAAAATTATAAAGAATCTGCCAAGTCGGGTTACGCGCCGCCCGTGCTGACGGCTATGGCGTGCGTGCGCATCGGCGATAAACCATGCGCGTTCGAATGGCTGGAGAAGGGTTTCCAGGAACGAGACGACATGATGATCAATCTCAAAGTCGAGCCGGTATTCGACGGCTTGCGCGAGGATCAACGCTTCCAGGCCCTGGTTCGCCGCGTCGGAATCCCATGAGGAAAGCATTAGAGATAGCAAACACGCAAAGCCACCTGGCCTGCCTTAACTACTGATTAGTCGGATTACCGGACATGTTGATCCTAGTACCCTTCGTGGGGCGGGAAGTCGGTCTAAATACAATCTGCCCGTTGAACGCTCAATTTCTGCGGACTATGATCGCGATGGCTACCTCAGAAAGGGATATTTAGCAGGGGGAACGGCGATGGCCTCCATTGAGCAATTCAGAGATGAAGTAAGGTGGACAGCCGCCGAAAAGAAAGTGGCCCGAAGAGCGTTTGACCAGGCCCTAGAGCGTCACCTCTCAGCAATCACTGCGGAGGCGAAGCGCATCATGGCAAATGTAGCCGATCCCACTGACCTCTGGCAGCTAGAAGCCTACCTTACCGAAAGCCGCAAGACCGTGGATCGAATCTACCAATTCCGATATTCGCATTTGCTCCAAGTGTTCTCGGTCCTCATGCGGGATGACTGGTTGAAAGAGGCAGACCTTATCGGCTTGCAACCAGAGAAGATTGCCGACATTAAACGTAGCGCGGAAGGATTGCGCAGAATGCTCCACAAATAGACCGAAGCTGCCTCACAGTTCCAGCATCATTGAGTTATCAGCGAGGTTCGATTCCGATTCGATCATTTACGGCTTCGCGGAGTCTTTGCTTGCAGCCCAAGTATTTCTCTGTCGTCTGTACTGAGACGTGCCCAAGAAGAAATTGGATTTGTTCCAGTTCGCCACCTGAATCGTGACAAAACCTAGCGCATGACCTTCTCAGGTCATGTGGAGCCAGCTTTGAGATGCCGAGCCGTCCCGCGTACTCCTTCACGACGTGCCAAACCACTTTTTCCGTGACCTCCGTACCCCAAACCGTCCCTTTCCGACAGACGCAACGGAACAATTTGCCCTGTCTAAGATTCGCTGCACTCAACCAATCATCCAAGGTCTCTTTCACCCAATCCGGCATAGGCACAGTTCGAACGTGCGTACCCTTCCCAACCAGGTCCACAATGGCCCAGTGATCCTCCCGACGCTGGAGGTGGTCAAACATCAAATCAATCAGTTCCCCGCGACGCAATCCACACCCGAGCAATATAGCTAGGATGGCGCGATCCCTCTTTCCCTTCAGGGTGTGTGCGTTGGGGAGTTGCCAGAGGCTCCGGGCTTCCTCTACGGTCAACCAATTCCCAAGTCGCATTCCCAACTTTTTCGCTCCCTTTACGCGACGGATGCCAGCGGCGAGTTCCGGGCTCAATAGTCCCGTGTCTGCTGCTTCGTAGGCCAAGCGTCGAACTGCAGCCAATCTGACATTGATGGTCCCTGGTGCCAGTAACTTATCCTCAAGATGAATCCGGTAACGCGTGACCACAGTTTTATTGAAAGAAAGGCGGGGCTCGGAGCAATACCAGCAAACGAAATCGTCAATGGAGCGGCGATAGCTACGCTGTGATTCAGGAGACCGCAGACTCACCAGCACAGCGGATTTGGCGTGCTCCAAGTCGGGCAGACCGAGCTTGGTTTTCCTGCGATTTGACTTGCCGCGTTTTTTCTTCCTTCTCATGGACGCCGCCTCCCTGCGGCCGCCCTGAGATTGCATTGATCGAGGTCCCCGGGGTACTAGGAGCAACATGTCCGGTAAGGCGACAAACCAGGACTTTAGCAATGTTTGGAGTGTACACTTCCTACATCTTTCATGTTCTGTCCTAAATGCAAGGTTGAATACCGCACCGGTTTCATCCGATGCTCCGATTGTGAAGTGGATTTGGTGGAGGAGCTTCCAAAGGAGGGGCCGCCTTTTGACGACGCGCTCACGTTGCTCTGGGAGTGCGCTGACGAGACCGAGTGTGTGGGTGTCTGCCGCGATCTTAAGAACGCCGACATACCCTACCAAGTTGACCAGGTTCCTTACGAGAGAACTGCGAGAATGCGGGTGGAGTGGCGCTACCAAATTCTGATTTTTCCCAACGATCTCGATCGAGCCAAGGAACTCCTACGCATCGACGCACCTCAAAACACTATTCCGTCATCAGACGATGACGAGGAAGAAGTGGTTGACCCCACTGTGGAGCTTCCCGATGCTGGTGCGCCACTCGCTGCCAAGCCCAAGCGTCGCGATACATACCCGGATCCGTGGTATCCCGAAGATGCTACCGTCGAGGTGTGGTCTCAAGACGGCGACGACTTTTCCTTCGGCATTGAGCTCTCCCTTGACGCGAACCGCATTCATTGCCGCTGCGATTCCGATAAACCTGGTGCCAAGAAAATCTTTGTGCGGCCCGAAGACGAATCCTTCGCCCGTGAAATCGTCCGCGAAATCATCGAGGGCATTCCTCTTAAGTAGCTAGCTTTGGTCTGGAAAATTTCGGCTTGCTCCCGGTACTGGCAGGAACTTTACCGATTATCCGACTAATCGGGACTTAGCCTGTCGCTTCCCGTTATTTCAGGATGTAACATCGAAGATATGCTCGGAACTCCGCAACGAAATCTCGTGGCATTCGCAATGCTGTTCTTTGCGGCATGTTCGGCCGTTGATGCTCAGTCCGAAACTGCGAAGCCTATGAGATTCAAACTTGACGATTATGGATGGCAGTCTCTTCCCAAACCGCAGCCCGGTGAACGGCCTGGCTCCCACGGCCCTTTGGTCGCGATTGATCATAAAGGCCGTATTTTGGTGGGATTCGCGGCACACGAGAATGCTGGGCTCGCCACTCGCGAGCATCCTGGACTGTCATTCCATATTTTAAGATTCAGTCCTGGAGGAAAACTCGATCGCACACTCCTGGTGCCGACCAAACAGTACTACGGCAACGGATTGTATCTCGGTCCGAAGGATCAAATATTTGCCCACGCCAACGATACCTTCCAAATGCCTTCGGAACAAAATGGAGACGGGACATCCAGCGCAGAATGGCGTTCACTGATACCTTGTCCGGTAACCTGTGCGATCACGCAATCACCCAGCCGACAGACACTGATCATTCGTGAGTCAAAAGATGGCCTTGGCAATGGTACCGTCTGGGCAACAAACGAGTCGACTTACACCATCATCGATACTTCGTCGGAGTTACCTCTTCTCCGAACCTGCACCAAAATGGCTTTTTACGGGGAGAAAATCACGGATAAATTCGCATACTGGCCGGACTATGACCGAGACGATGATCGAACGGTCCGTTTCCCTTTTTGCGGCGTGGATAATTACCAGGAATTGCCATTGACACACGTAGGTGCTTTTTTCCCCCTTAGTGACGATGCATTCCTTCTGCTTGGCTCCGATAAGGACCGACGAGGTGTGGTAAAGCTTGTTGGACAGGACGGTCAGATTAGGTTTCAGCACACGATGAGCGAGAAGAATGAGGTTCCCCAATATTATGTTGGCTTTTGGGCAACATCCGACGAACGCGGTGACCGCTTTGCATTTACCGTGGACACTTGGCGCGGCGGGTCGCGTTTTTTCGATATTTCGGGAAAGTTGTTTGCTCGTCGCATCGTGGTTTATGACGAAAAGGGGCGAGAACTCGCTTCGGTCCCTGTGAGCACGGCCTACCATCGTGATTTCGACTTTTCTCTCAGCCCTGACGGCCATCGCCTCGCGATTCTGGACGAAGGCGTCGTAACGGTTGTCGATATGCAGTAAGAAACTACTTTTTTTCTCAAGGTCCTGATTAACGCGCTTACCGGACAAGTGGAGTCCTGGTACGGCACTTGTCCGGTAACCCGACAAATCAGGAATTAGCCGATCAGGGGAGAAGCTAGGACTGAATATGCAATTCTTCAGGGACGCAATTCTCGACTTCGACGGTTGGTGTTCCTTCGCACGAAATCTCGCACGAAAGCGTTGCGCTCTTAAAGAGCCATTGGGTCATAGGCGCTCCCGTTTGCCCGCTGTCTGTTCCCTTAATCTCGCCTTGCTGCCAGACGAAGGTGATCTTCCGAAGTTCTCCAGGGTAAATAACATCGTCTAGACCACCGCGAAATATTACTAGTTCTTTTTCCGATGGGCGCAGCGGGAGCCCGAAGCCTCCGTTACCGTCGATCCCGTAATTGTCAACAGTCAGTCCGCACTCACGGCGATAGCGAACACTAGGGAATTTGGCAATACCTCGACCAGCATTTTTTAGACCTAGCACAAACCAGCGATACGGCTGAATCGCGCCATAAGGTCCACTACGAATGCGTTTCTTTTCCAGGTACAGTTCCAATTTCGGGTGAGGTCCCCTGCCGAAGCGTTCTTCTATCTGGAAATACTCCATTGGAAAAGTTCCCGAGCCAATCCGCAGATAAAATCTTGAGTCCTTTCGTGACCGTCGGGGTGGACCGTCGGAGGCAGGAACATGAACGACCACAAATCCAGACTTTGTGCCAACTGAGTCGCCAACTTCCACAGCACGAACCCCTTCGACCCCTGGCTCCACGAGTTGCCCAATCAGGTCGAGAATTCTTGACCTTACCGCACTGGTGTCTTTTACTGGTGCCTCCGAATCAACCAAATCCGGCTCGTCTTTCGCGACTGCTTTGGCCTTCATTCCGATTACTAGCACGCCTCCCTCGGCATTGGTCAGTCCGCAAGCCGCCTTGGCAAACACTTTTTGTGCCTCACTATCGCTGGCTGGCCACTCTTTGCAATCAAAATGCACGTCCTCACTCTGACCAATCAAGGCACGAATCCCTGCTGCGGACTGAAGCTCGTCAAATATCTGTTCTGCTCTGGATTTCATGATGCACTTCAATAATTAACTCGTTCCCGGATATAGATGATCTCCGTAATTGCCACGGCAGAGTCTAGCGAAACAGGAGGGAATGGGGAAGTAAGTACTAATACCCAGATGTCCGGTAACCCGTCTTACCAGGAGTTAGCGCGTATTGCTGGCAATAGACTCCAGAAGAACTTCCTTGTGGCCAACGATTCGTCCAGCATCGCGGGGATGATCTTCCACTGCATCGCCTGTATTCGCTAGACTGTGCCGCATGGCCATTTCAACCCTTAGGATGCGCATAGGATCACTACTTGTGGCCCTGAGCTATGCACTGTCTGCTTTTGCCGCGTACGCGATCTTGGCCACCCGACCCGACGTATCTACTCGAACGGGGAGACATTTGATGGCGGGAGCTCTCGCACTTGTTAGCCTGGCGGGAGTGGAGATCCTCATCGCCGTGTTTCCGCTCCGTAGAGGAGAGGCGTGGGCATTCTGGGCGGCACTACTCCCCGTGATTTCCCTTTCGATACCGATGATGTTGCTTGACGTGACCCACGTGGCTTCCAGCCACTTGCTCGTTACGCTTGCGCCGTTCATGGCAGGCTTGATTTTGGCGGTTTGCGGTCTAGTGCTAACGCGGCACCGCCGGGGAACGTGAGGGGACGACGCTTTTCAATGTCCGGTAATCCGACTAATCAGGAGTTAGCCGAAAAGCAGCTTGTGGGGAGCAGATTTATCAACAACTATCTGTGAGAGGGGCCGAGATCACTAGCCGCGAATGGGCGAATTCGGAAGCCCTGTCATGTCAAGATTTTTTGGAGCGCTCGGGTAATGCCGATCAACCGAGCTTTTCGCTGTCAGGTCGCCTTACGAGCCCGCTTCCCCACTAGCTTCTTAAATTCTGGGTCCTCATGCAGGATTTTCAGGTCGGGGTCTTGCTTGCACCAGTCGGTATTGGAGAAGCCCGCCTCGACCGATCGCCGGAAGGCATCCAGTGCGTCCTTCTTCATCCCCAGCAGTCCGTAAGTGCAAGCAGCGTTGTAGAGAATATTTGCGTCCGAGGGACGCATGGCCACGGCGATCTTAACCTGCATGGAAGCTCCTTCGGCATCGCCTAAGATGGCCAAATCAGCCGCCAGCAGGATTCTAGCCCGGACATCATCAGGAAAGTGTTGGAGTTGGTCTTGAAGCACCTCCATCTCCCGTCGGCGCAACCGCTCGGCATCCGCCATGCGCCCAAGCCGCTCTAACGAATTGATTAGTGGAACCAGCGCGTTATAGTCGTTACTGACGATCTCCATCGCGCTTTCGGCGAGTCTTGCCGCTTCCTCGTATCGCCCAGAAGAGAAATAGGCCCTTCCGAGCACGTCATGCGCTCCTTCGCACTCGGGCTGTTGCGCAACCGCCTGCAACGCCAGTTGAATGGAGGCGTCATAGTGTTGCTGCGCATAGAGTATGCGCGCTCGCGCGGAAAGCACTTCGGGTAAGTCCGGTGCTAGCCTCTCCGCCTTCGCACTCGCTTCTAGGCCCTTCTCGACGTACTCCGGGCTCTGATTGCGGAATTCATGCATCCCGCCCCAGACGTGTGCGATTCCCGCGTAGGCCAGCGCGAAATTCGGGTCCAACTTCACCGCCTCTTGATACATTGCCAGCGCGTATTCGAACTGCCTCTGGCGCAGGTAATTCCGGCCGCGCAGGTAGAAGTCGTAAGCCTGCGCATTGGCGGTCGGCTTCTTTGCGATCACTTTTTCTTCCTGCGGTGAAAGGGTGATCTCCAATGCCTTAGCGATGCTCAATGAAATTTCTTCTTGGATGGCGAAGACGTCTTCCATCTGACGGTCGTATCGCTCAGCCCAGACAGAATGGCGCGTTGTGCTCTCGACAAGCTGCGTTGTAATACGCAAACGGTTGCCCGCTCGGCGAATGGAGCCTTCGAGCACGTACATGGCCCCCAGTTTTTCGCCCACCTGTGGTGCAGTTACTGGCTTATCTCGGAACGGGAGCATCTCGGAGCGCGGGAAAATTTCCAGGCGCACGATTTTTGACAGCTCCGTGACGATGTCTTCAGTCATTCCGTCGCGGAAATACTCGTCTTCCTTCGCGCCGCTTAAATTTTCAAAGTAGAGTACAGCCACGGTCTTCTTCTTGGGGCCTGGGGCGACCGGACGAGTGGCGCCGCTTCGGGCGGGCTCCGCATTTCGTGCTGCGAAATCGAGCCGACCGGAAGAGTCCATATCGCGCTTCAGTCGTTTCAGGTCAGCGCGAAGTTCCGCTGCGGTCTGGCAGCGGAAATCACGATCCTTTTCGAGTGCCTTGGCGACAAGACGATCAAGCTCCGGCGGCGCCTTCGGGTTCCTCTTGGAAATCAGCTCGGGCGAGTCGTTCAAGATGCGATCAAAAATGATCGCCGTGGTGTTTCCCTGAAAAGGGAGCACGCCCGTGGCCATCTCGTAGAGCACAACACCAAAGGAAAACAAATCCGTGCGCGTATCCAGCTCTTCGCCACGTGCCTGCTCAGGCGACATGTACGCCACCGTGCCAAGGGTGCTCCCGGGACTCGTCAAATCTCCAATGGAAACACCCGCGGTCAACTGGGACGGCATAATGGTGGCGCGTGTTGTGCCATTAGCAGAGCGGAGTGCAGCGTCTACCTTGGCGAGACCGAAGTCGAGGATTTTGGCGCGCCCCCTGCCCGTAACAAAAATGTTGGCGGGCTTGATGTCGCGATGAACGATGCCCTTGGCGTGGGCCGCGTCGAGCGCGTCGGCGATGTCAATGGCAAGGGTGAAGTAAGTCGCGAAATCAAAGGGCCGTCCGGAAATCTTGTGCTTCAAAGTCGCGCCGTCCAGGTACTCCATGGCGATGAAGGCTTTGCCGGCATCTTCACCAATGTCATAAATCGTACAGATGTTCGGATGGTTCAGGGCGGAAGCTGCCTTGGCCTCACGCCGAAAACGTTCTAGGGCTTGGCGGTCTTGGGCTACGTCCTCGGGCAGGAATTTGAGCGCGACAAAGCGGTCGAGGCGGGTGTCCTCGGCCTTGTAAACCACGCCCATGCCGCCACCACCGAGTTTTTCGAGGATGCGGTAGTGTGAAACGCTTTGCCCGAGGAGCGACTGGAGATCCGCCATGGTGGTGGCATCTTAGATTGGGGCCCGAGGCAAGTCAATGAAGGTACCCGGTTTAATAGGCCGAATCCAGAGCCGAACTCGGGCTAACTCCTGATTAACGCGGTAACCGTCCATTTGGGTACTGGAACGAACTTGTCCGGTTTTCCGACTTATCAGGACTTAGCCGCATTGTCGCATTTATCGATACCCAACCGGTGTCTCACGTAGAGGTCGCGAGCCTTTGCCATTCTTGATAAATTCATTGAGGAATGCCTTCCAACCTCAAAAGACGTTCTAGCATGCGCGACAGGTTGCGGAGACTCTGTGACGATTCTGGGCCTGTCGTCGGCGACTTGAAACTCACGTCCGGATTCGACAGTTGGCTGCGGCACCAGCGGCTTCGGTCTGCTCATCGAGTGGTTCATTGACTTGCCCTCGCTCGCGAATTACTATCGCTTACCCATGTCGACTGCACAGCCCTTCATTGGCCGAACCTTCTCCCATTATCGCGTCCTTGAAAAACTCGGTGGGGGAGGAATGGGCGTTGTCTACAAGGCCGAAGACACCCGCCTCGACCGCTTTGTCGCCCTGAAATTCCTTCCCGAAAGCACTCCCACCGATGCGCCTACACTCGAAAGATTCCAGCGCGAAGCCCGCGCCGCTTCGGCGCTGAATCACCCCAATATCTGCACGATTTATGACGTCGGCGAGTATGAGGGCAGGCCCTTTATCGTCATGGAACTGCTCGAGGGCCACACACTGAAACACCTCATCAGTGGAAAACCTCTCGAGATAGACCAGATGCTGGAGCTTGGCATAGAAATTACCGACGCCTTATCGGTGGCGCATTCGAGAGGGATCATTCACCGGGACATTAAGCCAGCGAACATCTTCGTCTCCCCGCGCGGCAAGTCAAAGATTTTGGATTTCGGGCTCGTCAAGATGGCCACCAGACGCCACCAGATCCATGAACCTGCCGGTGGTTCCAGTCAGGCAACCATCGGTGCTCCTCCCGAAGACCTCACCAGCCCCGGCACCACTCTCGGGACCTTGGCGTATATGTCGCCGGAGCAGGCGCTCGGAAAAGAGCTCGACGCACGCACCGATTTGTTCTCTCTTGGAACCGTCATCTACGAGATGGGAACCGGCAAACTACCTTTCAGCGGTGACACTTCGGCGGCAATGTTTGATTCGATTCTCCATGGAACTCCGCGGCCGCCACTCGGCCTCAATTCCGAAATACCTGCGGAACTCGAACGAATTATCAACAAGGCCCTGGAAAAAGACCGCGACCTGCGCTATCAGACCGCCTCGGAGATCCGAACCGACCTCAAGCGCCTGAAGCGCGACCGCGAATCTGCTGGCCGCTCGATGGCCGTCAGTAATCAGAGTTCAAGTTCAGCCCAGGTACGCGCAACGACCCCGGAGAAGTCCGTCGCGGTGCTCTATTTCGAGAATTTAGGCGGCAGCAAGGATGACGAATATTTTCGCGACGGCATGACTGAAGACATCATCACGGAATTGTCCAAAATCAAGGAGCTGCAGGTATTCCCCCGGGCAGCCGTTCTGGCCTACCGCGACAAGCCTGTGACCGGCCCGCAAGTGGGCCGCGAATTGAATGCTGCGTGTGTGCTCAGCGGCAGTTTGCGCCGCTCTGGCAATCGCCTGCGCATCACCGCGCAACTCATTCAGGCGCATACCGGCCATTCCATCTGGGCGGAACGCTATGACCGCGAACTCAAGGATGTCTTTGAAGTGCAGGACGAAATTGCCCGCAGCATCAGCCAGGCATTGCGCATCAAGCTCTCGCCCCAGGAAGAAAAAGCAATCGCGCGCAGGCAGACGGAAAACGCTCAGGCGTACGACTACTATCTGCGCGGGCGGCAGTTCTTTCACCAGTTCCGGCGCAAGGGTTTTGACTTTGCTCGGCAAATGTTTGCGCGCGCCATCGTGATCGACCCGAGCTACGCACGAGCCTTTGCTGGCGTGGCGGATTGCTGCTCTTTTCTCTACATGTATTGGGACAGCAGCGAAGACAATTTAAACGAAGCGGAAGCGGCGAGCCGCAAGGCCCTTGAATTGGACCCCGAGTTGGCTGAGGTTCATGCCGCGAGCGGACTTGCCTTTGCGCTCCGAAAAGATTTTGCAAAAGCACAGACGGAATTTGAAAAAGCGATTCAGCTGGACCCCAAACTCTACGAAGCGTACTACTTTTACGCTCGCACCTCCTTTCAGCGTGGCGATTTGGCCAAGGCCGCAGAGCTCTACGAACAGGCCTCTCGTCTTAATCCGGATGACTACCAGGCAGTGAGCTTGTTAGTCGCGGTTTATCACGGACTGGGCCGGGAAGCGGAAGCCGAGGCGACAGAGCGCCGCGCCTTGCAACTCACCGAAAAGCACATCGAAATTCACCCCGACGATCCTCGCGCGCTTTATTTGGGGGCGACCATTCTCGTGCGAACCGGAGATCACAAAAGGGGATTGGAATGGGCTCGCCGGGCACTCGAAATCGATCCCGAAGAGACCTCGATTATTTACAATGTGGCTTGCGTCTATTCCCTCATGGGCCGCACGGAGGAGGCGATCAACTGTCTTGCAAAAGTCATGGAACACGGCACCTTTTACAAGAATTGGGCCACCAAGGATTCTGACCTCGACTCCCTTCGCTCCGATCCCCGCTTCCAGGCACTGCTCAGCTAAATTCAACGCCACCGATCTCAACTGTTCAGCCTCTCGCACTCGATGTTGCCCGAAATCCACTTCTCCGTTTACCGTTTTTAAAAGGACTTACCAGAGCGAGTAAAGTTAACGAGAAGAGTATACTATGCTGCAGTTTCATAGATGAGAAAGAGCGTTCCGAGCGTTTGGCAGCAATCGTGAAAACGCAAGAACATCTCGCCGGCCCGAGAGCAGCTTCGGCTTGTGAGCCCCTCTTACGTGCTCACATGCCCGAATTGGACACGATTCGGGGACTAGCAATTCTTGGGCAAGTTACCGGTAATCCGACTAATCAGGAGTTGAGACTGCGATTGTGATAAAACATGCAGCAAGAATGGTCTACATCAAGAGCATCATCGCTGGGGTCCTAGCCCTTCTGTTGGTCGCCGTGCTCATAGCCACAATTGTTCTCGTGGCAGTTTCGGTCTCAGGACTTGGAATAGATATGGTCCGTTGGCACCTTGGGTCTCTATTCTTTTGGCTGCCAGCAATCACTATTTTCAGTGCAGGATTCCTGTGGGAATATCGAAGACTTTCAAAGTGACGGCCTAACGCGCCTGCCGGACAAGTGACGGTCCGGCGGGCCACATGTCCGGTAATCCGACTTATCAGGAGTTGAGCAAATCATTCGGTCTGACCGAGCGTGTCAGCAGGCAAGCGTAATCCAACTATACATCCACTGGAGTATAGTGGCGCATGAGCTTGATAAACCACGGAGGAACGACTGTGCTAACCGCAAAACTTTTTGCAGCACTAGCGGGCATAAGTTTTTCTTTTGCGTTCCTGGGTAGGAAGCAGGTGCTCCCGCACCAGAATCTTTCGATCAGCATCGGTCATACCGTCTTTGGCCCGTATTATTCCCAACTTTTCGGAGCATTGGCGTGCGCCATTCTGGCCTTCGCTTATTTTAGCGTTGCTCGATGGCTGCGGAATCCTCCCAACCAATCCGTTGGCCTCGTAAGTTTTGCCTTAGTCTCCCTTCCGCTCGGTGTCTGGCTGATTTCGAGTCTGTTTATCACTGGTGCTTCATCACCGAGCCATCGGCTGTTAATACTTCTCTTTGCAGCAATCTTCAGTTTTCTCGTGGGTCTGGTCCTATTCACAGTGAACATAGCTTTTGCTGTATTCCAACGTCTCGGAGCAGGGTAGAGGGAATAAGTCCTGATTAACGCTGCGAGCTCAACAGGTCGATGCAACACCATCTAAGATAAATCTTCTCTTCAGAGGTGGTGTCTATGACCCAAGGGAAACGGGTGGGGCTGTCTCCGGCGCAAAAGTCCGACATATGGTGCCGCTGGAAGG
>WNEZ01002252.1_pt1 | contig 16458 bp, 13 predicted proteins | sample 5400521 | NCBI WGS metagenome assembly WNEZ01 (sample SAMN13153339, study PRJNA577476) | soil metagenome | isolation source: 120 cm saprolite under Douglas fir tree site 2 hole 1 replicate 1 | place: USA:California | collected 2015-04-18
GGAATGTTGTCTACGCTGTCGCCCAGCAGCGCCATATAGTCGACGACTTTTTCCGCCGGCACTCCGAGCAGCTCCTGCACTTTTGCTTCGTCGACGATCACGTCACCTTTGGCGCCGCCGGAGCTGGTCTTTAGCGTGCGGATATTTTTCCCCACGAGCTGCATCATGTCCTTGTCGTTGCTCACGATCAGCACTTCGAAGTCTTGCTTGGCCGCCTGCTTGGCGATGGTTCCGATCACGTCGTCCGCTTCGTAGCCCTTTTCCTCCAGGATGGGCAGACGCATCGCTTCGCACAGCGCGCGAACGTAGGGAAGCTGCACGCGCATTTCGTCGGGCATGGGCTGGCGCTGCGCTTTGTATTTTTCAAAGAGTTTGTCGCGGAATGTTGCGCCCGGAGGATCAAACACGATTCCGATATATTTCGGCTGATAGTCGTTGATCAGGCGCTTGAGAATATTTCCAAAAAGGAATGGAACATTGGTCGGAATGCCGCCCGGTCCTGTCAGCCGCTGCGGCATCGGCGCAAAAAACGCCCGGTACACGTGCGCCATCGCATCCACGAGAAACAGTTTTTTCGATCCGGAAGGCATGCGCGCGAGTATAGCAAAGGACTACGGAATGACTGATTCCTCTCGTCGAGCCATTCTTTGGACGCATCCTATGAAAAAAGGCCGCACGGGATTTGATCCCGCGCGGCCTTTTGTAAAACAGCCCGTGCTTATTGTTTGTTGGGTTTGTTGGCTTCCGGCTTCGACTCGGGCTTTGCTTCCGGCTTGTTGGCTGCAGGCGGTCTCGATGCGCCTTGTTCGCCCGCATTGGCTTGCGAAACCAGCAACATCCGTGTCCCGCTGTCGAGATGCACGTTTTTCCCAGCGGAAGTAATTACCGAGCCCTGCGTCGCATTCGAACCGGCCGCGTTCAGGTTCAATCCATTCAATCCGAACACGCCCTGGCTGTTCGAGGTAAGCTGCCCGGCCGCATTCAAGCCGCCGACCGCTCCCTTCGACGCGCCGGCGATGCTCCCGCCAGCGTTCGCGGCGGAGTTCAAAGTTCCGCCGGCAACTCCCCCGGCGTTAGCCGCCGTGTTCGTCACCGCGCCGACAGCGCCGCCAGCCGTGGACGTTACGCCGCCCAACGCGCCGCGTCCGCTGGCCGTGCCGGAGCCCGCCGCCGAAGCGCCCATGCCACCCATGGCGTCCATGTCCGCCCCAGCCGCTGATGTGCCGCTCTCCGCCGAAGCAATCGCCTGGATCGTGACGTTGTTCAACGGAATTTCCTGTCCGTTCTTGAGGATCGCTTTGTCAAACACGATGCCAAGTGACGATTCGGACTCGCCTTTGGCGCGCGCCGAAGCCTGCGTCACGTGGCCGACCAGCCCTTCGGGATTACCGCCTTCCCTTCGGACTTCGCCGCTTCGGTCGTGTGCGCGTTCACAGGGTCGCCCGACTTGCACTTTTTTGAATCGAGCGGCGAACTCAACGCCGCGTTGAACGCCGTGCCGCTCGCCAACGAAGCATTCGCCTGCCCGTTTTGCGCCGATGCCGCGGATGCCGCCGAGGCATTGCCCGAGGCTTGCGCCTGCGTCTGCCCCGCTTGCACCGAAGCTTGCCCGCTGCCCTGCGCTCCCGCCTGTGCACCTGTCTGCGGTTGTGCCGCAGCGCTGAGGCAGAAAAGAGTCCCCACTGCAATCGCCATCCCTGCGCATTTCATGGTCTAGTTCCTCCTAAAAAATTGCTTCCCGATAAGGAGCTGGGTTTACGCCTGGATATAAGGGTATCTACCTAACTATTTGATAGTGGCAAGGAGCATGCCGCAAAGTAAAGATAGTGTTTTCAGCGAGTTAACAGCGCGACCGGGGCTACGGGTATCCCCAAAATGACCTATGGTACGCAGCTTTTACAGGGTTTACACGCAGCGTTTTGGCAGGGTGGAGACTCTAGACAATGCCTAGGGGCTTTGCGACCTCCGCAAGGAGATCCGCAGCTTTCAGCAGCTGCTCCCGTTTGTGCGTCGCACTCACAATCGCCCGCAGTCGCGCCTTGCCTTCCGCCACGGTGGGATAGCCCACCGCCGGCGCAAACACGCCCGCCTCAAAAAGTTTCTTCGAGAATTCGAACGCTTTCGCAGCATCGCCCACGTGAATCGGAATAATCGGCGTCTCGCTCACCTTGAATTGAAACCCGCGCTTCTTCAATTCGCGCTTGAAAAATTTCGTGTTGGCCCACAATTTCTTTACCAGCTTTTCGCCTTCCGGCGAATCCAGCAGCGCGAATGCCGCCTGGCAGGCCGCCGCCGTGGCGGGCGGATGCGAAGTCGAAAAAAGAAACGGCCGCGCCCGCAGATAAAGAAAATCGATCAGATCGCGCGAGCCGCAAACGTACCCGCCCATCGCGCCGATGGCTTTGCTCAGTGTCCCCACCTGAATGTGCACCCGCCCGTGGCACCCGAAATGATCGATCGTCCCGCGCCCGCCGCGGCCCAGCACGCCGGAAGCATGCGCGTCATCCACCATCATGATGCAGCCGTACTTTTCCGCCAGGTCGCACAGCTCCGGCAGCGGCGCGATGTCGCCGTCCATCGAGAACACGCCGTCGCTGACAATCAGCTTTTTCCCCGGGAAGCTCGCGTGCTCCTGCAAGATGCGTTCGCAGTCCTTCACGTCCTTATGCTTGAACACCTTGATCGTCGCGCGCGAAAGCCGAGCGCCATCGATGATCGACGCATGATTCAATTCATCGGAAACAATCAGATCTTCCTTGCCGAGCACTGCCGAAACCGTCCCCGCGTTCGCCGTGAACCCCGATTGAAACACCACGCAAGCTTCCACGTTCTTGAACGCCGCGATCTGCTCCTCCAGCTCCATATGTATTTTCATCGTGCCGGCAATCGTTCGAACCGCTCCCGCTCCCGCCCCGTATCGTTTCACCGCGTCCAGCGCGGCTTTGCGCAGTGCCTTGTGGGTGGTCAGCCCCAGATAATTATTCGAAGCGAGATTGATCACTTCCCGCCCGTCGAAAATACAAACCGGTTTCTGCTCGCCTTCGAGCACGCGCAGCTTCGGCGCCACGCCCCCTGCGCGCAATTCCTTCAACTGCTCGGTGATGTACTGCAAAGGATTCTGCTTCGTTGTCTGCGCTCCAACATCGCTCATAACCTGGCTCCCAATTCTCTGTGCCCTCCGTGCTCCGGCCTCTGTGTTCTCTGTGTTATTTCTTTTCTTTCGCCGTTACCGCGGCATCCCATTCGGATACATCAAAATCTTCCCCGCGAGCCCGCCTTGCAGGAGCGAAAACGCATTCTCAAATTTATCCAGCGAAGTCCGCTCTCCAAACAGCGGCTCCAGATTCAACCGCCCGGCCTTCAGCAGCGAAGTCATTTGCACCCACGTCTCATACATTCGCCGCCCATAAATTCCCTGCACCGTCGCGCCCTTGAATATCACGTCGTTCACCAGATCCAGGGGCACCGTCTCCGTCGGAATCCCCAGCAGCGACGCGCGTCCTCCCGCTCGCAGCGCCTTGAAACCCTGCTGAATCGCCGTGGGATTCCCGCTCATCTCCAGCAGCGCATCTACTCCCGTGCCGTTGGTCTCCGCAAGAATTTTCCCCACCGCGTCTTCTTTCGCGGGATTCAGCACCACGTCCGCGCCCATTTTTTTCGCCATCGCGCGCCGCTGCTCGTTCGTCTCCGTCGCAAACACCGTCGAGCTCCCGCACGCCTTCGCCACCGCAATGGACATCAGCCCAATCGGCCCGCATCCCGTAACCAAAACCGTCTGCCCCGCGATCGGCCCCGCAAGCACGGTGTGCACCGCATTCCCCAGCGGATCGAGAATCGCCCCGTAGTGCTCCGGAATCGCCGGGTCGAGTTTCCATATATTCGACGCCGGAATCTTCACGAATTCCGCGAACGCTCCGTCCTGATCGATCCCGATAATGCGCAGGTTCTTGCAGATGTGTGCCTGCCCCAGCCGGCACTGGTGGCAATGCCCGCAATTGACGTGCATCTCCGCGCTGACGAAATCGCCCGGCTTGACGGCGCGCACCTCGTCTCCCACGCGCTCGACGACCCCGCAAAATTCGTGCCCCAGCGTCAATGGCGGCTTGATGCGGCCTTGCGACCAGCGGTCCCAGCCGTAAATATGCAGGTCCGTCCCGCAAATCGAAGCCGTCTTCACGCGCACCAGCACCTCCGTCGGCCCGGTCGCCGGCACCGCGACCGTATCCATCTGCAGGCCCTTCGCCGCCTGCATCTTCCGCAACGCCTTCATCGTCGTCGCCATCTACCCGGACTCCCGCCCATCATGCAAACCTCGATGCTAGCACACCGCATCCCATCGGCACCCGTAGGGGCACGATACATCGTGCCCCTCTTCGATTGATCCATGGCCCCGGACCGCCACCGTTCATCGGTTCACTTCACCTGCTCCACCACCCCAATCTTTTCCAGCGCCCTCAAATACTCCACGACCATCTCCAGCGGCACGGGCCCATACTCCGCTGACACCGCATCGCGAATCTCCTGCGCATTCCGCTTCCCATCGGCAAAATTCAAAACTTCATACGCATACTCTTCCCCCGCCCCCCACAATCCCTCATAACTGAGCAGCTTCGGCGTCGCCCCTCCCGCCGCCTTCGCATGGTCCGCAAAATAGTCGTACCCAAACACCGCCAGCGGCCCTTTTGGAGTGGCACTCCGCTTAAAGACCAGCTCGGAAATGTTCTGCTTGTTGGACGGTTTCTTTGCCTGAGACGGGACGGCTTTGGATGCTCCCGGGAATACTTGCAGCGATTCATCGGCGCCCGAAATATAACTGGTGAAAATCCCGTTCAAAGTTTGTTGTTCCGCCGGCTCGACCTGCAAAATATGCCCAGTCATTTGCGCGGACAGACGCATAGCACGCATTTCGGAACTCAGTACCATTTGGGGCTCGCTCTTCGCAGTCAAGCCCGCCAAAAAATACCCGCTCGCCGCCCCAATAAACGCCGCCCTCTTCAGCTTCGTCGGATCGATATTGGCCGCCGTATCGAAATTCGTGTGAATATACCGGTCCGGCCAGTCATTCAGGTAAATCGCCGGTATCCCGAACGACGAATCCTGATACACATCGTGATCGCTCCCCATCGTGTACGCCGAATACTCCGCGCGCAGCGGCTCTTTCCCGCCCTCCGGCGCGACAAAGGGATACTTCGCTGTACCAGTCGCCGCAAATTTGTACGACTCCTCGTTCACAAACTCCGCAAACGCCCACGCCACGTCATGCACGAAGTTCGGCAAACTCATCGGCCCGCGTGTCACGTGGAACATCGCTTTCGTCTCCGGTCCTCCGCCCACCATGTCCATGTGCACTACCGCCTTGATCTGCTTCGCAAACTCCGGCCTGGCATTCAACAGCGTGACCGTTCCTTCGATCTCTGGTGGCCAGATAAACCGGATTGTCCGCGCCGGCCGTGCCAGCTTTCCCGCGCTGATCAACTTCTGCAGCGTCCGCGCCACTTCCAGAATCGTCACGCACCCGCTCGCATTGTCATTCGCCCCCGGCCGCTGATGATCCAGGTGGCACGAAAACGCAACCTCCTCCTCCTTCAGCTTCGGATCAGCCCCCGGAATCGTCGCGCTGACCACCTCATAGTTCCCCACATGCTGTCCCGCCTTCACCACCGCATGAAGTCGAATCCCGTGGTTCTTGCCTGGCGCCAGCCATTCCTTCATTGCTCGCGCCCTCTTTAGCGACACCATGAACGCAAACGTCTTGTGTTCCGAGAATGTCTCCAGATGTCCCCACCGGATTAAATTCTGGTCGTCGCCCGACCACGCCGTCTTCTGGTTCTGTGCATAACTCACAATTCCCACCGCGCCAAACTTCCCCACCGCCAAATCCTGCACCGCCCCCGGCTGCGCGCTCACCAGCACAATCTTCCCCTTCACATTCTTTCCCGCGTAATCGCTCTCCTTTGTTCCGTCACCGACATCCACCAACTCCGCCTTCACATCCGCCGATTCGCTATCCTCCGCCAACACCACCGGCTCCGCCGCATAACTCGCGATCTTTTGCTCATACGGCGGCTCGCATTCCGTGTTGAGTACTATTTTTCCATTTTCGATTTTTTCCTTGTCGCAAACTGGCGGGCCACCAAGATTGATCTCAGTCAACTCCCCCACCTCTGCATCCCACGCCGGCCGCGACCTCTGTGTTCCATAAAAAATCTTCCCATCCGCCGGAAACTGCAAAATCGCCACGTCGCTCAATCCATACGCCCGCGCCCGCTCCGCCACCAATTCCGCCGCCGAGTGAAACCCCTGCGACCCCCGCTGCCGGTGAAACCGCGCAATCCCCTCCAAATTCCGCTTCGCCGTCTCCCCGCTCAACTCATTCGCCAGCGCTGCCACATCCTTCTCCGGCAGCAGCGGCGGCTTCTGCCCCCTCGCCGAGCCCGCCGCCAACCCACTCCCTATTAGCATCGCCACCACCAGCAGCCGTCTCACATGCCCCTCCCGACCCCTCAGCGATCCACTCCGCCGCAACCGTTAATTCCAGCTCCGCATCCGTTTAATCCCAAATTCTCACCACTCCCTGCTTACTCCTTAACTAGCTGGTATCTGCATGCTATCCTTCCACGTGTTTGCCAATCAAAATCCTCGCCGATCCACTTCTCTGGCTCCCGCTGCTCTCCGTCCCCGCCGCTTCCGTCACGACGACGATAAGCTCGTCACACGCCCCAATTTTCGCCCTTTGCTTTCACACGTTTACGCACTCTTTCATTTTCCGTATCCCGTAAGCCCTGTATTTGCCACTCTTACGAAAACTGCCGGGTGTGTACCAACAATTCCATTCTGAAACTCAACGCCCTCAGCTCAACGCACTCCATCCTCGTTCTTTCTTTTCATGCACTTACAAATTGCCCATTTTCTATCCTCTTTGTTTTGATATTCATGCATCGGATGGGGGGTGTGGGGGGGCCCGCCGCTTCCTTACCTCACGCTGGCCGGATCACAAAAACAATCCGCTCGCGCCGCCGGAACGACGCAAAGAAATCCAGCAACTGCTTCCACGGAACATACTTCTTGTTGAGCAGCTTCATCCCGTGTTCCGCTTCCGCGCCCGTCACGATTTCTGCTCGTGCTTCCACCCAATCGCCCAGCAGCTTGCCGCCGGCCGTGCACGGCGCAATTCGCACGCGCGGATTATTTCGGATGCGCTTCACTTTTCCGGAAACGCCGATCGTGTACACGTACAGTCTCGCCTCGCTCGAATCGAGCGGCACCGAAGGATCCGCCGCGAACCATACCGGCGTCTTTACGCCCTCGCCGCTCTTCTTGAATGTTTCGAGGTTCAAATATTTGTGCCCTGCAAACGTCTCAAATCCCATCGCCTCGGCCCCAGAAATTCCATGCAAGGCATTCTACGCCGGACACAAAAAAGTAGGACAGACATTCCTGTCTGTGCCAGCCGGTCCCGTTCGTCGTTTAGGCGCTCAGCAAACACAAAGAGCGCCCCGATTCAACCGGAGCGCCCTTTGCACCACTTCGAGAAAGATCCTTACTTCGTTCGCACGTACGTCACATCCTCCGTGAACGAGTCCTTCTGGTCTTTGCGGAACGTCCAGGTGGTCTTGAAATGATCGTTGTCAATGAAAGTGTACGTCGCGTGATGCATGTGCCCGCTGTCGGCGCTCTTCAAGTTCGTAATGCTCTCCAGAGCGAACTTCAGCGTCTTTGTCTCCGGCGTATACGTTCCGCGCATCGTCGGTTGGTTGCCGGTCATGCAGTAATGCGTCAGCTTGATCTGATCGCCGTCCAAATAATAGAGCGTGATCATTTCCACCGGCTTGCCTTCCTCCACGATGCGGAATTTTTCGATCACGGCCGTTCCGCCGGACGTCAGCTCCAGGTCCAGCGTCGCCTTGTTCATGTTCGTCTTGTCGGTTTCCCAGTGGCCCACGAGAGCTTTCAGTTTCTCAAACGCTTCCGCTCCGCCGCCGGGACGCGCCTGCGTCATCATCGGCAGGATTGCCACGCTCAGCACCAACACACAAAGTATTTTCAACATGCCTTTCATCGATCGTTCTCCTCTCATGAAGTTGTCCAACACACAAAACAAGGACCACTCGAAATCAATGCTCAGCGCGCAACCGCGGCCGGTTCGGTCTTCCTGCCGAAACGCTGCGTCGCGAATCCTACGATCGCGCCGAGGAGCATGCCCGGAACCATGATGTCCCAGAACAAAGCCATGCCCGCACGAAGGATAACCAGAAGACTCAGCACCGCCGCGATCCCGATGCCCGCAAGAATTCCCAGCAACATCGAATGCACTCGCTGCGAAACATATCCGGTTGTAATTCCTGCAACCAATCCTTTGAGCAGCGAAAACGTAATCACGCTTCCCATCACCGGCGCCAGCGACGGCTCAAAGAATCCGCTCAATCCATCGAGAAGCCCCAGCGCCCCGCCGACCGCGAGTCCCAGTATGGGTTTCGTGAGGCTCATCGCTTCCTCCTGCGCAAGCGCCCGCCAACCTGCGGAGATTTCACTTCGCATTGGCGTCCGCCTGCATCACGCCAAAGAGATTTCCTTCCGTGTCCGTCAGGTACGCGAAGTATCCCACCGTCGGAATCGGCGCCTTGGGCATGACCAATTTTCCCCCGGCCTTGGTCACCGCTTCCACGGCCCCGTCCACCGAATCCACACCGATCGTGTTGGTCGTCGTCTTTACGTCGGTATTCTTCATCAGGCCGCCGTTGATTCCCGGCGTTCCTTCTGCCCCCGTGGACACCATCCAGTACTCCATGGGGCCCGGCCATTTTTCGATTTTCCAGCCGAACACTTTGCGATAAAAATTCGCCGCGCGTTCCGGATCACCCGCCGGTATTTCAAAATGAATGACTCGAGACATGGCTTTTCTCCTGATTTAGACGAAGACTGTTTTTGTTTTTACGTTCTGCATGCACTAGCGTGTCGCTGGCGTTGCCGCCGCACCCGCGCCGTATCTTTGCGTGGCGTATCCCACGATCATTCCAACGATGCTGCCGGGCAGAATAATTTCGAGGTAATAGCCGTGCTGCATGTAAGCAACGATAAACGCAAGAACAAAACCAACGCCCAGGCCGAACAAAAGTCCAAGGGGCACCGAATTGACCTTTCTCGCAAAAATGCCAGCCGCGACTCCCGCGATCAGGCCCTTCACTGTCGAGCCGATAACAATGCCAACCATCTGCGCGCGAACGGCAGGCGTGAACCACGCCGTTCCCCCATCGACTGCGCCCAAGATTGCGCCGAGCAAGAGTCCCAGCAGCACTTTGTTCATCACAGTCCTCCGTCGCGATTTGTCTGTCTGGTGTTCCTTACAACAGATTTGCGAATTCCTTTAGATTTATCGGTGCATAAAAAGCAAAATCAGGACGCGCATCAGCAAGTAGGCTGCAATCAACAAGATGAAGAAGCGGTAGCGCCGGTAAAAGCGACCGGCCTTCTCAAGAATGCTTTCGCGGTGGGCGGCCACTGCCAGGCCGTCCAGATAGCGGGAGACGTCGAGCGCCAGCTCCAAAACGTTCGCATACCGTGCACCGGGCGGAGTTGCCGTGGCTTTCGCGCAAATGGCCGCCAGCGATTTTTGCAAGCGAGCTTGCGCTGGTGTCGAAGTCTCTTCCGGATTCCCCGTGAGCAAGAATCGCAGCAGCGCGCCGAGGGAATAGATGTCACTGCGCGCGTCCAAATGCTCCACATCGCCGCGCGCCTGTTCCGGCGACATGTAGCCCGGAGTGCCCATGACCGTTCCGTGCCCGGTGACTACGGAAATTTCCGTGGCATTGCCTGCGGCAACGGTTTGCTTTGGTTTTTCGAAAATCGTCGCTTCCGGATCGGCTTCGCGCGCACCGCGCGAAACTTCTTCCCGCAGGATTTTCGCGAGGCCCCAGTCCATCACCAGAACTTCGCCGAAGGGACCGACCATGATGTTCGCGGGTTTCAGGTCGCGGTGGAGGACTCCGCGGGCGTGCGCGAACGCGACGGCATCGCAGATACGGAGAAAAATTCGCAAACGATCGGGAGTCGAGGCGACCGACTCGATGTGCTTGTCGAGGCGATGGCCTTCGACAAATTTCATGGTGTAGAAAACGCGGCCGTCCGCGAGTGTTCCGACGTCGTGGACGGGCACGATGCCGGGATGCTCGAGACGCGCGAGGACGCGCGCTTCGCGGAGCAAGCGATTGGCGAGATCGCCTGCGGTTCCCGGGAGATCCAGAACTTTCAGCGCGACGCGCCGCTGAAGCCGCTCATCTTCCGCCGTGTACACGACGCCCATGCCGCCGCGCGCGACGCGTTCGAGCAACCGGTAGTGCGTGCCGGAGAGGTCGGGCAGGTCCGCTGCGTCGCGCAGGCGTTCGAGTGCGCGGTCGGAAAGAAATTTCATTTCGCATCCCAGCCGAAGGCGGCGCGCGCTTCTCGATGGAATTCTTCCTCGCTGCCGCAGAGCTCGCGCAGGCGCTCCAGCGCGATTTTTCGAAATTCGCGGCGGGCCCACGCGAGCGCGTTGGTCACGTCCGTCAAGGGAATGCCATATTCGTTCGAAAGCTGCTCGTAGGAAATCTTCTCGTTGCCCTGGAGATCGTAGGCTTCGAACAGATGAAAGGTTCGTTCGCGTTCGCGTGCGATGCACAGTTCACGCAATTCCTCGACAGCCAGCGCGAACAAGCTGCGCACCCATTCCTTTTCAAAGAATTCTTCGAGGGATTCCGGCGAGGCGATTTTTGCCGGATCGATCACGGTTGCGTCCAGTTCTTCTTCCGCCGCGGAGAAATCGAGTGCAACGTGCGGAAGATTTCCGCCGCGCTTCTGCCGCCGTCCCGCCTTGTCTTCGTTCATCACGAAACTGTCGACGCAGAGGCGTAAGTAAGTTCGCAACCGACTTTTTTTCGCATCAAATTTCTCGAGGAGCTCGCGTTCGAGAAGTTCGACGAAAAATCCCTGCGTGAGATCCTGCGCCGCGTCCGGCGTGCGGTTCCATCGCAGGCGCACATATTTGTAGACGGGCTTCCAGTACGCCGCGCAGAGCGCTTCCAGCGCGCCCTCGCGCTCCTCGGCATCGATGCTGAGTACCGCTTCAATGACGGAGCGGCGCGTCGGGGGAAAGCGGTCGCCACCCAATGCAAAGTCTTCCTGGTTCATTTCATGGCCTATTCGAACGACGTTGCGTAGTTCGAAAGGAGTCTATGCAGGACGGACGATGCTGACAAGCGGGGGTTTGCGGGGAGCGACGGAAGGAAGGTGCCGGGAAGGATGCCCTTTGGTAGGCAGGGCAAGCCGGCGCTACAAAAAGGGAAAGGACCGAGCCGGGGGAGTCGAATTTGGAAACACTTCTTCTACTTGACCGTCTAGGAGAAGGGAGAGTATATTCCTAGGCCATCTAGGAGAAGCGAATCCGTGGACAAACAACTCGACCTGCTGCAAGGCACGCTGGACATGTTAATCCTCAAAGCGGTTTCGCTTGGCCCGTTGCACGGCTATGGCATTTTGCTGCGCATCCAGCAGATTTCGAAAGATCGCCTGGAAATTCAACAAGGTTCCTTGTATCCGGCGCTTTACCGGCTGGAGCACCAGGGATGGATCGCCAGCGAATGGGGCGAGTCGGAAAACAAACGCAAGGCCAAATATTACCGGCTCACGGCGGCGGGGAAACGCAGATTCCAAACCGAAGCTGAAAAGTGGAATCGCATGACAGACGTGATCGCTGGAATCCTTGGAACCAAGCCGGAGGAAGTATGACCCTGTGGAGCCGGATTCGATCATGGTTGAGCGCAACGCTGCGGCGCTCGCGGATGGAAAGAGACATGGATGCGGAGCTGCGTTTCCATGTGGAAGCTTACGCGGAAGACTTGGTGCGTGGAGGCATAACGCGCGAGGAGGCGATGCGGCGGGCGCGGCTGGAGTTCGGTGGAATTGAGCGCGTCAAAGAGGAAGGCCGGGAGGCGCGCGGTGTGACCTTTTTCGAAACGCTGGTCCAAGATCTGCGCTATGGCGCCCGCGGCTTGCGCAAATCGCCGGCGTTCACAGCCGTTGCGGTGCTGACACTCGCGCTCGGCGTCGGAGCCAACACTGCCATCTTTAGCTTAGTGGACGGAATCCTCCTGGTTCCACTGCCATACGCCAATCCCGAGCAACTGGTCAGCGTGACAGGGACGTATCCGAGGGGTGCGTTTGTCGCAATGCGCGAGCAGATGCACACGATAGACGTGGCCGCATATTTCGAGGGGCATGAGTTCAATCTAACGGGTCGCGGGGAGCCTGTGCGCCTAACCGGCACGCTGGTGTCTGCCGAACTGCTTTCCATCCTCGGTGCGCGTCCAGAACTTGGGCGAACGTTTGAGCGAGGCGAGGATATTCCCGGCCGGGATAACCACGTGATCTTGAGCCATGCGCTCTGGCAGCAGAGTTTCGGGAGCGACTCCGCGATTATTGGCCGCTCCATCGAGATCGAAGGAGTGAGCCGTCAGGTAGTTGGCGTGATGCCCGCGGATTTCCGATTCCCGTCCACAAAAACGCAGATATGGATTCCGCTGCACAACGATCCGCGAAGCGTGTTCGAGTATTGGGCAGGCGATTTCATGCCAGTCATCGGACGGCTTCGTCCCGGTGCAACGCTTCAGCAGGCACATTCCGAAATTCGCATCTTTCAGTCTCATGTGTTTGCGCTGTTTCCCTGGCCGATGCCGGCCAGCTGGAACGCCAACGTCAGCGTCGCACAGTTGCAGAACGGCATGGTCGCCGACGTGCGAGCGCGACTTCTCATGCTGTTGGGGGCCGTCACACTGGTTCTCCTGATCGCCTGCGCCAACGTTGCCAATCTGACTCTCTCGCGCGCTGCGACTCGCGAAAAAGAAGTCGGCATTCGTGTGGCCTTGGGAGCCGGGCGGTGGCGCATCGTCAGGCAGCTGCTGACGGAGAGTGTACTGCTTGCGTCCGTGGGCGGTCTGCTTGGATTGATTCTCGCAACAAAGGGGCTCTCCTTGCTCAAAGCCCTGCTTCCTGCAGACACGCCACGTTTGATGGACGTGCACATGGATTGGCGCGTGCTGGGCCTTACCGGAGGCCTCGCGATCTTGACGGGTTTTATCTTCGGTCTAGCTCCAGCTCTGCACTCGTCACGCGCTGCTCTGACCGAATCCCTTAAGTCTGGTGCGCGCGGCGCGGCAATTTCTGTGTCCCAACGGCTGCGGAGCGGATTGGTGGTGGCCGAAGTCTCCTTTGCGGTGCTTCTGGTTATTGCGGCGGGACTGCTGATCCGAAGCTTCTGGGGGCTGTCACACGTGAATCCGGGCTTTCGCCCCGAGCACATCCTGACCGCGCGCATCACGCCTAATGAATCTTTCTGCAACGAGGCAACGCGATGTATAGCTTTTTATCGCAACCTGCTCGATCAGGTTCAAGCCTATCCTGGGACTACCGGAGTGGCACTCGTGAACACTCTTCCGCTGGGAGGAAGAGTGAGCAAGCGATCCCTCGATGTCGAGGACCATGATGTTCCAGCGGGTGAGAACTCACCTCTCTTCTGGCTCAATGTCGCGACTCCCGAGTACTTTCGTGTGATGGGCATCCTTTTCCTGTCGGGCCGAGGGTTCACCGATTCCGAAGCCTCTGGAACTCCCGTGGCGGTCATAACCGCCGAGACCGCGCGCCGCTTCTGGCCCAATCAGAACGCCGTCGGGAAACACGTCAGACTCCTGGGAGACAAGAGCTGGCGCACCATCGTTGGCGTCATTCCGGATGTGCGCGCTTACGATATTCAACGAAACGCCCCCCAATGGATCAGCGGCACAGCCTACGTGCCGTACAGTCACACCGCCACCCTGGAAGACAGACGAGTACCTTGGGAAATGACCCTAGCGATCCGGACCGTCTCGGATGATTTACAGATGGCAACGATGTTACGCAATAGCGTTGCCGCCCTAAACCAGGAAGTTCCCGTTAGTGAAGTGAAGACCATGGATGAGATTGTCTCGGAAGCCGTATCGACGCCAGCTTCCACAACGTCGCTCTTTGTCGCCTTTGCAGCCTTGGCGCTGGTACTGGGCACTATCGGAATTTATGGCGTTCTTGCGTTTCTCGTCTCCAAACGCACGCGGGAGATTGGGATCCGCGTCGCACTGGGTGCTCAGCGTCGGGACGTGCTGTGGCTGGTCATGAAAGAAGGCGCGAAATTGGCAGTCGCTGGTATCACGCTCGGGCTGGCGGGGGCAATTGGCGTGACACGGTTATTGGCGAGCGAACTGTTGGCGTGAGACCTCTAGATCCGCCCACGTACTTAGGTGTGGCTGGCTTGATGGCAGTGGTTACTCTGTTGGCTTGCTACGTTCCCGCGTGGCGGGCGATGCGAGTGGATCCGATGGTGGCGCTGAGGTACGAATGAGGAAGAAGCATCGCAGGATTTTGGGTGCAATGCCGGAGGAAGAATGACGTTGTGGGCTCGGTTGCGTTCGTGGGGAAAGGCAACGCTGCGCCGCTCGCGGATGGAGAGCGAGATGGACGCGGAGCTGCGCTTCCACATAGCGGCGTACGCAGAGGACCTGGTGCGCGGCGGGGTGCAGCGCGCGGAAGCGATGCGGCGGGCACGGCTGGAGTTTGGCGGGATCGAACGCGTCAAAGAGGAAGGCCGCGAGGCGCGCGGTGTGAGCCTCATTGAATCTCTGGTTCAGGATTTGCGCTACGGTGCGAGCAGCATGCTTCGCACGCCGGGCTTCACAGCGATCACGGCATTTACGCTGGCCCTAGGCATCGGAGCCACGACGGCAATCTTCAGCGCGGTGAACCCCATCCTGTTCGAATCGCTGCCGTATCCGGACGCCGGCCGAATCATGATGATTTCGGACTTTGGCCGCGAGGGCTCGCGACTCGACGTGACATTCCACACCTATCGCGAACTGTCGGAGCGGACCCGCTCGTTTGAAGCGATGGCGGTGATGAAACCCTGGCAGCCGACCATAACCAGCGCGACCCAGCCGGAACGATTGGAGGGGCAACGCGTGAGCGCGGGATACCTTCATGCGCTAGGCGTAGCACCCGAGCTGGGGAGGGACTTCGAGGCATCCGACGATCGGCTTAACGGTCCCAGAGTGGTGATCCTCAGCGGAACATTCTGGCAGAGGCGCTTCGGCGGGGATCGCACGATTGTCGGAAGACAGATCGCGCTGGACGACAATCTGTATACGGTCATCGGGGTGATGCCGAGCGCGTTCAAAAATGTCCTGGCACCCACTGCTGAACTCTGGACGTCCCTGCAGTACGACGGACGCAACATCATTTCTTTCCAGAGCAGGGAGTGGGGTCATCACCTGCGCATGGTGGGGCGGGTGCGGCCCGGCATCAGCAAAGAACAAGCCGGGCGGGAACTCGAAAGCATTGCGCGCAACCCGGTGCGGGAGTTCCCGAGGCCACCGTGGGCGTCTCTCGAGCAGGGGTTGATGCTGAATTCGCTGCAGCACAACCTAACGGCGGACGTGAGGCCGGCGCTGCTTGCCGCACTTGCCGCGGTTACGCTCGTGCTCCTGATTGCTTGCGTGAACGTGACGAACTTGCTGCTGGCGCGCGGCGCACAGCGGCGGGGCGAATTTGCGGTCCGCACCGCGCTTGGCGCGGGAAGAATGCGGATGATGCGGCAACTGCTCACGGAGAGTCTGTTGCTTGCCACCTTCGGTGGCGCGCTGGGCATGGCGATAGCAGAGTTTGGTGTACGCGCATTGGCGGCGCTGAGTCCCCCGGGGCTGCCACAGGCGGGCGCGCTCCGACTGGACGGCACCGTATTCGCGTTCGCATTTTCGATTACCACGCTGGTCGGGCTGGTGATCGGGCTGATTCCGGCGCTGCACGCTTCGCGGACCGATCCGCATAGCGGATTGCTGCAAAGTTCACGGCGCACAACGGGAGGACAGCGGCGTACCTGCAGCGCGCTGGTTATTGCGGAGGTCGCGCTCGCCCTAGTGCTGCTAGTCAGCGCGGGATTGCTGTTGCGCAGCCTCGAGCGGCTGTTGGCGGTCGACGCGGGCTTCGACGCGTCGCACCTTCTCACGATGCAGGTGCAGGAGTCCGGTCACCGATTCGACGACGACAGCGCCAGGTACCGATTTTTCTCGCAAGCCCTGGAAGCCGTACGGCAGGTTCCCGGCGTCAAGGCGGCGTTCACCAGCCAGTTGCCGCTGAGCGGCGACTTGGACGTGTATGGCATAGAGTTCGAAAATGACAGCAACCCGAACGACGTGAGCGCCGGTTTTCGCTATGCGGTGACCCCCGGCTACTGCGAGACGATGGGCATCCCGCTTCGCCGCGGCCGCTTGCTCGACGAGCACGATACGACTGGCATGCCGGTGGCGGTGCTGATCAGCGAATCGCTAGCGAAGCGCAAGTTCCCCGGTCGAGACCCCATCGGCCAACGTGTTCGGATGGGTCCCGACATCGGCCGCGCTGACCGGC
>WNEZ01003610.1_pt1 | contig 16455 bp, 17 predicted proteins | sample 5400521 | NCBI WGS metagenome assembly WNEZ01 (sample SAMN13153339, study PRJNA577476) | soil metagenome | isolation source: 120 cm saprolite under Douglas fir tree site 2 hole 1 replicate 1 | place: USA:California | collected 2015-04-18
TATTCCGGCGGGGACATCGGTGCAGGTGCGAATCATTGAGAAACTCAGCAGCGAGACGGCGAACGTGGGACAGGTATTTCACGGGACCCTGGCGGCTCCGGTGGTGGCGAACGGCAGGACGTTGTTCCCGAAAGGAGCCCACGTTACGGGCGAAGTGGTGAACGTGGAACGCTCAGGACGGCTGAGCACCCCCGGCGAGTTGCACCTGAGTTTGCGGACGATTCGGTCTGGCGCACGCACCTATGCCGTGGCCGTTCCTCCCATCGTGATCAAAGGCGAGTCGCATACCAAGTCGAACGTCACCAAAATCGGCGGCGGTACGGCAGTGGGCGCGATCTTTGGAGCCATCGCGGGCGGCGGGAAGGGTGCAGCCATCGGCGCGGGAGTGGGCGCAGCAGCGGGAACAGGGGCTGCCGCGGCTACTGGCAAGAAACCTGCACAAGTGGAATCGGAGGCAGTGCTGGCGTGGGTAGCACAGAGCGCTCCGGCAGGCGGAGGGCTACAGGGGCAAGAACAGCTGCCATCCCGCGGTGATCGCTACGCTGAAGAGCGGGAGCGCCAGGGGATGAAGCGCCATTCCGATGAAGACGAAGATTACGATGGCAACGGGCCCGCCGGATTTTCGACTCGCGAACGGCAAATAATTGGCGATTGTTTCGTCAATGACCGCGCGGGCTTGCCGCCGGGACTGGCGAAGAAAGATCGGCTGCCTCCGGGGCTGGAGCGTCAGCTACACCGCAACGGAACGCTGCCGCCGGGATTGCAGAAGCGGGTGCAGCCATTGCCGGATCAATGCACAACTCGTTTGCCGCGATTGCCGAGGGACTGGGCGCGAGTGGAGCTGAGCGGGAGAATCATTCTACTGGACTCGCGACAGAGAATTGTGGACTTGTTTTGGCTGCAAAGGGACTAGCCGTTCGTCACACGTCGGAAGGGCCAAATTTAGATGGCTTCTACTTTCAGTATAGGGGGCAGGGCGAACCCGTCAAGGGACGATAGTCCCCAAACCTTATCCAGGGTACGTTAGCCGACTTCGAGACGCCTTTGATTCACGATCCGCTGCATCGCCGCGAACGTTTGCGAAAAGCCGAACCGTAGCCTGAGTGTACCTGCAGACATTCGTGAAAGGCCCAATCGGGTGGTTAGGTGGGAGCTAGGTTGCCAGCAAGGACGGAGTACTGTGGCGCCGCGTCCAGAACGTTGCGTGGCACCACCGCATTTCTCGGCCATAGTAGGCGTGCCGCGTCACTAAGTAACGTTTGAAGTCTTCGCCAACTGCGGCAGCATATCGGTTCATCGCGTGCGAGTCGTTGGACCAATAGGCTCGGATTGCATGAGCTGCATGAATTCCAGACTCGATCGCCTTTACAATCCCTCGGGCAGACAGCGGATCGAAGGCTATCGCCGCTTCACCCGTCGCCAGCCAGTTCCCGGACGCGATCGTGTTCATACGACAACTATTCGCCGCATAAACTCTAGGCCCAGTTCCTAAACAACAATACTTGATCCGTGATTGTGTATGAGGTGCCTTCTTTAGTCGTGACAAGAAATAGGCAAAGGTCTTGGAGACATTCGGACAAAGATCAGCATCGGTCATGTAGGCGACTATCGTGCGCAAATCTGGCAAGACCGCTGAATACCACCACCCATCCTCGACCGCCTCCACCAATGTGTGAGTGCTACCAATTCGATTGCGAGTAGATGGCGAGAAGAAGCCGACAATGCCGACGAGATGATCCCATGAAATTCTTTTTGCGCCTTGTCGGCGAGATGCCATGGATGCTCGTCCACTCGCATCCACTAGAAATCTCGCATGGACCTTCTTGCTCCCAGCCTCCTGATTGATCTCCACCCTCCAGTTTCCCTTTGAGTCTTTTTCCAAGGAAGTGAGACGAGCCCCCTGGTAAAGGACGGCCCCTTCCCTTTCTGCGGCTCGGACAAGCATCCTGTCAAACCGGGAACGATCCACATGCCATCCCGGCCCGTATGGGTTCACAATGAAGTCGTTCTCCCGCACATCCGACTGCCCCCAGACGGAACATATACCAACTGAGACTGAATGGTTTTCAGCAACGAACCTATCCCAGAGTGCAAGGTCAGTGAGCACCCTGCGTATGCTAGGCGGAAGCGTTTCACCAACACGTATATTCTTGTAGTCCGACCGCTCAATGATGGCCACCGAATGGCCTTCGCGACTAAGCTCAAGAGCCGCGACGGAGCCAGCGGGTCCCCCACCGATCACTACTACATCTGTTTCGATAGTGCCCATACAAGCGTTTTAATTGGAGAAGGGATTCAAGCAGGTTGAGTCCGGCGACTGGTTAGCGTTTCTCCTTGATGATTCCTGACTCTCCCCAGAGCGAGGACGCCGCCTTTCCGCTCCTACGGCTTGCGTCCGGTCTCCACATATCGCGATCCCTTTCTCACCACAAAACCGAGCCTGTGCCATTTCTTGACCATTCCCATCTGGCTGCCCACGAGTTTTCTGGTCCAACTGACCTGCGATGTTCTTCCTGGGACGAAGACATCGTCTGGGCGTTGTGCAGGCCACCACGCGAGTTCACCTTCTTGTGAGCAGTCATAGAAGTCAGCTTGCCACGGTACGGCCATCTGCTTAGTTATGTCGCCCGCTTCAACACCAGAGTGTGAAAGCCGGAAGGGCTCATCGAATTCATACACATCTCTCAGCAACCAGCTTGCCTCAATCCCTGGATGAAATGCCCCACCCACACAGGGTTCCAGGGCCGCCCGGTCGAGTCCTTCGGGCGTAATATCGGTAGGGGGCTTGGGCACGCCAATCCAATCGTTGATGAAGTTTCCGTCTCTCCACCGTTGCATCATCATGTATTAAACTCGGGTCAAAGTAGCATTCCCCGCTGCTGGGTAGTTGTCAGACCAGATCATTGGCATATCTCCGCCACTTCCATCAACGGGGCTCAACAGCCGAGCGAAGACTGCGATGCGATCCGCAACAGAACCTGGAGGCGGGATGATGCTGGAACAAGTGTGATGGGCATGGGCACTCGACACCATTTTGCTCACCCACTTCATGTCAATCGCTCTTTGCAGAATAGGATAGATATCCCTCGTAAATGAGGGTTGCGGTGGAAGAGCCAGGCCAAGTCTGTCGACTGCGACTTGCAGGAGGACATCGTACAGTGTGATGGCATTGTCGAGCGGGGGCGCAAACTTGGGTGGTGCGTAGATTACCCAGGCTCCCGCAGCCTTGACCGGCCTGCTTGCACCTTTCAGAACGATAGAAGCAGTCACTGGCCCGTCGGATACATCGTCATGCCAGCCATCGTTGTTTGCGAACGTTGTAATCGGTGCGTTCGAAGGGGAGGCGGAATGGCCGAATCCTCCCAACACTAGCAACCCGCCGTGACTGTCGCTCCGTATTTCTCCTAAGGGCACCGGTATTCCCAGGAACACCCCCGTATCAAAGGCCGCAGTTTTGTTAATTCCCGTGATGGAACGCGGTCCTGGATCGATCCTCAGGCTGCCACGGTCAGAGATGCCGGCATTTCTCCAGGGCGCATTGGGATTCAAGCCGTCGAAGTTCTTCCATGAGGCTTTCTTGTTTGCCAGATGGACGGTCCAGGTAATCCGGCCGTGTCTCGCAGTAAGCTCTCTAACAACTCTGCCGCTCGCGTCGTAGCCAAAAAGACGGAATCGAGCCGCTTGCCGTTTGACGCGATGCTGTTCGTCCTTATAGCCGCTGTCAGGCGCAGTGCGGTTACCGGGTAACTCAGGACCGATAAAGAACCCAGTTGGGCTATTCCCTATCCTTGCAATTCCCAGTGCCGGATGTATTTTCACCGTCTTTATGTCTGCCATGCAGGCTCCTAGCGAGCAAGAGGTTGCCCGACTGTACGTGTGCTGCCGGTTCCCCATGAACTCACAAAGTCCTCCAGCGCTCGTAGACTGTCAGCAGAAAGGCGTGAAAGGGCCAGAATATCGGATCCGATGGCGACGTGTTTGGGTCGGGCATAGCGCCGCCGGCCGCGTTATGTACAGCGGCGTGGTACGGAAGTATGCGAGTGTTCAAAACTTTGTAGCTGGTAATGCTTTTCAGCGCTTTGGGTTTTAGATTCGCCGGCAAGGGCATATTCACGTTGTTGTTACCGTTATCGAGTTGGCTGGGTATGGGCTGCGCTGGATTCCAGTATGGAAGCGGCACAAATTTTCCGCCGCCGTTGACAACAAGCCAATTCTCAAGTTCAGCGAGAAAATGCTGATGCCATGATAGGAATCCGTCGGCATGAATCATCAAACTCATGTTCATGCCTGCAAGTTTGTGCTCTTGAACTGGGTTGTCAGCGGGTTTGTTGATGTACTGATCCAGCAATGTCCTGAGCTGGGTCAGACCCGCACCAGTCATCGAAGCTGTGTCTTTTCTGTGTGTCAATGGTTCGCTCCTTCTTGCTTGATTCACGATTCGCATCGTCTCGGGGCCCCTTGCAGCGCAACCCAGCGAGAATTCCGGTCAAGGTGTAACGCGGATCCACTTCGCCGTCGAGGGGACACGGCTGCCATCCACGATAAACAGCAAATAATAGCCAGGGGGTGCGATGTTTCCGTCTGCCGGTGCCTTCACTTGGAGTGAAGTCGCCCCGGTACCGGTTATCACGCATTCCACGAATCGCTGTGACATATTGAATCCATGCGTCACCGCCCCCGGCCGAAGGAGCACGACCTCTGCCACCGAAGAAGGACTTGGCGTATCGATGGTGAAGGATGCGTTATGTGCGACACTGGGGGGCGCGTTGGTGATGACTGGTCGCGCCATGAAGTAGTATGAGGGATAGTAGCGTTCGTTGGGGGTCATCTCACCGGACTTCCATTGGCGCGCCAGATCTCCCCCCATCAGCACACTCCCGTCCGCAAGCAGAATAGCGGCGGAGTGATATCCACGCGAATACTTCATCTCTGCGCACATTGTCCAGCCGTCGGCGGGTTTCTTGGGATCGAAAATCTCCGCAGGCCCGCCCGCACCGAAGATTCCGCCAGCCAGAAACACACGTCCGTCTGGTAATAGCACTGTGTTGACCTGATCGGTGCGCGCCTGGTTAAGATTGGAAAGCGCAGTCCATGCTGGAGTGGGAGCTGAGAGGTCAATCATCTCCGCAGTTTGGACGGTCGACAACGAGTCGCCGCCCGCGATCAGAGCCTGCGGCTTGTAATCCGGCGGCCGCAACGGCAGCAGCACCGATGTTCCTTTCTCACCACCCATGCTGCGGTTTCCGCTTATCGTTGGCCATGTCTTTGCGGGATCGTCGATCGGAGCACTCCAATCGAACCGGTGGGACAAACCCGTCGCACCTGGGTGGTCACCGGTTCCCGCAATGAACAGATCGCCTCCAGGCAACAGGTAGGTCCAAGGATAGAACGTGTAGTCGAAAGTGTTGGGGAGTGGAATAGGCGTCGACCATGTACCCAAGCTCGGGTCGTAGATTTCCACCGACCGCGAAGAGGAACCGAACAGGGTCAGGATCTTCCCGTCAGCCAAGGTTAGAGTCGTGGAGTAAAAACGGTCCTGATGCGTTTGTGGCCCACTAGACCAGAGCTGGGTTGGCGCGTGAAACAAGTAGGTCTCACGCGGCGTGAAGCCGCCATGCACCAGGAGTGTGCCCTCGGCGTTGTCCAGGAATGCATGTTCAGCCGACCAAATGTTCTGGAGAGCCTGGCTTCCAGGCGAAGACGAGACATCGTTCGGCTGATTCATCGGTTGTGCGTAGGCACCTGCCGGAGTGGAGTAGTCCCAAACCCGGCTGATGTCCGTGCGCGTGTCTCCGTAGCCCCAGAATAAGACTTTCGTTGTGTTGGGAAGGAGTGCCGCGTGCATGAACGTTACTTCCGGCAGCCCAGCCACTTCTTCCCATTTGCCACAACCCAGCTTATTGCAGCGGTCGAGGTCGATATCTGGACACATGTTATCCCCGTTGTCCAATGGAATACCGGTCGCCGCCGCCAATCGGTTCGCTTGCTTGGACGTCAACCACAAGGTCTGGTGCGAGCGCACCAACCCAGCCAAGCCCTGCATCATGTGCATTTCGACATGACAGTGGAAGAGAAAGTCTCCCCGCACTTTGTACTCTTTCGCGTCTTTCGGACGATGCTTCTTTTCCTGCGTTTTCGCTATGTCCGGGGGCAGGAGAAGAACAGGTGGTGCGGTGGTCTCAAGCACAAATGACTCCGCCGGGCCGATGCTACGAATATCGATTGGTTCTTTAGCGAAGTTCCAGCGTTGGCCATGGGGATGGAAATTGTGCCAATTCATCCCAAGGTCGAGATTAAAGACGTACCAGCGAATCTTTTGTCCGGCATGTGCAAGGATCGTCGGTGTGTTGCCGACAAATGAGCGGCCATTCAGGCAATACGACGGTATACCGGCGGCGTCTTCCGTGATGGTGTGGGTTTGCGTCCCAGCGTGCCAGCGAACGATTCCGCCGGGGCGCACTTTCACCTCCAAAGGGTCGAACGAAAAAGGCATAGCAGCATCGAGAATGTTGACATCCCTCATCGCGGCTTCTCCCGCGACGACGGTGACCTTGGCCTGCATGATGGGGTGAATCTCACAATGGTAGGAAAACGTACCTTCGGCGCCGAATGTCACTTCAAACGGTAGTGCTCCTGGCGGGAAAGCGCCGCTGTTGAAAGCGGGCGTACCGCGCAGCGGGTTCATAAAATGCAAGAACAGGGGGACATGGAGAACCTCGTCGTGCTTGGGCGCCGGATGGGCATAAGAAAGTTGGGCCCATTCCTCCAGAAACATTCGACGAGAAACAACTTCGAAATCGTCTTCCCGCAGGAGACCCAGAATCCCAGATTCCCTGTGCTTCATCTTGCCACCGGTCGCTTTCGGATTCGCATCGTCATCATCCTCACCGTCGGAATCGGCAGCCTCTCTGCTCTTCATCCGTTCTCTGAGGAACTCCTCAACGAGGGACGGCAACTCGATTCGCGGAGGATAGTCGCAGTATTCGGGTGGATGCACGATGATGCCGCCAAAGAGTCCCCGGTTGATGCTCTCTCCAATTCGATGACAATGATCGTGGAAAGGCCATGCACCGACCATTTCATCAGTAACGGCATAGGTATAGATCCATGTTTGTCCCGGGCATATTTCATCCGACCGCCTGGCGTCGGTGCTCTGGGTGCCAAAAGGCCAGGAACCATCGGAATCAATGCCATACCGAAGACCATGAACGTGGAGGCTGTGCGGAATCGAGTCGGCGTTCAGAACATGAATGCGGAGACGCTCACCGGGTTGCGTGTATATGACCGTAGCTGGCACACGGCGGGAGTAGCGGGGTTCATTAACGTCGGCCAAAACTAGCTTATCGGGCTTCGGAATCAAGTAATCTTTGTCGAGATACTCACGATATACCAGCGCCGCTAACATCCGTGCATTGACTTCGGACAACGGTATCGTCGTATCCTCATGTCCCGGATTACGCATGCAATCCCGACGGTACTGCTTTGGCGGAGCGGCCATCATATCGGGCTCGACAGGACTGTAGTCGAGAATCTGCTCAATTTTCAGGTAGATGTTGCGCGTTGCCATGAGTCACCCCTCTCCAACATTCGGCGTGCCCCGTAGAACTTTGAGGCACTCCTTAGCGATTGTGAACACGCGTGAACTTCCGAACCAGCAAAGCGTCGGCTTAGGGCACAACGAAATCGACGATCGGCGATTCCGCTTCGCCCGCCACGCTCCCTCCCAGCACAAAAGCCTGCAACTTGTGCGGTCCTCTCTTCTGCGGACGGAAGGTCGTAGCATACCCGATCCCGCCGCTGCTGCTCGTCTGTGTAAGTTCGACGGTGAGTTTATCGTCCGGATCGGTGATGTGAATCGCGATCGGTGAAATACCGGCGGCCGGCGTCACCTGGCCCGCCACATACAATGGTCTTTCTTTGGACGCCTGCTGCTCTTTGAGAAATACTCTCACCTCAACCTTACGTACCGCTTGGGTAAATGCAGTGATCCCGCCCACGGCGAAGATCTGATCACCCCAGCGATCCATTCTTCCTTCCAGGCTGATGAGAGCCTTGCGCGGAGACTTGCTCCGATTGTCGGTCGACCATTCGGGAGCTCGGTCAGTCCAAATCACTGCGTGCACGGGTCTACTGCCCTTGGGCGGCAGCCATACCGACCCGTGATCGAAGGCCACAAACCATTCACTCGGAACATTCCGCGCAAACAGGTCCATGACTCCCGGGGCGTCGTACGGGTTGCGCGCGAGGAAATCGAGCTCCACGGGAACGTACGGGCTCGCTGCGCCGGTCTCAAACTCATCAAAGTTCTCCTGTGCCTGATTGTTGTCGAAGGTCACCTCGCCGGTCTGCGGCTGTATGAAAACCTTGACGCAGGTGTGTTCCCCGACAGCGGGCCGCCACTTATTGGTCGTCTGTATCACCTTGGTTTCTCCAGCAGCGAGAATCCCGGCATCCACCGTATCGAACGGTGCCCAGGTGCCGTTGTCTCCGACCCCTGGCGGGGTGTTCACGTAGAAAGTGACTTTCACTGATTCCGGCGTAGGTACCATGCCCTGATTCGTGATCCGCGCGAACAACGTGTTGTCATGTCCCACCCACGGAGGATCTCCGTTGCCGATGGGCTTGGTATCGTCCCCGGGCTCGTGGTTCTTGTAGATGATCTTTGGCGGCATGGTCTGATCATTCTTCGGACTGTTAGCCCAGATGTCCGGGCTCTCCCACGGTGGTGGCGACCACGGCGTAATCCGCAGATCAAATTGCCCATTGGGATCGGCGGCCGGTAAATGTCCCCATTCCACTCGAACCTGATATTTGGCTGGCCGGTCTGCTAACTTGTTGGTCACCGAAATCCGAATCGTCCTTGCCGGGTCGCTGAAGGAATCTCCCACTTGCAGCATCCGAGGAGGCTGAAGAAGGCTAATTGGACGTTCGTTGTTGTTGCTTTGATTGTTATTCTCCACGGACTTGAGCAAGATCACCCCGCCCTTCCACGCAGGATTGGACGGGTCAAGAGGGATTTGAGGATCGTAGACGTAGTTAGCGCCCACACCAGGGTCAGGCTGCTGCCGCACTTCTGCGTAATAGAAGAGTCCGTCAGTGACCTTCAACTGGACAATGTTCTTGGTGCTGTCGCCGATCGGATCTTGCGCGATTTCGTGCGCCACAATGTCGAACGTTTGGTCGAAATCCGGCACGCTCCCCCATTCCAGGAACTGTACGTTCCCGTTGCCCGACTCATCCACGTAATGGAGTCTGCGCGCCATGTTTGCGGCGCTATAGAGCGGGTGAGAATCGTGATTGCCCATGAGATCGAAGGGGGCGGCAGTTCCTTCGACAAAGCTGCCATCTGCAAATCCTTCGGCATACAAGTCACCTCCCGCAAAGAAATGAGAGAGCTCGTGCGTCATGCGACCCCAATCGGCTTGCTGGGTCACATAGACACCACCTTTGCTGCCTGCCAGCGTGATATCAAACCGCAAACCCAGACGAGTGGACTCAGCGTGGTATGCATCCTGGTTCCAGCAGCAGGCGCCACGTAAGAACGGACCCGCGACCACGATGAAATAATCGGAGTACGTATCGAAGTCCGGCACCGCTGCTTTGGCCCCGATCAGAGCTTCTGCGAACAGGAAATCCGGTTCCTGGAGCTGGTCGACGGCGTTTTGTGTGTTCTGCAGCTTGGTCTTAGCGTCATCAAGTTGTGCCTTCGCGGCATCAATCTGCGCCTGCGTAGCATTAGGGTCGAGATTGAGCGCGTCGAGATTCGACTGTGCGGCATTCACTGCCGCCTGGGCGCGATTGATATCGTCTTGGGTCCAGCAGTAGAAGTCCCGAATCTGGCTCAAGGGAATCCAGTCAGGCGTCACTGTAAACGCAGCGGAGACCTTGATGTACGAAGCCTGCTGAAAGTACGCGTTGATCGATCCGTTCGGATCGTTGAGCTTGTCAACAACTGCCTGCCGCGCAGTTTTGCCCATCGGCGCAAGAGCCTCCGGATCGATGTCACTGGGCTTTGCCAGGACGATCAGAACCTTCTGGTTCAGTCCCAGGCCCTGCATGTCGTAACGCCGGTCGAAGTTGAACCCCTGGCCTTCGATGAGCTTCGAGTCGCTGTCCTGCAGTGGCGTGGCACGTGTTGTGCTCCCATCCCGCTTGAACACCTGTTTACTCATCGCGGTGATAGCGCCTTTATGCACTACCACGTGTCCACTAGCGACGTTGCGCAACGCGATCACCCGTAGTTTTGTGGTGTCACCGTTAATCACACGAGTCTGCACTCCTCCGATCGTTACAGTGTTCTTGGTTGGGTCGGGATCGAAACCGTTCCCCCGAATGGTCACGATCGTCCCCGGCAAACCGTGGCTGGGGGAAATTTTTTTGACCATCATGCGGCAACCAGGGAGGAGCAATGTCCCCAGCATCACGAGAAATGTTGCGGTGAGTTTCTTGTTTGTCATCTCGGTCTCTCTTTTAATTGGCCTTTTTCCCTTTTGGCCTGCGCGTAGCGCCTTTCCCCCGCTGGCTCTGAGCCCTTTCCCCTAAAGGAGGGAAGTGGCTGACCATTTCCTGGCTGTCCGCAACCCCAATCAGATATTGGCGGGCTACGGGTCGCTGTGGCACGGCGCCTGTCTCTTTCAACAAACTAATGAATCGCGACGATGGCGGACGACCTCGACTGTCATATCTCGCAATTGCAGACGAAAGAGTTGTGCCTTTCCAAAATAGTGATTGAAATCGAGGTTCCGTTTCACTCATTTCGATGATTCGAGACAAGCCACAACTTGAAACTTGCGACGGGCGCGCAGTGCTTCTCACTGCCAGCTCCTGCGAGCGTGGATGCATGCACTGTCACAGCCCTTTATGCGATCACCGCTTTTGGGATCCCGCACGGAGGGCCAACTCCTCCTCGGTGGGCTGGAGTGATCCGTCAGCTTCTACGAACCCAGTAAGCCCGGCGGAGGGGTGTGTCGGGAAGGGGTGTGCAATCAGAAAGCATATGGGTGGAGATTGTCAAGATTGACAAAGTGTGTCTGCTTGCTAAGCTACCCACGTTCTTTGGTACAATAACAAATCCGAAAAGGGGGGCTGAAAATGCCTATCGGGCTGATTCTCATGGGGATTTCTGGTCTATTCTTCGTCAGTAGCTACTTTCCGGGATCGAGATATCAGAATCCCAGGGATAGAGCGGTGGCCTCCCTCATTATGGCAGGCAGCCTCTGTATTCTGATTTGTTCTGTTATCCTTCTTTTGATTCAGCACCTTTCTGGATAGTCTGATTGAACAGGACCGGAGTTATCGAGCTCCGGTTTTTGGTTCCCATGATCTTCGCAGCCTTACGTAGTAGTAACGAGAGGGCTCTTTGTTGATCGCTTCGTCGATTCTAACGAGCGCGGACCGGTATTCACCACGTGCCGCATACAACTGCGCGAGTGTCGCTTTATAGTCAGGGTTCTCGGGATCGCGCGACAGAGTGCGGTTGGCATATTCGACCCCTTCCTTAATCCTGACTGGATCGTCGCTGAACAATTCAATCCACGCTAAAACATGAAGTGCATCGCTCTCAGTCTGAGCGCTCTCGAGCAAGCCCTGGTATTTCCCAAGCACCTCCGCATAACGACTCTTGATGAGTTGCCGGAATCTTGGATCTTCACGGATCCCATCAAGATCTGGATCACGGGCGATCACTTGATACCGGTCATAACCACCATCCAAAGCAGCTTTTAGAGTATTTATAGCGTCACTAGCATCTCCCAAGAGAGCGTAGTCGCAGGAGGTGTTATACAGAGCCCTGACCTCGGTCTTGTTTCGCCCCAACAATGTCTTATTGACTGCCAAGGCTCTTTGAAGGTAATCGGCTCTGCGGGCTGACTCAGCTTGGGGTTGCGTCCCGAAGGTCTTGGCGTGTTCGGCATACGCTTTAGCGAGATTATATTCAGCAAGATCGAATATGCCATCTTTCAGCCCTGTAGCTTTTTTAAAGGCCTTCTCAGCATCCTCGTAGCTTCCGTTTCTTCCATACACCACGCCCACGAAGTTATACCCGTTGGCATCTAACAACTGATAAGTCATCACAAGTTTGCACTGGACTTCTGCTCGGTCCAACGCTTCCCTCCCTTGCGCACCAGAGAAAGCGCTCGTGCCGATGAAATAGCATTGCAGTTCAGGGTCATTGGGACGTAGCTGAACAGCTTCCTTATAGGCGGCTGCAGCACGCCTGTAATCCCCTTTTTCAAAGTATTCCTTGCCGACAGATCTATAATGGCCAAGGAATTGTCTGTCATGTAAGTAGTTCATGACTGCTACCGCGCTGAGATAGAGGCCAACTATCGCGCCCAAGCCAATGATTAGCGAAAAAATCCGCTCCATGCTCCAGAAGCCCTTCCTTTGCATTTGCAGGAATGCATCGGCCCTTTTCAAGAATTCCGTATGGAATGCATCCGGGTTCATGACGTTATCGTCCACGCTCACTGGTGCGGCTGACGGCTGACGTACGAAAAGCCCACGAAGCCACGCCCCAGCTCTGTCCGACCAATTCCTTAACGGGCTCGGAAGCCATCGCCTAGCACGAAAACTCAAGATCGACGCCATGACGAACAACAGCAAGAAGATAACCAGAACATAGATGAGAACATAGATGAAAGTGGTCATTGCTACTAACCTCCAGACTGGGTGACCGCGTTACTTGAGCTTTCCGCTACGCGCACCGAAAATCGCCGTTCTAGACCATGGGCGAGGTGCTAGACGTAAGCAATCTCGGCCCGAGCAGAAACCTCTGTTCACTCCCGGGTTGGGCTGGTTACCAGACCAGGGTGAGCTACCGTTTACGGCTGTATCCGCTACGGCTCAATCCGTTCAGCGGAGTCCAAACATTCGATTTTTCCACTGGGTTCGTTCGGCCCGGGGACTGGGGGAAGCGCCTCTAAGATTCCACTTGGGTTCGATACCGGGACAGGTTAGTCCTGTATCGCCCAAGGGAGAATGCGTTTCCTGCCCCCTCGGTGGGAACGGCTCTTTCAGAGAGGCGAATTCGGCCAGAATTCTGCGCCCGGTGATCTTGAAAGTCAAGCGGGAAATTGGCCTGGGTTCGGCAGTCGGCCCTTTTGACTCTCTATCTATTGGGCTGCTCGCGGTGGCTGCCAATATAGGCCTTTCCCGCGCGGCGGATAGCCGGCCCGCTGCCGGTTTTTGAGGATCGTTACGGCGACGTGGCGTCCTAGGAACGATGAGTTTCATGGACATGTTTTTAAGAGAGAGAAGCTTTAAGAGTCGAAGCCAAAGCCGTTCTCGCTCCAAGGGGGGTTTCGCTTAAGGCGGTATCGTGTCTATAAAAGTAGACGTCACAAACCTAAAACCCTTTAGCTGCCTTGCTTTTCCGTTTTCGCAACCCACAAGAACAACCCTAGAAATGCCTATTTTTAGTGACGAATTGGTGACGAGTTTTCTTCGGCTCAACCAATACAAACCGCATTCTCTGCAAAGAGGTTTTTGGCACACCCTGAAACACGACTGACGCGCAGTTTGGGCTCGGGTAGCCTCACATTTCCGCTACGAGAAGAGACGATTTTGAATCTCGGCGAGTTCCACGGGTACGGAGCATTCTTCGTCGTCGTGCGCGGCCGCGGCGATGAAGAGAAACTTGCGAGTTGGCGCTTGCCCGGAAGCGGAGGGAACAAGTGAGCGAAGGCATGCTCAACGAATAGTTGCAGTCGGAATAGGTGTATGAGTCCAATGCCAATCTTCTAGAGTTCGCCAAATTCATCATTAGCCAATCGTTGCCCCGCGCATCTTCTGGTCGGCAAAAGGGGAGGTGTCGCTCAAATCATCGAGGCGCGAACGGTAGTGGGGGAATCATCGTTGTCCTGCTGTTCACGCGTGGTTCCCGGTTACCGAGGTCACTTTGTCTCGCCTTTATCCTAAGGTCATAATCTCCAACATCGGCTGGACACATTTGATGGGGTCAAGGGGGTACCATGAAAATCAAAGAGATGATGGCCGTAGGTCTGGTTTTTGCGTCTCTTGCCTACGCTAGATCCGAGCGACACTATGAGTCGGGTGTGCTGTTGCAGATGGATTCGGTGGCGTGTGGGGTAGATGAGAACAGCGGCAAAAGCGTCATGGGTGAGGTTCTGGGCACGGACTCGGCCCACAAGAAGCAGCGTGAACTCCTGTGCCAAGAATATCTGTTGCAGTCGGAGAAAGTGATCTACCGCATTCGCCCTCGGGATGAAAAACATCCGGTGCTGCTACCCGTGGGAGAAAAAGCGCAGTTCCGCATGGACAAAGACAAGATGATCTTGCGGGTCGAGGACGGGGATGACAAGGAGCGACAATACTCGGTCGTCTCTATGACGCCAAGGCACGATCCGAAGAATGAACAAGCAACGAAGTAGTCGTCGGTACTTCGTTAGGCTAATTTGATATGTGCGAGGGTTTGTTGCTTTGTAGATAAATGCCTTGTCGCAAGCTTTCGCTACTACTTTGTCTTGGCCCTCGCCAACCGGAATCCTTCGTAAGCCAAGTACGCCGCGATGGCAAGGCCCATCCAGCTGATCCAAATTGGCACGACTGCGCCTTCAATAGTGACCTGCCATCCACGCAGGAGGCGAACGGCATGAAGGAGAGCTATCAGAACGAAGAGCACTGCCGTGACTAGAGAAAAAGTTCGTTGGGTCATTTCAACCTCCGAAGGCCTTGTGGTCAAACTTCAAGGCCGACTTACTTTGGGACGCTTGTTATCACGTCTCCTCCCGTACCAACCAGTCCATCGCTCCCTCCCGTGTGTTGAACCTGGGGAACTCGCGTCGGGAGAAGGTCTTCAACGCCTCGTAGAAGGCGTTGGGTAGACTCTCAGCACCTACAATCGCAGCCCGCTTTACGTATGGCCTGTCGAAGACGGCAACTTCCTTCATTCGGGTGATCGCATCGCGCCTGAACTCTCCCCGTGAGGTCGCTCAAGGTGAGCACCGAGTTGCGCGGTTGTGCGGTCACGACGCGCTGTACTTCACTTGCGATTACCATCGCCTCCTCTGAGACACAGTTCGTCATGTCGATGAAGAGGATCTGCTTGCCCTGGTGGGTGACAAAGCGAACGCGATCCACACGCCCCTCCGCAGGCTGCGCAGCGAGTGATAACAAACGCACTTCAGGCGGCTGCCAGAAAACGCTTGACGGTCTCTCCCCGCTGTCCGGATGAGGAATCTTCGGCGAAGACTTCACCGGGCCAAGTAAGCGAAAGGTAGGTCGGGGGGCCACCGAGAAAGACAACGCGCTCCCGGGGACTGGCTTGCTTGATCTGCTCGTAGAATTCGAGCGTCTCCCCAGGGGAGTATCTCCGAACGTCTAGCATTATGAGGTCATAGATCTTGGGCTGCCAAAGAGATCGCGCTGCGGAGATCTCTTCGACCGCATGCACCTCGACTCCATGACTCTGGAGGACGTTAACGCGCACCTCACGCGTCGCTTGGCAGCTATCGATGAGGAGAACTTTCTTGTCATCGAAAACCGAGCCGCGAAGGGGTGGTGGCTGGTACATCCCGCACCTCCGAAAACTGGAGCGCGTCTGTCGGGGGAGACAGCGTGGGCGGATTCTCCCCCCAGGAGTCGGGGAAGTCAAGAGAAATAGAAAAAGCCCCGAGCGGCGTGTCGGGGCTTTCTTGGTCTTGCTTTCGGGTCGGGCTACGCGCGGCGGCTGCCCGTATCGTCCTTCCCGCCGCGGGTAGCCGGGCCGCAGCCAGCCTTAAAAGAGTCTGCATCGAAAACGGCCTACAGTGTTTCCTCTAGATCGCCGCTCGAGAAGTTTTGTCGTTCAAGCGGTCGAAATGTCCTACTCGTTGAGCCTTGCGAGGTCATGCATCGGCAGGAATTCAAGGGCTTTGCCAAAGTGGTACGCTTCATGCAGTGCAGTCCGCAAAGTGGTTCGCTGCTTCGTATTTTGCAAGAGCGCATGGAGCGAGGTGCTTATGGAAGGTGCAAGGAATAAACGTGAATACGACTTGTATTCTGCGATCACGTTCCTCTTGGTTGGCCTGGGTATCGGGTCACTTTTGGCCATTGTCTTCAGTCCGAAACAAAGAGTCGCGCCAGCGGGAATCCATAGTTGGCGCACGTCAGGATTGCAACCACAAAGGGAAGCAAGGGAAGCAGAGGAGCGAGTCGCATGACGGACTGCGGGTGGGTCCCGGTTTGCCAGAACCGACCACCAACATTGTCCGGCTCTCTATCGTACGTTAGGCTGTCTGAGATTCCTTTGAATCAAGGCGCACGAATCGGCAAGTCGAGCCGCCACCCAGTTCTAAATGAATATTTACGGCAACGCGGCGTTAATAAAACGTATTGATCCATGGACGGTAAGGGCGGAAGATGAAAGTGTAGCTTGGCCCATGGGCCAACCCGGTCTCAGAGGTTCTGCCGACAACAATCAAAGCAAAGTAGCCGTCCCTCGGCCCGTGCAATCTC
>WNEZ01009226.1_pt1 | contig 16454 bp, 16 predicted proteins | sample 5400521 | NCBI WGS metagenome assembly WNEZ01 (sample SAMN13153339, study PRJNA577476) | soil metagenome | isolation source: 120 cm saprolite under Douglas fir tree site 2 hole 1 replicate 1 | place: USA:California | collected 2015-04-18
GCGCATCGCAACGTCGTCCGGACCTACGATCTCGGCGAGCAGAACGGGATGTACTACCTGACGATGGAGTACGTCGAGGGCACCTCGCTCAAGCAGTTGATCGTGTCGCGCGGCAAGCTGCCCGTCGCGGTGACGTTGACCGTCGGCAAGCAGCTCTGTCGCGCGCTCGAAGTCGCGCATGCCGAGGGCGTGATCCACCGGGACATCAAACCGCAGAATATCGTCGTGGAGCCGAGCGGTTTTCTGAAGGTGATGGATTTCGGCATCGCGCGGCTTGCCAATCCGCCGCAGGGCAAGGGATTGACGGAGGCGGGGGTGTCGATCGGCACACCGGATTACATGTCGCCCGAACAGCTATCGGGGGCGGAGCTCGATCCGCGCAGCGACCTCTACGCCGCAGGCGTCGTGCTGTTCGAGTGTATCACGGGGCGAGTGCCGTTCGAGGCCGAGACGACGTGGGCGTTGGTGGCGAAGCACCTCGAAGAAGAACCGCCCGATCCCCGCAAGTTCAATCCGGACGTTCCGGGCCCGCTGGCGGCCGTGATCCTGAAAGCGATGGCGAAGCAGCCCGATGACCGCTACGCGACGGCGTCGGACATGCACGACGCGCTCGCGCGCCTGGGGTGATCGCCCTCGTCAGGGCCGGCGCGCGTTGTTCGATTGCTGATACACAATGATGATGACCAGGTCGTCGGAACCGACCTGCTGTATGCCGTGCGAGCTGCCGGTCCGGGTCAAGATCGGCTATCGCGCTATTGCTGGCGTCGTAATGCGCACGTCGCGGAACGTGGCGCGCTCCGTGACGGCGGCGTTGTGTGAACAGACGAACAGCCCGACGTAGACGGTATCGGGGAGTGAGACGCCGGTAAGTCGCTGGGTGACGAGCGTGTCGCCAAACTGCGCGACCGACATGTAGTAGACCCCGTCGCGCCGCTCGAGCTGGATTATGGCGTCCGCGTCGGGGAGGCTGTCCGCTGACTTCTGCTCCTCCGTGATCGCGCCGGTCTGCCGGCGGAACTGGAGCGACATCAAGCCGTTGCCGTGCAAGGCGGCGGTAACGTGAGCGCTGCCCGGTTCGAGCGAGGGCCGAATGGTCCAACCGATCTTCCGATGCTCCTCGACGCCGGCGCCGATAAAGCGCGCCCGCATAGAGAGGACAAAGTTGCCGCTGATCCGTTTCCAGACGAAATGAAAATCGTCGCGCGTGTCCCACATGTTCTGACCCGAGCCCGCGACCAGGTACGTCTGCTGTTGCGGATCGTATGAGGCGGAACCTCTTGCTCTGCCGATGTTCGTGTGCGCGGTAAAGACGCCGACCGGACTCTGAGCGGCGAGGACGCGGCCGACGAAGGCGGAGCTCAGCGCGAGCGTGAGCAGGCGGTTAGGAAGCGCCACGCCGCCGAACCTGGAGAATGATCTCCGCGCCCGCAAATAGCACCGCCAATCCCGCTGATCCCGCGATCCAAAACATGGAGCTGCGCAGGATGAGATTGACGATCGCTGCAGTAAGCGCTCCGTAGGCCAGAATGAGAAGAGGGGAACGCTTGTACGGCTGCCTCATGATTCGCGCTTGCCCCCTAACCATCGAATCGCCCAGAGTATGGCAGACCAGCGGTCCTTTCTCTGCGTTTCGGTGGTCGCTTCGATCCGTGTCGCGATGGTCCACACGTGGCCGGACGGATCGATGATCCAGGCCGTGCGATCGCCCCAGAACTGATTCTGTGCAGGCAAGAGGACTTGCGCCCCTGCGGCAATTGCGCGCTCCACGGTGCGATCCACGTCTTCGACATACACGAAGACCACGACCGGTGAGCTTCCGTCCGGACTTGGCGCGCGGCTTGGGATACTCGGTCACTCGCGCTCGATCATGACCATGGCGGGGCCAATCGTTAGCAGCGCGTGCGCCACCCTTCCGTCGGGACCTGGTCGGCCGCCCAGGTCCACCGCGTCGAACGTCTTGGCGCAGAACTCTATCGCGGCGGTCGGGTCCTGGCACACAAGTCTCGGGATTACGACCGACGTGCCTTCGGGAATGCCTTTCACGCGCGTCTAACTGATCTCATCACACTCCCGCGAACCAGGGATACCCCTGATCTTCCCAGTACCCGCCCGGCCGCTCGGCGGTGAACGTCACCGACACCAGATACTTCGTCATCTTGTAGCCGAGTTTGGTGGGCGAGTACAGACGCAGCGGCGCGCCATGCGACGCCGGCAGTGGGTTGTCGTTCATCCCGTAGGCTAGAATCGTCTGCGGGTGCATCGCGCTCGCGAGATCCCAGCCGTTCGAGTACCCCGAGTCGAACGAGTCGAAGCGCACGTAGCGCGCTTGGGGCAGCATGCCGCAGCGCTCGGCGACCGCCGACAATGCGACGCCATGCCACGTCGCGATCGCGCTCCATCCCTCGACGCAGTGGTGCTTGACCGTGTAGGTCGTTCGCGGCATCGCCTGGAGATCGTCGATCGACAGCGTCAGCGGCTGCCGGACCAATCCGCCGACCTGCAACCGCCACGCAGCCGGGTCGCGCAGCATCGGCATCATCGGTGAGATGAAATAACTCGGCAGGTGGGTCGCCCGCTCGGCGATGTCGTACTGGGGCGCTAGGCGGTGCTGCGAAAACAGGATCTTCTCGCCGACCCAGTCGTTCAGGCGACTGACGTCGAGCAGGAGTGGGCGAACGGCGTTTCCGCCGTCCCAGCCGCACGCCGCGACCACCGAGCTGAGGCCTCCCGCGAGACCCAATTGCAGGAACCCTCGCCGATCGACTCGTGCCGACGTGCCATCGTGCCGACGTGCTACGTGCTCGTCAGTCATGCGAAGGAAATCTCCCCCGATACCAGCCGGAGATCATGGCCCGCAGCGACGCGGGATCCACCACGAACACGAGAATGACGTGCACGATGAGAAAGCCGGTGAAGATCCACACTGCCCAGAAATGCCAGTACCGTGCCGCCTGGAATCCGCCGAACAGGGCGGTGAGCCAGGAGAATTGCGTCGGCTTGTAGATCGCGAATCCCGTGAGGACCGACAAGACGCCCAGCAGAATAATGAAGGTGTACGCGAGCTTCTGGAGCGGATTGTGCTTTCCCTGCGGCGGGTGATCCTTGCGCAGCCGGAGGTAGTACTTCTGCATCTCGATCGCCCCGCGGACATCGCGCGGCCGAAACAGCAGCGACCGCCACTCGCCGCTCACGACGAGATACGACAGGTACACCACGCCGCCCGCGATCAGCGGCCACATCAACGCGAAGTGCCAGTTCAGTCCGCCCGCGAGCCATCCGCCCAGCCGGCTCCAGCGCGGAAAGCCATGCCCTTCGAACGCATTCACGTAGGACGGACCGTCGCGCTCGCCGAAGCGTGCGTACGCGGTATAAATCTGCAACCCGCTCATGATCATACCGGCGAGCACCACGAACGTCAGCCAATGCGTCAGGCGCACAATCCAATGATGCCGTTTTACCGGTTCCGGTTTGGGCCGTGCAGCGGGCGGGGGCGGGGGCGGCGATTTCGGGACCGGAGTGCCAGTCATGCGCTAAGTATATTCTCTGACATGCGCGCGGCAACGTTGCTCGCGATCACATGCCTCGTGTCCTGCCGGTCGCAGCAAGCGGCCGTCACGACTGGCAACGCCGACTCGCTGAGTTTTGCCGAGGTGGCGTCGGCCCACTCGGCGGACAGCGTGCTGCTCAAACCGCGCGTCGTGACGGAGCCAACCGTGGTCGTGTTCTGGCTCGCGGCAGCCGACACGTTCTCGGCCGACGATCAGGCCGAGGCGCTCGACGAGCTCAATTCGACCACCGAGGGAATCGCGGCGACGTTGGCCCGCCACAACATCAAGCTCGTGCCGACCAACTCCGACACGATCTATGTCGCGCTGCCCAATCGCCAGCGCCGCACGATTCTGCTGACCGGCGTGGACTATCCTTTTGGGTACGTACTCGTCGAGCCGGGAGCCGCGGAGCGTATTCTCGCGGGTCTCTACGCGGACGACGAGCTGCTCGACGAGGTCGAAGCCTATTTCGACCTGCCGCCCTCCGACAGCGCCGACGCGAAGCCGCGAATCTCGACTTGAGTAAATCGCTGCTGCTGCGCGGCGGGCGGGTGGTAACGATGGATGCCTCCCGTCGAGTGCTAGATGCGGACGTGCTGGTCGCAGACGGACGAATCACGAAAGTCGGACGGTCGGACGGTCGGACGGCCGGAAGGTCAAGACCCGCGATCGTCGACTGCACCGGTCTCATCATCCTTCCTGGTCTCGTCCAGGCGCACATCCATCTCTGTCAAACTCTCTTCCGTGGCCTCGCGGACGATCTGTCGCTCGAGGCGTGGTTGGCCCAGCGCATCTGGCCGCTCGAAGCGGCGCATACCGAGGCCTCGGTTCACGCGTCGGCCATGCTTGGCGCCGCGGAGCTGTTGCTCGGCGGCACGACGGCGATTCTCGACATGGAGACGGTGCGTCACACCGGTGCCGCCTTCGAGGCGCTCGAGTCGATTGGGATCCGCGCGACAGCGGGAAAGTGCCTGATGGATGCTCCCCCCCCGGCGAATCCACCGGCACTTCGCGAGTCGACCGACCAGGCGATCACCGAGAGCGCGGACTTGTGCGCGCGCTGGCATGGCGCCGCGGGTGGGCGGTTGCGCTACTGCTTCGCCCCGCGCTTTGCGCCGAGCTGCACGGGGCCGCTGCTCAGAGCGGTGAGCGACCTCGCCGAGCAGAGCGGGGCGACGATTCACACGCACGCCGCGGAAACGCCGCTCGAGCTGGATACGGTCAAGCGCGAGACCGGCCATGACGAGATCGCCTACCTCGACTCAGTTGGGATCTCGGGGCCGCGGGCCGCGCTGGCGCACTGCGTCTGGGTCGACCGCGACGCCATCGCTGCGCTCGCGCGCCAGCAGACGAACGTCGTCCATTGTCCCAGCTCGAACTTGAAGCTGGGCAGCGGCATCGCCCCAATTCCCGAAATGCTCGCCGCCGGTTGCCGGGTCGCCATCGGCGCGGATGGGGCGCCCTGCAACAATCGCCTCGACGCCTTCGCCGAGATGCGTCTCGCCGCGCTGATTCAGAAGCCGCGGCTCGGACCGGACGCGCTCCCGGCGGCGCAGGCGTTGGAGCTGGCCACGCTCGGCGGAGCACGGGCGCTGGGCCTGGAGTCGGAGATCGGATCGCTCGAGGTCGGGAAGTGCGCCGACCTGATCGCCATCGACCTGGGCGGCCCGCACGCGCAGCCGGACGACGCCGATCTGGTCTCTCGTATCGTCTACAGCGCCCGCGCCGCGGACGTGCGGCACGTGATCGTAGACGGCCGGATCGTCGTCCGGGACGGTGAGTTGCAGACGGCTGACGTTGCGGAGATCCGACGCGATGCGAACGCCGCGGCTGCCCGGCTGCGGCGCGCGGTGAACCTGTAGCCTACTTCTTGCCGCCGTTCCCGGTTACACGGAACCGTTGAATCGTTTGCGAGAGCAACGTCGCCGCATCTGACAGTTGTTGTGATGTGGTCGTGAGCTCGCTGAGCGAGGCGATCTGCTGTGCGGTCGCGGCGGAAGTCTGGCGCGCGCCGCTGGCCGCGCCATCGGCGATCGCGGCGACTTCCTCCATGCGCCGCAGGACCTCCCGCATGCGCTTCGTCTGATTCTCGGTCTCCGCGGCGAACATGGTCGCGAACTGGACGGTCGAATTCAGGTCGGCGAAGATCGCATCCAGCGCGCCATGAACTGTTGTGGCCACGCTCCCGACTCCCTTGGCGGCTTCGCGGCCTTGCTGCATGGCTTCCACGACGCGGGTGATCTGGTCCTGTGTCGCCCGCACCCGCGCGCGGACTTCCTCCGCCGAGCGCGCGCTCTGCTCCGCGAGCTTGCGTACTTCGCCGGCCACGACGCGGAAGCCGAGGCCGTGCTGCCCCGCGCGCGCCGCCTCGATCGCCGCGTTGAGGGCCAGGAGATCGGTCTGGCTCGCGATGCGCGTGATGCCATCCACGAGCTTGCCGATCTCGCGCGAATCACGGTCGAGCGCGCCGGCTACTTCCGACGCGTGGTCCATATGCACCATCAGGTTCATCAGCAACACGCTGGCACGCGCGACTTCCTCGCCCCGCTTGTGCGCCTGCAGCGCAATCTCGGTAATCTGTCGCTCGGCCTCCTGGGCGCGCGCGTGCAACGTCGTCGCGAGGCCGGAGGCGGCCTCGGAATCTTCCCGCCCATAGCCGATCAGCTGGCGCTGGCGCTCGGTGCCTTCGGACAGCTGCACGGTGGTGCTCGAAATCGCTTGCGATGCGGTCTGCAGCTCGCGCGCCGCGGTGGCCAGGCTGCGCGCCATGGACGCGAGCGAGCTCCCCTGGCGCGCGACCTCGCGCATGATCTCCGCGATGGCTGCGGTCGTCCGGTTCACGCTCACGCCCAGAAAGCCGAGCTCGTCCGCGCCGACATGCGCGGCGCTGGTTTCTAGCTGGCGCGTCAAGTCGCCCCGCTCGATCTCGCCCAGCACGCCGCGCGCGCTCCGCAAGCGATCCACGATCTGGACGAGCATCGGCACGAGCGCAACGCACGCGAACACCAGCACCAGGCTCTCCTGGATGTACAGCGACCAGTTCCAGCCGTGCCCCGTCGCCTGGGCCAGCGGCGCTGACCAGCGTGAAGGCGGCCAGGTTGATGATCAACGCGCCCCACGCCTCGCGCCGCTCGAGGTACAGAGCGGCTTGCAGCGGTGCGATCAGGTAGGCGCCGTAGAGGACGTGGCCATTTGGTCCCAGCGCAAACAGCACGGCGGAAATGAGCAAGGAGCCAATGACGATGTTGAGCTGCGCGTACCACGGCTCGAAGGCGCCGCCCTCCACGAGCCGGCGCATTCCGGCATTTGCCGCCGCGAAGCTCGCCGCAAACACGAGGATGAACCACCAGGAGACCGTCGTGATGCCCGCGAGCTTGACCGCCGCGAGAAGAACAATGCCGAACCCCACGAACCCCCAGCGTGCCCGCGTGTTCGCCAGGACGTATTGCCGCTGCTTCGCCAGGCGCTCCTCGAGGAGCTGATGTTGGAGACTGATCACAGGCGGAACAGGTAGCTGGCTTTCAAGAAGAAGCCATCGCCGGTGCGGTACAGACGGCGGAAGCTGAAGGGATCGGTCTCGGTGAGCGACACGCCATATCCGAAAAACAGCACGGTCCCCGGCGTCGGCTTGTACGAGAAGAGGAAGTCGTTGCGGAAGTCCGCCGTCGTGGTCCGAGCCCTCGGCGTGCCGTTGACGACCAGCGTGTCGCCGGTGCGCGGATCGCGCAGCGCGTCGACTTTCTGCGCCGTGTACTGGCCGACGTAGCGGAAGAAGATGTCCCGCGTGAGCTGATACTCGACTTTGAGACGCGGGATATTCGCCGAGGAAAACCAGCTCCCATCTCGTGCGCGGGTGATGATTTGGTGAGGCCATTGCGCATCGAAGTGCAAGGTCGGCGTCGGCTTCCAGGTCGCGGCGAGGAACAGGTTCAGGGCACGACCTTCCGCGGCCTCCGCGAAGATCGGACCGGACGCGCGTCCGATACTGACGTTCACTTTCCACGTCCGCTCCGGGGTTGCGACTGCGGCGATTCCGGTCCACAGGTTGTAGAGTCCGTGCGGGACCGCGAACGGCCGCAGCGTACCTCCGGATTCCACCTGATAGCTGGCATAGTCAGCCGGATCAAACACCTGATGATCGTTGGCTAGGTACGCCGTCAGATTCCAGCCACCGCGGAGCGTGAAGATCCAATTCTGGTTGATGCTGCCTTCGAGCGTGCTGCCGAGCTTGATGAAGTCGCGGTAGTGCCAGGTCGGCTGGATGAGAATGAAGGTGGTGGTGTTCTCCAGCAATGCGCCGGGCTTCCCGTACCACGTGAAGCGATTCGCGAAACGGCCCTGCACGACGTTGACGCGATTCACGAATCCGCTCAGCGCCGCAAAATTGGGACTGATGCCGACGAGCTCGGCGTGATTGCCGTAGGAGTAGCCGGTGCGGTCATAGAGCGTCAGGTCCCAGAGCGCTCCCGACTGGGTCCCGACGTCTTTCGTCCAGGAGCCCACGATCTGTGCGGTCGAAAACCAGATCTTCTTCCAGATCACGCGAGCATCGGCGCCGAGGACGCGGTTCCATGCGCTCCCGAAGATGCGGTCGGTGTAGGCGAGTCCCAGCGTCGAGCTTGCGCCCAGATCGCGCCGCAGCCTGAGCAAGTTGTACACGGGGTAATGGCGCGGGACCTGATTGTTGTCGTCCACCGCTCCGATGTAGGCGACCCCCATGCCGCCGACCTTGCCGGTCAACTTGGTGCCTGCGATTGGCGCCGCCATCCGGCGCGTATAGATGAGTGCGTTGGGCGTGTCGAACTGCTCGAGGCCTTCCAAAAAGAACGGCCGCTTCTCGGGAAAGAACAGCGCGAACCGCTGGTTCACCGTGACTTGCCCCACGTCCGCTTCCACCTGCGAAAAGTCGGGGTTCACCGTCCCCGCCGCGCTCAAGTTTTGGGTGATCCCCCAACGCACATTCACGCCGAGCTCGGGATTGATGTTCTGGTACTGATACGAGGATGGCGAGGCGGGTGCGCCGTCCAGCCGGGACGTGAACTCCGGGTTGACGTCCATGACCAGGCCGCGATGCAGGCCGGTCAGCGACTTGAGTGTTCCCGACTGAATGAGAAAGCTGGCGTTCGCGCGCACGACCGGAGTCCAGGTGTCTTCGTACCCCGTGTGCTGCGTGACGCGAATGACTTGAATGCCCCAGTCCTGGGTGGCGCCGCTCTGGTAGCGCAGGCTCTTGAAGGGGATGCGCACCTCGACTTCATAGCCCCAGGGAGTCACGTGGCCGGCGGACTGGTAGACGTAGTCCGGATTGAGATCGACCACGCCATCGAACCGGAATCCCGCGTTGGCTCCGCCCGCCGCGCCGGCGAGCCCTTCACTGCGCACGCCGTCCTGTTGGACGCCGAGCGGGTTGACCGCGAACAGCAAGGCCCGCCGCCGGTCGTTGAAGGTGTCCAGCAGGATCTGGATGTTGTCGTCGGTTCCGATGTTGTCGCGATCGGCGAGCGTCGCGCGGACGACGGTGCCGTGCGCTTCGTACGCGCGGATTCCGAAGTAGATCGCGTCCGGCGCGTAGAAGGCGAGGACTTCAGTCGAGTCGGCGACGGGCCGGCTGTCGACGGGGCGGTATTGCGTGAAGCCTGTGAGCAGCGCGGCTTGCCGCCACACCGGCTCATCCAAGACGCCGTCGACCGTTGCGCCGGCGTCGATGCGGGGGATGCGGACGTCGATCTGATGGAGGCGACCGTCGTAGACCGGTTGCGGTTCGCCTGCGGACTGCATGAGAAGGAGAAGAACGGCGAGCATCGGCTAAAACTACAATGCCGAATGCGAAATGCGGAATGCGAAATGTCAGACGAGAGTGACGATTCGTCAGATCAATTCCGCATTCCGCGCTTTACATTCCGCCTTCTATTCGTATCTGAGCGCCACGATCGGATCCAGGGCGGCGGCTCGCCGTGCCGGCCAGATCCCGAAGAACAGCCCCACGATTGCGCTGAAGACGAACGCGACCACGATGGCGAAGAAGTTGATAGAGGTATTCCAGTGCGCGAGTTTGGAAAGCGCGACCGCGCCGAGCGCACCGAACAGAATCCCGATGATCCCGCCGACCAGGCACAGCACCAGCGCTTCGACCAGGAACTGGAACAGGATGTTGAACCGCGTCGCGCCGAGGGCTTTGCGCACCCCGATCTCGCGCGTCCGCTCGGTCACCGACACGAGCATGATGTTCATGATCCCGATCCCGCCGACCAGCAAGCTCACCGCCGCGATGCCGGCGAGCAGGTAGGTGAACGTCTGGGTCGTCTGCTGGAATGTGGCGAGAATGTCCGACTGATTCCGGATCTGGAAATCGTTCTCGCCGCCCGGCCGGATCTTGTGTTCTCGCCGCAGCACGCGCTCGATCTCGATCATGGAGAGCGTCATCTGCTGCACGTTGGCGGCGTCCACCGTGATGGTCCGCAGCCGATCCGTCCCCATGATGCGATAGCGGGCGGTTTGTAGCGGGATCAACACCTGCTCGTCGGGATTGCCGAACCCCATCGCCGAGCCTTTCGACGACAACACCCCGACGATCTCGAACGGAATCCCGCGGATCTGAATCTCCTGGCCGATCATCGCGGCGGGATTCGCATTGAACATGTCCGGGATGGCCGAGCCGAGCACCGCCAACCGGCGGCGGCCTTCGTCCTCACCGGCGGTGAACATCCGCCCCGCCGTGAGGGTGTAGTTCTTCACGACGGGGTAGTTCGGCGTCGTCCCGACGATGTTCACGTTCGCGTTCTGGCTGCCCTTCTTGATCTGCAGATTGCGCGTGAGCTCCGGGACCACCGCCTTCACGTACCGGGCACTGCTCGCGAGGGCGTTCGCGTCGTCCACGGTGAGACTGACCCGCGATCCGAAATCGATCATGATCCCGCCGCGGAACGACTGCCCGGGGTAGAGTGACAGCAGCGTAGGACCGAGCGCCTGAATGCGCTCCTGGACCGCCTTTTGCGCGCCGCTGCCGAGCGCGACCATCGTGATGACCGCGCCGACGCCGATGATGATGCCCAGCATCGTCAGGAACGACCGCAGCTTGTTGGCGCGGATCGCCTGGAGCGCGACCTGGAAAATCTCGCCGAGCAGCATGCTAGGGCCTCGCCGGCGCCGCCTGCGGGCGCGGCGGGGTCTGCTGCTGTTGCTGCACGCCGGGCAGCCCGCCGATGTTGCGCATGCGCTGCTGCATGTCGCGCTGCGAGTTGAGCAGGGACGCGCTCGGCAGCACCAGCACAGTGTCCTGCTCAGTGAGCCCGCTCAGCACCTCGACGTAGTCGAGGTCCGTCAGGCCCGTGCGGATCTGCACGGGTGTTGGCTTCCCTTGCTTCAGCGTGAACACGATGTAGCTGGACGTCTCGCCGCTGTTGCGCCGGAACCCACCGCCGCCGGCTCCTCCACCACCGCCCACCTTCTGGAATGCGGCACGCATAGCGGCCATCGCGTTCTGCTCGGCCGGCGTCAGATCTTGACCCGACATCCGCTTCTGAAATGCGGAGCGGACCTGCGCTTCGGTCACGCCGGGCGGCAGCTGAATCGTCCGGCCGTCGGGCATCGTCATCGTACTCCCGCCCGCGCCTCGTGCCGCAGAGTCGCGGCGCGCGGCCGAGTCCCGACTCGCGACGCCCCCACCCAGCGACGCGCTGTCGCGATTTGCGGGGCCCGGCTGCTGCTGGTGGGCTGCGAGCTGCTGTTGGACATCGTTGGGATCGAGCCCCAGCACCTGCGCCGCCGAGGCGACGTCGCGCTGCGTCCGCAGCGCGGCGTTCGGCACCGCGAGCACGTTGTCCCGGCGGCCGACGTGGATTTCGACTTCGGTGTTCATGCCGGGCTTGAGCAGATGGCCGGGGTTCGGGATGCGCACGAGTACGTTGAACATCGTCACGTTCTGCTGGACCGTCGCCTGCGGCTCGATCTTCAGGACGCTCCCCTCGAACGGCCGGTTGGGGTATGCGTCGACGGTGATGGTCGAGAGCATGCCCGGTTGCACCTTCCCGATGTCGGTCTCGTCCACGAGCGCGCGGATCTGGACGGTATCGAGGTTCGCCATCTTGAACAGCACGGTGCCGCCACCCACGTCCGTCGTCGGCGACGAGATCACGGTACCCAGCTCGACGTTCTTCGTGATGATGGTGCCGGCGAGCGGCGCGCTCAGCTTCGTATCGGTCATGCGGTCACGCGCGTTCTCGAGGTCCGACCGCGCGCGGATCACCGCCGCGTTGGCATTCGCGTAGTCCAGCTTGGCGGCGTCGTATTCCGTCTGCGTGATCGCCTGCGCCTTGAACAGCGTGTCCGAGCGCGCGAGCTGTGCCTTCGCGTTGCTGAGCTGCGCCTGGGCGACCTGCAGGTTCGCCTCCGCCTGTGCCAGGTTGTTGCGCGGGATGCGCGGGTCGATCGACGCGAGCAGTTGACTCTTCTTCACGTCGTCGCCGGTCTGCACGTTCATGCCGATGATCTCACCCGACGCCTTCGACTTCACGTCGACCGTGAGCACGGGCTCGATGGCGCCCGACGCGGACGCCGACACGACCAGGTTGCGGCGCTGGACCGAAACCGCCTCGTACGATTGCGTGGTCTGCGTCTTGTGGCAGCCGGCGATGCCGGTAAGCACGAGCGCGGTGGCGCTTGCCCAGAGGTATTTGTTCACGTCTGACCTTCCATCTTCTCATCGCGCGCGATTTTGCCGTCGAGCAAGTGAATCTGGCGGTGCGCGTTCGCCGCGATGTCATGTTCGTGCGTCACCAGCACGATGGTCTGGCCCGTCCGGTGCAGATCCTTGAAGACCGACATGATTTCGGTCCCGGTCGCCGAGTCGAGGTTGCCCGTCGGCTCGTCGGCGAGCAGGATGCTGGGGGAGTTGACGAGCGCCCGCGCAATCGCCACCCGCTGGCGCTGTCCGCCCGAGAGCTCGTTCGGGCGGTGATCCATACGGTCGGCCAGCTGCACCTGGCTCAGAGCGTGGGCCGCGCGCTCGCGCCTTTCCTTGGCAGCCATGCCGGCGTAGATGAGCGGCAGCTCCACGTTGTGCAGCGCGTCGGCGCGGGGCAGCAGGTTGAATGTCTGGAAGACGAACCCGATCTCCTTGTTGCGGATGCGGGCCAGCTCGTCGTCGGTCAAGTCGCTCACCTTCTGCCCGTTCAGCCAGTACTCCCCAGTCGTCGGCGTATCGAGACAGCCGATCAGGTTCATCAGCGTCGACTTACCCGACCCCGACGGACCCATGATCGCGACGAACTCGTTCCGCTTGATCTGGATGTCCACGCCACGGAGCGCATGCACCACCTCGGCGCCCATCTGATACTCGCGCGCCAGGTGATGAGTAAGGATTACGGTATCGGGCGTCGGCGTATCGCCCGTGCGGAATGTCATCGCCTGGACCGAGGTCATAGCATCCGTCCCACGACCGCCTCGACCTGCGCGCGGGCGATCAGATAGTTGAAGCGCGTCTGGATGACGTTGACCTCCGCCTGCGTGAGCGCGGCCTGGGAGGTGAGCAGGTCCAGGATCGTCGCGGCCCCCACGCGGTAGCGCTCGTTCTGCACGCGCAGGTCCTCCGTCGCGGCGGCGAGATTGTCGCGCGCGATGTTGATCTGCTCGACCGCCGTCGCGAGCGTCGCGAGCTGCTGGGTGAGCAGTGCGTTCACTTGGCGGCGGGTATCGGCAGCCCGCGCCTCGGCGATGTCGCGGTTGACCGAAGCGCTGACCTGGTTCGCTTCCCGCGTGAATCCGTTGAAGAGCGTCCACGACAGTCCAAACCGCCACGAAAACGTCTCGGGGTAGCTGCTGAACAGCGGGAAGCTCGGCGACCCGACGCCTTGCCGGTTGTTGCTGTAGCTCACGACCAACGACGGCCAGTATTGCGAGCGCGTACTCCACACCTGCGCTCGCGCCGCGCTCGCCTGCGCTTCGGCCTGCTCGACGGCAGGCGCGCCCTCGATCGCGGCGCGCCGCAGGTCCCCGGTGTCCGGGACGGCGGGCAGCGCCGTGTCGGGGACGGCACGCACCGGCGCGTCGACGCCGATCTGCCGGCCCAGGTTTGCCTGCGCCGTCGCCAGATTCGCCTGGGCCTGCAACAGCGCGATGCGCGCGTTGCCGTATTCCACGGTCGAGCGCAACGAATCCGAGCGCGTCGCCGAACCCGCGTGCAGCTTGTCGATCGAGATCTGCAGCTGTTGCTGCGCGCGGCGAACCTGCGCGTCCGCCACGCGGACGAGCTCGTCATTGGCCAGGGCGTTGTAGAACGCCTGCTTCGTCGCCAGGATGATCTGGAAGCGCTGGTTGACGGCACCCGCCTCTGCTGCATTGCCGGTCGCGGACGCCGACTTCAGATTCGCAAAGCGCTGGAAGCCGTCGAACAGCACGAGGCTGACGTTGAGACTTCCGGTATAGGAGTAATCGGGCGGGACCGGGCGGCCCGTTGTCGGATCGATGCGGCCGACGTTGCTGCGCGCCGCCGACACGCCGGTGGTGACGGAAGGAAGAAAGGCGGCGAATGCCGAGCGAGACGAGGCACCGGCGTTGCGCTGGTCACCGCGTGCCTGCACCATGGCCGGCTGGACGTCCAGCGAGCGCCGGACCGCCTCCTGCAAGGTGATCTCGACCTGCTGTGCCGCCGCCACGGGTGCCGTGAGTGCGACTACAAGAACGGCTGTCACGCCCCTGAGCCAGCGCATCAGTTCCGCCCTCCCTCGGTTTTCGCTTTGGCCGAGTCTTCCCGCTCCCTACGGTGATGCTCAGCCCGGTCGATCAGTTGCTGGTGACGAGTCCGCTGCTCGGGAGTGAGCTGCGCGTCGATCTCGGCGCGCATGCGGGCCTTGATGGAATCGAAGCGGGGCCGGACCCGCGCCCACAGGGAATCGGTCTCGGGGCGGTGGCGGGCGATGATCGCGCGTACCGAGTCGCGCTGTGCGGCGCTCAGTTTCAGCTCACGGGTCAGATAGGCGACGAGCGCGTCCGGGCCGCGATGTTCTCCCGGGCCACGGTCATCGCGTTCCGCGGCCTCGTGGCCACCCCAGCCGGCCAGGCCACCGGCCAGGAATACAGCGGCCAATAGGCCGACGGCGGCGAGTTTCGATCTATTCAGCATGGCTCCTCTTTCCTCATTCTATCGTTGCTCGACAAGGGACGTAAACACCACACTGGCGTCAGGCGGATCCGGCGCCGTGACGAGCGCCGCGAGCCCGGGTCCTTCGACCGGCGCCAGCGCAGCATCGAACGACGTCGGGGCTGGCGCCAAGACCGCGCGGCCGAGCAGAAAACCGGCGATGAGCGCGGCCGCGGCCGCGGCGATGCCGGGCCGGAACCACGACGCCAGGACGTCGAGCGTCGGGATCGTGGCGCGAGCGAGCGCCTGGTCGTAGCGCGCCATGACCCGCGCGACGAACGCCGCGTGGTCGTCCTTCGGTTCGAGCGCACTCCGCAATGTGGCGCCGAGCTCGGGATCGGGCCGGAAATCCGACGGCAACTCGTTCATCGTACCTGCTCCTTCCAGTCAGCCAGCAGCGTGCGTAGACGGCGACGCGCGTGAAACACTTCGGATCGCACCGTCCCCTCGGGAATCCCGAGGATTCCAGCGATCTCGGCATGCGAGTACCCCTCGACATCGAACAACACCACCGCGGTGCGGCGCCGCTCAGGCAGCTCCTTCAACGCGGCGCGCAGCCGCTCGCCGAGCTCGCTACGGACCGCGATCGCATCGGGTCGCGGGCCACCGCCGACCAGCGACGGATCGAGCGGCTCGGCTCGGCGGACGGTGCGTCGCCGGCGCCGATCGGTCGCCGCGTTCGCGACGATCCGCATCAACCAGGGTCCGAATGCTGGGCCGCGTCATCCGCATCATCGGGATCGCCTAAGACCGCCCGGGCGACTCGCCGCGCCTGCCCTGCGTAGCGCTCCACGAGAACCCCAAACGCGGCGCGGTCGCCTGCGACAGTCCTGGCAACCAGCGCCGCGTCGTCTTCGCTGCTTCCCATACGCGCAGGGCCGCTGGGAGGTTGAACTGGCGCCTCGGGGCGGGGAGCCTCAGCCAACATCGCTCTCGCGGCGGCGCCGGCGCCGGGCAAGGGCGAAGCCGGCAAGCCAGACGGAGGTCACCAGGGTCCCCACCGCAAGCACGGTGCTGGTAATGATCGGAAAGAAGATGAGCATGAGGCCGATCACGAAGAACGCCGCCGCCGTCCCACCGGCGAGCCGCCGGCGGGCGCCCCCGGCGAGCTGGATCAGTGCGATTGCGGCTACCGCCCGGCGTTCCTGCATCGTGCGGCGGTGTTGCGGAACGTCCGGATGCACCGCGACCGTATCGACGAGTTTCGGCGGCAGCGGCAACCGGCGGCGGGCCATCAGCACGATCTCGCGGCTCTGTGCCATGTCGTGCAAGAACTGCGTGGCGAGCGTCGCCGTCAATCCGTCGTGCTCCGCGACGAGGTCGAGCTCGTAGTTGCCGAGGAGACTGGAGACGTTGAGGTTGCTCGATCCCACACGCGCCCATTCGCGATCGGCGACGAGGGTCTTCGCGTGCAGCATCGGGCCGCGATACTCGAAGATGCGCGCCCCCGCGTGCAACAGCTCGCGATATCCGGCGCGCGTGAACATGCGGACGACCGGGATATCCGAGGTCCCCGGGAGCAAGAAGCGCACATCGACACCGCTCCGCGCTGCGTCCACGAACGCCGCATAGAGTGGCGGCGGTGCGACCAGATACGCATCGGTAATCCAGAACCGTTCCGTCACCGCCGCGGCGAGCAGCTGGACGGCCCGGTAGATGCGCGACTGTCCGGGGAAGCCCTCTACGACGCGCACCGCCGATGGCCCGCACTCCTCAGGGGCCGGAATCGTCTCGGCTTCGGGCAGGGGGCGCCCGGCGCGCGCCCACAT
>WNEZ01003557.1_pt1 | contig 16442 bp, 16 predicted proteins | sample 5400521 | NCBI WGS metagenome assembly WNEZ01 (sample SAMN13153339, study PRJNA577476) | soil metagenome | isolation source: 120 cm saprolite under Douglas fir tree site 2 hole 1 replicate 1 | place: USA:California | collected 2015-04-18
CGCTATAATGACAGTAAGATCGAATTACGGGATTACTTATCCCGAGGCCGAGCTACGCGCGACCGGGGCAGGCGGGGTGGCCGTCCCGAGGGGCGTTTCCCGTTTTCCACGGGCTATAATCTAATATGGCGACTCTGCGCCAACAGATCGCGACCAACGTCCTCACGGTAACCCGCTTCCGTGACCTTATGAAGACGTTGCGGGCCAACCGGCCCAATGATGATCTGGGAATCGTCGAGAAAGCTTACGAATTCTCCCAGAAGAATCACGCCGGACAGACCCGCGCCTCGGGCGATCCCTACCTCGTGCACCCTCTGGAAGTAGCCTGCGTGCTGGCGGAAATGAAAATGGACCCGGCGGCCATCGCCGCCGGCCTCCTGCACGACTCTGTCGAAGATACCTCTGTCACGATCGTTGACATCCGCAAAGAATTCGGTGAACAGGTGGCGCACATCGTCGAAGGCGTCACCAAGATCGGCAGAATTGATTTCTCCTCGCGTGAGGAGCAGCAGGCGGAGAATCTGCGTAAGATGATGCTGGCCATGGTGGATGATATCCGCGTGGTCCTCATCAAGCTTGCCGACCGCCTGCATAACATGCGGACTCTCGAACACCTGCCGCCGGATCGCCAACAGAAAATTGCAAAGGAAACACTCGATATCTACGCGCCCATCGCGCACCGCCTGGGAATGGGCAAGATCCGCGGCGAACTGGAGGATCTTGGTTTCCGCTACACGGATCCGATCGGCTATGAGCAGGTGCACGAGGCAATTGAGGCACGGCGCAAACAGGGCGAGCAATTTCTCGCGCGAGTCGAGCAAGTATTTCGAGACAAACTCAAAGAAGCGGGCATCACTGCCAAGGTGGAGAGCCGAATCAAGCGTCTGTACAGCGTCCACAAGAAATTGCACCGCCAGCGGATTGGCGTAGACCAGGTCTACGACCTCTATGCCATGCGTGTCATCACGCAATCAGTGCAAGACTGCTACGCCGTGTTGGGCATTATTCACAATGTGTGGCGGCCAGTACCGGGACGAATCAAAGATTTCATCGCCATGCCGCGGCCGAACTTTTATCAGTCGCTGCACACGTCTGTAATTACGGAAGACGGTACGCCCTTCGAAATGCAGATCCGCACCGAAGAGATGCACAAGATGGCGGAAGAAGGAATCGCGGCGCACTGGAAATACAAAGATGGACCGGTCTCGGCGCAGGACGAACAGCGGCTGGCGTGGTTGCGGCAGGTGGTCGAATGGCAGCGCGACGTTTCCGATCCCAACGAATTTCTCTCGACTCTGAAAATCGATCTGTACCCGGAAGAGGTCTACACATTCACTCCCAAGGGCAAAGTGGTGGTTCTGGCGCGCGACTCCACACCCATTGATTTTGCATATTCGGTTCACACCGAAGTTGGACACAGTTGTGTCGGCGCCAAAGTAAATGGTCGCATGGTGCCACTGCGTTACAAGCTGCACAGCGGCGATATCGTGGAGATCCTCACGCAGTCGGGCCACAAGCCGAGCCGCGACTGGCTGGCGGTGGTGAAAACCTCGCGGGCGCGTAACAAGATCAAGCATTGGTTGAATGTCCATCAGCGTGAGCGGGCCATTGAAATCGGGCGGAAGCTGATTGAGAAAGAGGCACGCAAGTATCGCATTGCCCTGAAGGAAATCAAAGACGAGGCGCTGCAGAAGATCGCTTCCGATTACGGACTGGGACGTCCCGAGGACCTGATGGCAGGTATCGGCTACGGAAAGTATTCCGCGCGACAGGTGCTTGCGCGGATAGTTCCGGCTGGCAGTGAACCCATCGCCGAAGGCGAGGGACCGCAAGCCAGCACGATTGCCAGCGTTGTTCGACGCGTGTTTGGCGGCGACAACAACGCAATTTCCGTGAAGGGGCAGGGCGACCTGCTGGTCTATCGTGCACGATGTTGCAACCCCATTCGCGGCGAAGCCATCGTCGGATACGTGACGCGCGGCAAAGGAGTGGCAGTGCACGCGGTAAATTGTCCCAACGTGACTAACCTGCTGTACGAACCCGACCGGCGAATTGATGTGCAGTGGGGCCGCGACAAGGAGGATGTGCCCGATAACGCTTACCCCGTAAAACTCACGCTCTTCTGCGACGATCGCGCCGGCATGCTGAAGCAGATTACGGCAGTAATCAGTGACACTGATACGAATATCCGCAACATAGAAGCGCATACCGCCAACGGCCAGGCCAATATCGACGTGGTGCTCGACATCGGCGTGCACGATGTGCAGAGGCTGCAGAAGATCTGATAACAGTTGTTAGTTCTCGGTTCTCAGTTATCAGTCGACCCACAAAAAGCTAAATACTGCGGCACGCAGGGCATGCTGAGTTCCCGCTTCAGTTACTTGAGATTTTTCTGTGTCATTGGCGTCCACTGTGGTAAAGAGTTTCTCCTTACCGAGAACCGAGAACCGAGAACTGCTCTTGGGGGCTTAATGAAAGAAGTGATCACCACCAAAGACGCTCCAAAGGCGATTGGGCCGTATTCGCAGGCTACTAAGGCGAATGGGTTTGTGTTTATTTCGGGGCAAGTGGCGATTGATCCGGTCAACCAACAAGTCATTAGCGGTGACATTGCGGAACAGACTGAGCGCGTACTGGAGCACTTATCTGCAATCCTGAAGGCAGCCGGAAGCGGGCTGGAGAAGGTTGTCCGCTCGACTGTCTTCCTGAAAGACATGGGGGACTTCGCCGCTATGAACGAGGTCTACGGGAAATATTTCAGTTCAGCGCCACCTGCGCGATCTACTGTCGAAGTGGCGCGGCTCCCAAAAGATGTGCTAGTGGAGATTGACGTGATCGCGTTGGGGTAGGGAGGAACACCGAGAAGGACGCGGAGAAACTCTGAAACAGCCAATTGGCTTTACACTTTTCGGAATGCAGTCCGGGGAGCCGAGATTCCTCCACAATAAGGAAAAGTGCAATAAAATCTCGGCGCACTCGGCGTTCTCTGGGTTGAATTTTCTTAAAGGAGCAGAATTGATGATGAAATACACGCTTCTAGTCGCAATCGTCGCGCTGGCGGCCACGGCCGTATTGGCGCAAAGCAAGACCACAAAGAAAGCCTCGTCAGCCGCGCATCCGAATACCACCGCGCCGACGAAAGTCACGGGAGAGCCGACGAAGACGCCTTCAGGACTCGAATACTGGGACATCAAGGTGGGCACAGGACCGATCGCCCAAAAAGGACAGATGGTCACCGTCAACTACACCGGCTGGCTGACCAACGGCAAGAAGTTCGACAGCTCTGTGGATGCGGGCAAGCCGTTTGACTTCACCCTGGGAGCGGGTGCCGTGATCAAGGGGTGGGATGAAGGTGTGGCGGGAATGAAAGTCGGGGGCAAGCGGCAGCTGCGGATTCCGCCGCAACTTGGGTACGGAGAGCGCGGCTATCCGGGCGCGATCCCGCCAAACTCGACCCTGATCTTCGATGTGGAGCTGCTGGGAGTGAAGTAAATATTGATCACAGAGGCACAGAGACGCGGGGGGAATTTCTTCATTGCAGATTGAAGATCTTAGATTGCAGATTCGTCATGAACTATGATTCGGGCAAATCCGCAATCTGAAATCAACAATCTGAAATTCTTGTCAGGTAATGGCGTTTTTTCAGCCTATTCGCTATGCCTTGACGACTTTGCCGCTGCGCAGACAGGAGGTGCATACGCGCAGACGCTTGGTGGCGCCCTTCACCTTGGCACGGACCGGACGCAGGTTGACGTTCCAGCGCCGCTTGCTCACGTTGTGGGCGTGGCTGATGGTGTTACCGAATTGCGGCCCTTTGCCGCAGATATCACAAACTTGTGCCATGAGTGCTCCAGAGAATCTCAGAACGTGAGGGACGAAATATGGATTCTACTGGATAGGAGCGGGTTTGGCCAACTCGCCGACCGAAAGCAGCTCCTGAAATCGTATCTACGTGGTCTTGGTCCGAGCGTCCTTTCCGGAGACGTGGACATCTCTAGTCCAGGTGTATTCAAGGTCGCTGGCGACAACAGCGGCCGTTTCGGCTCCCCAGAAACGCTCCACCACCCATAGCGCAAGATCCAGCGAAGATGTGACACCGCCGCATGTGAGAATGTCCCCGTCATCGACCACACGCGCTTCGATCACGTGCGCCCTGGTTGCACGCAAGTTGTCGAGCGCGGCGTGGTGAGTCGTTGCCGGACGGCCGTCGAGCAGCCCCGCCGCAGAAACAGCCATAGTGCCGGTACATACGCCGGCCACAATAGCGCCGTCCTTCTTAAGCGCAGCGATTCTGCGCGGAAGCTCGCCGCGTTCAATCTCGGCACGCACACCGGCAGGCGCACGGTTGACAAATCCTCCACCGGGTACCACCAGCAAGTCGACCCGATCTTCCAACACGCCGTCGGGATGCACGCACAGGCCATGTGCGGCGGTGACCTTCGTCTGAGGCTCCAGAGTGGTGAGCGCAACATCGATGTCAGTTCTCAACTTCGCCGCTCGGCGGAAGACCTCAAGGGGGCCTACAAAATCAAGCTCGTCGGCTCCATCGTAAGCAAGAATTCGAATCTTCATCCGCGACTCCTCCTCCGGACGATTATGGCGGATTGTCCGAATTGTTCAGAGACTCCCACAAAGTATCTTGATTCGCCCGGACCGCCTTTGGTTCCGATTCCTTGTGACGTGCCTGTCCGTCGCCGCTTGCTCGGCTGTGCGATACTGAATTTATGGCCCCCTCCGCAGATCCCAAGTCGGTTAAAGTGAATCTGACTGCCGGCACGGGTGTGGAGATAGAGTGGAAGGACGGTCACCGGTCGACCTACAGCTTTACCCTTCTGCGGGATGCCTGCCCCTGCGCCATGTGCGACGATGAGCGCAGCAAGACAGGACGCAGGCCCGGTGACCCGCCCAAGCTGGCGCCCGGAGCGTTGCCTATGTTCAAGCCCGCAGCCAAGCCAAAATCGGCGGAGCCGGTTGGCAAGTACGCCATCAAATTCAGTTGGAACGATGGGCACGAACTGGGTATTTACTCCTGGCAGTTTCTGCGTGATGTGTGTCCGTGCGCGGAGTGCAAGGCCGCGCGGGCCGCTGAGGCGAAGACAGGATGAAATTTTCAATTGACAATCAATAGCCGATTGAATCGGAGATCGGTTTTCAATCGCAAATTGGCAATTGGCAATCGAATTAGGCAATCTCTCCTGTTAAGAGGCAGTAGATCCTTTGTCATTTCTCGACCAACTTAACCCCCAACAGCGTGAGGCTGTCGAGACCGCCGAAGGACCGTTGCTCATTCTCGCCGGTGCCGGCAGCGGGAAGACGCGTGTCATCACCTTCCGCATTGCCCATCTGATCGAGCACCTGGGCGTCATGCCGGAGTCCATCCTCGCCATGACCTTCACCAATAAGGCAGCCTCCGAAATGGTTGAGCGCGTGGACAAGTTGGTGGGCGGCCTCTCGATCGCCAAGCCGGTCATCTCCACTTTTCATTCTTTCTGCGTTCGTGTGCTGCGGCGGCATATCGAAAAGTTGCGCATTCCGGCGGCAACTCCGGGAGGTCAGCCCATCGGGTTCCGCAAAGATTTTGTCATTTACGACGAAAGCGATCAGCAGCAGCTAATCAAGTCTGTCATGCGGCGGCTGGGATTGGACGACAAGCAACTCACACCCCGCGCCGTGCTCGCTCACATTTCCTGGGCGAAAAACCACATGCTCGATCCGCAGGAGATTTATCTGCAATCCGGCGATCCCAAGACGGAGCGCGTGGCCCACATCTACGAGGCGTATCGCAAGGAGCTTCGGAAAGCGAACGCACTCGACTTCGACGACCTGTTGCTCGAGACCGTCCGCCTGCTGAAGAGCGTGCCCGAAGTTCGCGAGTACTACAACCGGCGCTTCCAATACATCTTGGTAGACGAATATCAGGACACCAACCGTCCGCAGTACGAACTGATGCGGATGTTGGCCGGCACACGGCACAACGTGTGCGCGGTAGGCGACGAGGATCAGTCGATTTACTCCTGGCGCGGGGCAGATATCCGCAATATTCTCGAGTTTGAAAAAGATTTTCCCGAGGCCAAGATCATCCGTCTGGAGCAGAACTACCGCTCGACGCAGAACATCTTGCAGGCAGCCTCGTCGGTGGTGGCCAATAACGTCAAGCGCAAGGGCAAGAGCCTGTGGACCTCGCGCCAGGGCGGATCGAACATCGGCTATTACGAGGCGCCCGACGGCGAGAACGAGGCTCTGTTCGTGGCGGACTGGATTGCCCGTTATCTGCGTGAAGCCGCGGAGCAGGGAGAAAGCCCGCGGGCGGCGGTGCTTTATCGCATCAACTCGCAATCGCGGCTGTTTGAAGAGGCGATGCGCCGCTATCAACTGAAGTACCACGTCGTCGGAGGCTTCTCCTTCTACGAGCGGGCCGAGATCAAGGACATGATCTCGTACCTGAAAGTCATTCATAACCCGGACGACTCGATTTCGCTGCTGCGCGTGATCAAGACACCCACCCGCGGCATTGGCAAAACCACACTTGAGACACTCGAACGCGTGGCCCTGGAGACTGGGCTGTCGCTGTGGGGAGCAATTGGCGAGGTACTAAAGCGAACGCTTTTGCCGCAACGAGCGTTGGCCGCGCTGAAAGGATTCAGAGATCTGATTGAAGATGCCCGAGCCGTGCTCGCGGGAACGTACGTGGAGCGGCTGGAGCAGACCTCGCGCGAGGAAGAGCCAGCCGAGATTCCGGCGGCAATCGCTGTCCCGGAGGACGACGAGGATACGGAGTTCGATCCTATGGCGCTCGACTTTGGGGCAGTGGAGGAAGCTACAGAGACCGGACGCTCCCACGACAGCTGGCAAGATACCGGCGTTACAAACGTCAACCCGACAGAAGACGGGAGTGAGCCGTCCAAAGAGCAGAACACAGAAGCAGGGTCTCCACACTCGAATGATGCCGAAGGCTTTCCAACTCCACGTGTCAGCACGGCGGAAATCCTGAAATTTCTCATCGACCGCACCGGCTACATCAAGCAGCTTGAGGAAGAAGACACACCCGAGGCGTACTCCCGTATTGAGAACCTACGTGAACTGGTGAATGCCTCCATGGACTCGCGTGATCGGGGCGAAACTCTCGACCAGTTCCTGGATCATGCAGCACTGGTGAGCGAGGCCGATGCCTACGATGAGCGGGCGCAGATCACGCTGATGACGTTGCACGCCGCCAAAGGACTGGAGTTCCCGCTGGTTTTCCTCTGCGGGTTGGAAGAGGGTCTATTCCCGCACTCGCGCACCATGCTGCAGCCAGATGATATCGAAGAAGAGCGGCGCTTGTGCTATGTGGGCATGACTCGGGCGATGAACGCGCTGGTCCTGACGCGAGCGGTATATCGTCGGCGCTATGGGACGGATTTGCCAGAGGCCAGTGTGCCTTCGAGGTTCTTAGCTGAGGTTCCGGCAGAATTGCTCGAGGATGTGGGATCGCCTCGAAGGACAAGAACTTCTTCGCGGGTGGGAACTTCCTTAGCCCAGCACGCGCAAGGTGGTCGTCTTCCGGGGAGGATGCCCGAGTCCCACGAATACGAGCATGGTTCGCCGCATTACGCCTACGAGGATGAAGATCAGAGTACGAAGTGGGGCCGTCCGGGGCGGAGCAAAGGGATGTCACACTCGGGAACGCCGTACTCGGGAACGCCGTACTCGGGGAAGAGTTACAACTCAATTGATAACATTGCCGAGTTCTTCGCCTCTCGGGGCAGGAAATTCAAAATTCCCAAAATACCTGCTGAGGAGCCCGGTGGGCACCGAGGGTTTCGTCCGGGCCAGAAAGTGCGCCACCCGAAGTATGGCGAAGGATTGGTCTATCAGCGAGAGGGCGAGGGTGAAGAGGCCAAGATTACGGTACAATTCCCTCGCTTCGGGCTGAAGAAGCTGGTAGAAAAATACGCGCAGTTGGAAGCGGTTTAGCTCGGGCCGGCATCGGCCACGTAGGCCCGGACGCCCTCGTCCGGGCGGCCGAGCGCAGCTCGGCGGTTTGATCATTGTCAGGAGAGACAGAGCGCATTCATGGCGAATACATCGACACTGAGCAGGGAAGAACGCAAGAAATCAAAACGCGCAGCGCGCAAGCAGCGGAAGATCGCGAAGCCGCTGGCAAAACGGGATTACGCGCGAGGATCGAAGAAGCGCAAAGTAAAGAAGATGGTACGCGGCCAAGCCAAGCGATAAAGTTACATCTCTGTAAACGGGACACGGAATCCTGTGTCCCGTTACCTTCACAACCAGTTCCTGACCGCGGGCGAGATCTCACAGGTTCCCGCCCTGTTCTTGGCTGCCTTAGCCTTGGCGTCGCTCTAGCGCAAGGGCACAATCCCCGATAGAATCAGCTAACTTGGCACGCTCACCGCAATGCAGGCAGCGACAAAATGGGTTCGCGCGTACTGCTAGCTCCGGATCTTGCGCTTCGTGAGGAGAGACGGCCCTTTGGCACAAATACCAACAACGACCAACCAGAATAGCAAGGCTCCCACCCAGAGCTCGGGCAGTCAGCTCTTCACTTGCAAGTCTATTGACAAGTTGATTTCCGACTCGGAAGAGCCCGAACGGCGACTGAAGAAGACTTTAGGACCGGTGTCGTTGACCGCGCTCGGCATTGGCGCTGTGATCGGATCCGGCATCTTCACGGTAGTCGGCACCGCAATTGCCGGCCAGAAGTTCGACACTTCGTCCATCCTGAATGCCCCGCTGCTCGATTATCTGGTCAGGCATACGGCCACGCTGGGGCGCCCCGGTGCAGGGCCGGCCCTGGCGTTGTCACTTGTACTGGTGGCGATCGTCTGTGGATTCACTGCCCTCTGTTATGCGGAACTGGCTTCGATGATTCCGATCGCGGGCAGTGCGTACACTTACACCTATGCGACGATGGGCGAGTTGATCGCGTGGATTATCGGCTGGGACTTAATTCTTGAATACGCCGTCAGCAACATGGCGGTGAGCGTCGGCTTCGCGGCGCACTTGGTTGACATGTTCGATTGGTTCAGCTGGCATCCCGCCCTGCGTTGGATTTCGCCTGCTTACCTGCCCGCGGGTCTAACCGACCTCAAGGGCAATCTTCTCTACCTTCCCGGTCTGCACTTCGGTTTTAACTTTCCGGCGTTTCTCGTAGTGATGATCCTGACGGTAATCCTGGTGCGCGGCATCCGTGAGTCAGCGGAAGCCAACAACACCATGGTGATACTGAAGATCGCGGCCATCTTCGCGTTCATCATTGCCGGCGCACATTACGTCCGTCCCGGAAACTGGCACCCATTCGCTCCGCAGGGCTGGTCCGGCATTCTCACAGGCGGTTCGATCATTTTCTTCACCTATATTGGCTTTGACTCGGTGTCCACGGCTGCAGAAGAGGCCAAAAATCCGCAACGCGACTTGCCCATCGGCATCATCGCCACGCTGGTGGTCTGTACGCTTCTTTATATTGGAGTAGCGGTAGTGCTCACGGGTATCGTGCCCTGGCAGTCTCTGCTCGACGACGCTGCCCCTGTGGTGAACAGCCTTAAGAAGCTCACCCTTGCCACCGGATCCCACAGCCTCCACTGGGTGCGACTCGGAGTCTTGTTCGGCGCCATGATGGGCATGATCTCTTCCCTGCTCGTCTTCCAGCTTGGACAGGCTCGCGTGTGGTTCGCCATGTCCCGAGACGGTTTGTTGCCCAGGCTGTTCGGTCGCGTGCATCCGCGCTTCCGCACACCTTCGACGGCTACTTGGATCGCAGGTTTTGTTGTCGGAATTCCGGCGGGAATTCTGGACATTGGAACTCTTGCCGATCTCTCCAATATCGGCACGCTGTTCGCCTTCGTACTGGTGTCGATTGGCGTCATCATACTCCGCTATCGCGATCCAGGCCGCCACCGCGGTTTCCGTGCTCCGGGCGGCATCCTGGCCCCAGTGCTTAGCGTCTTCTTTTGCGTGCTGCTGATGACTGGTTTGCCGATTCTCACATGGCTACGATTCTTCGCGTGGCTGGCCATCGGATTGACGATTTACTCCCTTTACAGCCGTCACCATAGCGAGTTCTGCGGGAGTCAGAAGTAAGATTTCAGAAGTAAGAGGTCAGACTGCAGAAGTACCTTCTAACTTCCATCCTTCTGAATTCTGAATTCTGACTTCTGCATTCTTACTTCTGCCTTTTAAAATCTACAATCATGAATCTGGTGCCCAGTCCCCTCATCCTCTCCCTTCCCAAGGCCGAACTGCACCTGCACCTCGAAGGCTCGATCCTGCCGACGACTCTGCTTGAACTCATGCAGCGTCACGGCTCGCCGGACGCATCTCTTGCCTCAATTGAACAGCTTTATCAATTCGAAGACTTCAGCGGCTTCCTCATGGCCTTCAAGGCCGTTACCGAGCACTTGCAGAGCCCAGACGACTACCAGCTGATTGCCTATCGCCTGATGGAGCGGCTCAAATCGGAAAACGTTTTGCACGCCGAAGTTTACGTTTCGGTAGGTGTGTGCCTGTGGCGAAAGCAGGAGTTCGACGCGATCTTCGAAGGACTGGAACGCGGCCGCATGCGAGGCGAGCGCGACTTCGGCATATCCCTTCTCTGGATTTTTGATGCGGTGCGGCAGTTTGGAGCGGCGGAAGCGCAGCGGGTAGCAGAACTTGCAGTGCGCTATCACCACCGCAACGTCGTGGGGTTTGGTATCGGCGGTGACGAGGGTCGCGCGGCGCCAGAGCTTTTTCGCGCCCCATACGCCTATGCCGGCGAACATGGTCTCCGGCTCACTGCGCATGCGGGCGAAACCGCAGCGCCAGAATCTGTCTGGGGCGCTCTCAATCTGGGCGCCGAGCGCATTGGACACGGCTTAAGCGCAGGCCAGGACCCTGAGTTGGTTGAAGAATTGGCGAAGCGTCAAATCCCGGTGGAGATATGCGTCACCAGCAATATCCGGACTGGCTGCTGTGCTGGGATAGCGGAACATCCGGTGAAAAGCTACTTCGATCGGGGAGTCATGATCACGCTCAACACTGACGATCCAGCGATGTTCAGTACCTCCTTGACGCGGGAGTATCAGTTGGTCCAAGAAGCCTTCGACTTCACCGACGAGCACCTCCGAGAAGTGGCCCGAAACTCGTTCGAGGCATCATTCCTGGCTCCAGAGAAAAAGCTTGCCTTTCTGAATTTGTTTGACGCAGCGGTTTCCCGCTCGTAATCTTTTCCACCTCCCCTAAGTTGGGGCCAGAAATGAGAGCATTTGCCGGCGTTCTTCTCCTACTTTGCCCGTTCGGCTGAACGTGGTACAGAATGTGTGGCCCGGGTCTTGAACCCGGGCATGCGCGGCTCATAGAGCCGGCCCCACAACTTACGCACTGGAGTTCATGGCTCAACACATCGGAATCGTGGCTTGCAGCGCTGAAGGAGCGGCGTTGTGCTATCGCACGATCTGCCTGGAAGGGGCGGAACTGCTGGGGCGCCATAACCATCCCGAGGTCTCGCTCCACACCCACTCACTGGCCGAGTATATGAAGTACATCGATCAGGGTGACTGGACGGGAGTCGCGGAGCTGATGATGTCTTCGGCAGAGAAGCTGGCGCGCGCGGGTGCGGATTTCCTCATCTGCCCCGATAACACCATTCACCAGGCGTTCGACTTGGTGGCGCACCGCTCCCCCCGACCATGGCTGCACATTGCTGAAGAAGTAGCGAAGGAATCCAAGCGATGCCATTTCAAGCGACTGGGTGTGTTAGGCACACGATATCTGATGGAAGGGCCAGTGTATCCGGAGAAGCTGAAGGCGGCGGGTCTGGAGCATCGCATACCGGGGGAGAACGAACGCTCGAGGTTAAACCAGATCATCTTCAACGAGTTGGTGTATGCGCAGTTCCTGCCGCGGTCGCTGGCGTACTTTACCGAAGTCATTCGAATACTTAAGGACAATGGCTGTGATGCTGTAGTGCTGGGCTGCACAGAGATCCCGCTGCTTGTGACTCCAGACTCGTCTCCACTTCCGGTGCTCGATTCCACGCGGCTCCTGGCGCGCGCCGCATTGCGGAAAGCGGTCGGTTAGCGAACCAGGAGTCTTCATAGGCTTAAGTTCGAGTTGCTGCCGGAGAAATTCACCATTTGCCGATTGCCTGCCGACGCGGCCCTCCCGGCGTGGGCTGTTCGCGGAATGCTCACGTCCCTTACCCGCACGGCTGACGAACTTTCCATAATTTGTCCAGAAGCCAGCGTCCCGGCAGATGTAAATGCGGAACGAGGGTGGAAATGTCTTAAGCTGAAAGGTCCGATTTCCTTTTCCGAAACCGGAGTGCTTACCGCGTTCGTTCAGCCACTCTCGGATCACGCCATTCCGATTTTCGTGCTCTCGACTCATGACACAGACTATGTGTTCGTGAAAGAAGCATGGCTGAAAAAGGCGCTGCAGTGCCTCAGGGATGCGGGCCACGATGACGGAACAAAACCTGGCACAAACTGATCAGGCAACCGGTCCTTTCACCTTGAGTCCAGCGTGCGCAAAACCTAGGCAGATTGCCATTCGCTGGCAAAATTGCGCAGAATACTGTTGAAGGGGATCCACCTTAGCTTCTGCTTGTGCTCTAATAACCGAATACTGACTGCTATGGCATCCAGCCAGAAAATCATTCGGTCTCACCTGAAGGATCTCCACAGAAAAATCCGTGGGGCACGGGAGATGCTGCGCGCTCTTGTCTCGACCGAGCACCCGCTGTTGGCGCACATTATTCCCATCCGCCGCTGCAATCTCGCCTGTAAGTACTGCAGCGAATACGACGATTTCTCCAAACCGGTCCCGACCGAGACGATGTTCCGGCGGGTCGACAAACTGTCGGAGTTTCGCACTTCGGTGATCACCATCAGTGGCGGCGAGCCGCTGCTCCACCCGGAACTCGACGCGATCATCCACCACATTCGCAAGCACGGCATGATCTCTGGTCTGATCACCAATGGCTATCTGCTTACGGCCGAGCGAATCCAGCGGCTAAACCGGGCGGGACTGGAGTGGCTGCAAATCTCGATCGATAACGTTACACCTGACGAGGTTTCGAAGAAGAGCCTCAAGGTGCTTGATAAGAAGCTGCAGCTTCTGGCGGAACATGCCGAGTTCCACGTGAATATCAACTCGGTAGTGGGCGGCGGCGTGCGCAATCCGCAGGACGCATTGGTCATTGGACAAAGAGCGGTGGAGCTGGGCTTCAGCTCTACGGTTGGGATCATCCACGACGGGGAAGGACAACTGCAACCACTCGGCGACCAAGAGCGGCGTGTTTACCAAGAAATGAAATCGATGGAGAAGCGCAGCTTTACGCGGGTGAATGCTTTCCAGGACAACATCGCGCTGGGGCGTCCCAACCAGTGGCGCTGTCGTGCCGGAGCTCGTTACCTCTACATCTGTGAGGACGGGTTGGTGCACTACTGCTCGCAACAGCGTGGGTACCCTGCCATCCCGCTGGAGAAATATACGCCCGGGGATATACGCCGCGAATTTGTAACGGAGAAATCGTGCGCCCCACACTGCACGGTCTCCTGTGTCCACCAGGTGTCGATTTTTGACTCCTGGCGAGCCCCGCAGCAGCCAGCCCCCGAGACGCTCAGTTCCAATCCTGGTGAGCTGGTACAGATCAAATAGTTGCCTACTTCTTCTGTGCCGTGGGTGGCAGCAGCCCGTTCAGGCGGAGGTAGATGGCCGCTGCCCCATAGTGGTCGGCCCAGTCATTGGTGAGAGCAATGAGGGCCCAGGCGCGCGGCGCGTCGTGCCCACCATAGGCCTGAATCGTGTCGCCGAGCTTCGTGTCGTCCACCTTGGCCAGTGCGGTATTGCAGAAATCGAACGAAGCCTTCAGCGCTGAAACCAACTTTTCTTTGCTGGCCGTCTCTTTCAGCTCTTCTGCTTTTGGAGCCGGAGCATCACTAATCTTGGCGCAAAGATAATTGTTGGATTCGGTGATGTGCATCACGAGGTGACCGAAGCTCATCTGCTGTGGCGTCGGCTTATACGAGAACTTGTCCGCGGGCATTTCTTCGACGGCCGCCACCAGGTTTTTCTGCTGACGCGGAAGAATCTCACGCACCACACTGGTAACAGGATTCTTTGCCTGTTGTGCCCAAACACATGCGGTTAAGAGAAGGAGCAGAAGAATGAATAGTCGTTTCATTGGCAGCGCCTCCCGGAGTGCGCCCCAAGCATAAACCCGGAAACATCAAATTAGCCACAGAGACACTCTCGGCTATGCCGAAGCCACCCGCGAAGGGTGGAAGGTCTGAGCTCGTGATTTTGAACCGGCGTCGACCGGTCGCTATGTGGGCTTCAGACGACTACCTCCGGCGTGGCTTCCAGCAGGCTGCGAGTGTAGGCGTGCGCTGGTCTTTCCGTGATCTGCTCGGTGGCCCCGACCTCTACGATTTTTCCTCGGTACATTACCGCGATCCGTGTAGCGAGGTAGCGGACAACAGGCATGTAGTGGGAGATGAAAAGATAAGTCAACCCGAATTCGCGTTGCAGCTGCGCCAGAAGATTGACGATCTGGGCGCCCACGCTGACGTCGAGGGCAGACACGGGCTCATCGGCCACGATAAACTTCGGCCGCAGGGCCAGGGCACGGGCGATACCGATGCGCTGCCGCTGTCCACCGCTGAATTCATGGGGAAAGCGCCGCAGCACAGATTTATCAAGCCCCACCGCATTGAGAAGTTCGGCGGTGCGGGCGCGGCGCGTAGACCGGCTCATGCGCTCGTGAATTACAAGCGGCTCGCTGATGATGTCTTCCACTCGCAAGCGGGGATCGAGCGAACCGAACGGGTCTTGAAAAATAATCTGCATGTCGCGGCGGAGGCGGCGTATTTCGCTGCGGCTGGCGGAGAGCAGGTTGCGTCCCTTGAAGTAAATACTGCCCGCAGTCGGCTCAATCAATCGAAGGACCAGCCGGCCCAGTGTGCTCTTCCCGGACCCCGACTCGCCTACGAGTCCTAGAGTTTCTCCGGCTTCGATGTCGAGCGAGACGTCGTCCACGGCTCGGACTTCACCCTTGGCGCCTGCGCCGAACATGGATTCACCGAGCGGAAACACTTTGGTCAGATTGCGGACTTCGAGCAGTGCCATGTCGGCGATAGTAGCAGCTGGGAGTGAACAGTTGCGAGTAGCGGGCAGCGAATTTCGTCCAGAAGATTGGGCCAATAACGACAGCCACGGATCGGCACGGATTTTCACGGATCGAGAAGGAGATTTCAGGAAAAGATCCGGTTAAAGATAAATCCGCGTTTATCCGTGCAAATCTGTGGCTGATTTCTATTCACTACAGCGCAATCATCGGCACGGCCAGAATTGCCGCTAGCATTCCTACTACTTTCCAACGCGTGAAATGTTCTTTAAGGAACAGCCGCGCGAGCAACACGGTGACCGCTGGATAAAGTGAAGTAAGGACTACGGCAGCATCCAAACGTCCAGTCTGGCTGGCGCGGACGTACAACGCAGTTCCGGTTACATCTAGACATCCGGCCAGCCCGCCCAGCAGTACACCGGTGCGTTGAATACTTCTTTCCGTAACACCCACAAGGACAATCGCGCACACCAGAACGAAGGAAGACAGACGAGCCAGCGCCGCAGACCACAGAGCCGAGCTGCCACCGGTCTGTTTCATAAGTTGAATTGCGTGGGGAAGCCCCTCGATGAAGATTCCGTAACTCACCGAGATTACCGCTGCCAGGACAGCAGAGGTCGGAGCGATCAACCCCATTTTCCCACTGGCCAGTGCGCGATAAAAGATTGCGAGAGCCGCGCCACCGCTGAGACCGGCTGCGATCGCCCATAAGGCAGATGTCCGCGACGGGAAGGGACCACCGCTGAGCAGCGCGACCGTGGTCATCAGGATCAGCCCGCAAGCGTGAGCCAGCGCAGCCAGTACAAAGGCATTCGCCCGCTTAGCGGCGTATCCGCCGATGAAGTCGCCGGTGCCCCAGCAACAGAGTGTGGCGAGGCTGTATCCGGTAAAGACGAATTGGGATGAAACAGGCATGCTCTCTTCGAGTTCACGAGATTAGCACGCCTGTGATCGCAGTCAGGATAAAGATCCTGCGGAGAAAAATGAGATCTCGAATCGCAGAGCCGATAGGCATGCTGAAGGCCGCTTTTCGGATCTCAGCAGCTGAAGCCTAAGTCAAGAAGGACGATCCTATGCCGCGCCAAGACGCAGCTTCACCCCAACCCACAAATCGCAGCGCCACCGGCATGTTTAGGCGGCGGCATGAACCATCGCGAGTGGGCCAGCCGTTTCATCCGCACCACTCATCCGCACTTGAATGTTCCCGTTCAGAATGATTAGTGACACTCGGATAGAGTGTCGCCATGCAGATTCACAATGGAGAACTTCCCCGTGCGCGCCAGCTGGCGCGCACGGGGAAAGAGCTGAGTCGGGAGGCCCGGGTCCGCTTGCAGTG
>WNEZ01002261.1_pt1 | contig 16441 bp, 15 predicted proteins | sample 5400521 | NCBI WGS metagenome assembly WNEZ01 (sample SAMN13153339, study PRJNA577476) | soil metagenome | isolation source: 120 cm saprolite under Douglas fir tree site 2 hole 1 replicate 1 | place: USA:California | collected 2015-04-18
CACGTTGCGAGGACGGGTATGTCATCCGAGGTGCAAAGAGGAGACATCGTCGTCTTCGAGTATCCCGCAGATCCGAGCTTGAGCTACGTCAGGCGGGTAGTCGGCCTTCCGGGTGACAGGATTTCGTACTACAACAAGCGGCTCAAGATCAACGACGAGGAGATACGGGTCCGGCAGATCGGTGATTACGTTCGCAAGGATCGCGCGAATCCCTCCGTCCGATATCTGGAGCGACTCGGCGACCAGGAGCACTTGATCCTCATCGAGCCGGAAGCGCCTGCCGTCGTGCCTCCTGCGAAAGCGTTTCCTCTCAGCGAGAATTGTGCCCAGACCGCGGAAGGCCTGTCTTGCCGGGTACCCGATGGCCACTACTTCGTCCTGGGTGACAACCGCGACAACAGCAGCGACAGCCGAGCCTGGGGATTTGTCCCGGCTAGAAACATCATCGGCAAGGTCCAGTACATACTCCAATGACGTCGTGAGTCGCGCGATCGTTCTCGCCTTTGCCTTGCTGCTCCCCGCCGGCACCCGCGCGGCGGTGACATACTCTTTCGACTGGACCTGCTCGGGCTGCGCGAAGATCGGCATGGGCAGCAGCGGCAGGGAAGGGCCCTTCGGCTCGGGCTCGGCCTGCCAGTCGGCGCGCGCTTCGTTGAGCGGGAGCCTGTCCACTCGCGGTTGTGGTGCACGCTGTTTCAATCCGCAGCCCTGCGTTTCCGCGGGCCAGCCGGATATGCCTTCTCAGCCGGTGGTCTCGGCGCCGGCGAAGGTCCCGCCCGCCACGGCGCGGGTAGCGCCGATTTACGATCCGTGGCCTGAGCGCGTGCGCCGGGCCGACGAGGTCAAACAGGGGAAGGCCGCGCCGCACGGACCGGAGGTATCGGGCCGGTGGCGCAACAGCTTCAGCTGGTACGAAGCGCGCGCGACGAAGGACGCGATCGAGATCGTGCTCGTCGAAACCTGCCGCTCTCCCGACTGCATCCGCAGGGAATACCCGAACCGGCCGGTGTTTCGCGGCAGGCTCCAGGACGGGCGCCTCGTCGGCGTCGTGCCGATCCGCAGCGCGATCGAGTCGGAGCAGGGCGGCCGGCACTGCGCCACGCCGGCCGGGGAATTTCCAGTCGAAGGCAGCTTGTCCGACGACGGGAACACGATCGTGTGGAGGCACGCGCAGCTTCCGCTCGGAGAAGGCTGCGCCCCCGTATCGATTTCACTCGGCACCTGGCGGCGCGGCTAAAGGCTCAAACCTCCACGGTGAGGCCGGGCGCGAACCCGGTGGGCTCGGCCGGATAGCCGCGCGGGTTGCAGATCACCCGCGTGCCGCGCACGCGGTAGTCGAAAAACGTGTGCGTGTGCCCGTGGACCCACAGCGCTGCGCTCCCCATCATGTCCTCGAGATCGAGAACGAACCCGGGGTTGGCGCGATGGCCCGCGTAGGCGGGCGCGATCGAGCGCGGGTGCGGCGCGAAGTGGGTGATGACCACGGTTTTTCCCGAGAAGGGCGCGGCGAGTGTCGCCGCGAGCCACGCGCGGTGCCGGGCGCAGAGCGCAATCGCGTCCTCAGGCGCGAAGGCGCGGGACCCGTAGCGGATCAGTTGATAGTCGGGATTGAGCTTGCGCGCGGCCTCGATCACCGTGGGACGCTCCGCTTGCGGCACGAGCGAGTAATCGGTCCATAAGGTGCAGCCGAGAAAACGAACGCCGTCGATCACGGCTTCGCTGCAATCGAGCAGCGCGACCGCAAACTCGCGCGCCGCCGCTCCCATGGCCTGCTGCACCGCCTCGAACTCGCCCTCGTAATACTCGTGGTTGCCGGCGAGATAGAGCACGGGCTGCGCGAAAGTCTTTCCTGCCCACTCGATCCCCGCCGCGCCGTTGGCTATGTCCCCCGCGAGCACGATCGCGTCGGCGTCGTTTGCGGGCGGAACGAAGGGCGCGAATTCCAGATGGAGGTCGGAATAGATTCGGATACGCATGTGAAAGCCGAGTCAGGGTTTGACCGATGTCGGCGCCATTATCGCGCGGGCGGCGCCGCATCCCTCCCTCTGGAGTCCGCGCCGCGCGAGGGGTATGATCGCGCGTCTCCGGGCGAAGGGCCCGCCCGGCTAGAGGGAGGTTTCATGGCAAAGTGGGTGCGCGTCGCCTATCAGGGGCGGGAATACTTCGGCAAGCTCGAAGGCGACACCGTCCGCGTGCACTCGGGCAACATGTTCGCGGGCCCGGAAGCGACCTCCCAGGCGATTTCCCTGGCCGCAGCGAAGCTGCTCACGCCGAGCGCACCGAGCAAGATCATCGCGCTGATCGACAACTTTCACGAGCTCCTCGCGAAGCTCGACCATGACGTCCCGAAGGAGCCCCTGTATTTTCTAAAGGGCAGCAACTCGTTCCTTACGCACGGAGAAACCATCCGGGCGCCGAAATCCTACGGCGGAAAGGTGGTCTACGAGGGTGAGCTCGGAGTCGTCATCGGCAGGCGCACCAGCAGCGTGCCCGAGGGCGACGCCGCTCGGCACATTTTCGGCTACACCTGCATCAATGACGTGACCGCGATCGAAATCATCGCGAAGGACCCGGTATTTGCGCAATGGACGCGCGCGAAGAGCTTCGACACCTTCGGGGTGTTCGGTCCCTCGATCGAGACCGAGGTCGATCCCGGCAAGCTGGTCGTGAAAACCATCCTGGACGGCCAGGAGCGCCAGCACTATCCGCTTTCGGACATCGTCTTTTCGCCGGAAAAGCTGGTGAGCCTCATCTCGCGGGACATGACGCTCGAGGCGGGCGACGTGATCGCATGCGGCAGCTCGGTGGGCGTGGGTGCGATGACGCCCGGGAGCACGGTGAGCATCGTGATCGACGGCGTCGGCACGCTCACCAACAAGTTCGAATAGGAACGCTCAGCGCTTTTTCCGCCGGTTCGCGGCGATGCGCATCCGCAACGCGTTCAGGCGGATGAATCCGGAGGCGTCGGCCTGGTTGTAGGCCCCGCGGTCGTCCTCGAAAGTCGCGATCCCCTGATCGAAGAGAGAATCGGCCTTCGAGTCGCGGCCGACGACGGTGACGTTGCCCTTGTAGAGTTTGAGCCGCACGCGGCCGTTCACGCCGCGTTGCGAGGCGTCGATCAAGGTCTGAAGGAGGGCTCGCTCCGGGCTCCACCAGTAGCCGTTGTAGATGAGCGAGGCGTAACGCGGCATCAGATCGTCCTTGAGGTGGGCGACCTCGCGGTCCAGGCAGATCGACTCGATCGCGCGGTGGGCTTTCAGCATGATGGTGCCGCCAGGAGTCTCGTAGCAGCCGCGCGATTTCATGCCGACGTAGCGGTTCTCGACCAAGTCGAGCCGCCCGATGCCGTGCTTTCCGCCGAGGCGATTGAGCTCCGCGAGCACTCTCGCGGGGCTCGAGTTCTTGCCGTTGACCGCGACGATATCGCCCTTCCGGTATTCCAGCTCGACATACTCGCCGCGCTTGGGAGCCTTTTCGGGCGACACGGTCCAGCGCCACATGTCCTCCTCGGGCTCGCGCGAAGGGTCCTCGAGAATGCGGCCCTCGTAGGAGATGTGGAGCAGATTCGCGTCCATCGAGTAGGGAGACCCGTTTTTTCTCCTGCCCTCGACCGGAATGCCGTGCTCCTGCGCGTACTCGAGCAGCTTTTCCCGGGAGCCGAGCGTCCACTCGCGCCACGGGGCGATCACGCGGATATTCGGCTCGAGCGCGTAGTAGCCGAGCTCGAAACGCACCTGGTCGTTGCCTTTGCCGGTCGCGCCGTGCGCGACGGCGTCCGCCCCGGTCTTGCGGGCGATCTCGATCTGCCGCTTGGCGATGAGCGGGCGCGCGATCGACGTGCCAAGAAGATATTCGCCCTCGTAGATCGCGTTCGCCCGGAACATGGGAAACACGAAGTCGCGCACGAACTCCTCGCGCAGGTCGTCGACGAAGATCTCCTTCACGCCCAGCTTTCGCGCCTTTTCCCGTGCAGGCGCGAGCTCCTCGCCCTGGCCGATGTCGGCGGTGAAGGTGACGATCTCGCAGCCGTAGGTGTCCTGCAGCCACTTGAGGATGACCGAGGTGTCGAGGCCTCCCGAGTAGGCGAGGACCACCTTCTTCACCTTGTCTTTCACCATTTCACCTTCTTGCCCTTCTTTACCTCGCCGAGCAGGAGAAATTCCATCAGGGCCTTCTGGGCGTGCAACCTGTTCTCGGCCTCGTCCCACACTACGCTCTGCGGTCCGTCGATGACCTCGGCGGCGACTTCCTCGCCGCGGTGCGCGGGCAGGCAGTGCATGAACAGGGCGTTTTTCTTGGCCGCGCGCATCATGTCTTCGTCCACCTGCCAGTTCTCGAAATCGCGCTTGCGCTCCTCCTTCTCAGCTTCGAACCCCATGCTGGTCCACACGTCGGTGGTGACGAGGTCGGCGCCGCGCGCAGCGTCCATCGGGTCGGCGAAGCTCTCGTAGTTCGCGTCGTCGTAGATCCCGGCGCGCTCGGGCTCGACTTCGTAGCCGGGCGGGGTCGAAACGTGGACGTTGAAATCGAACACGGTCGCCGCTTGCAGCCAGGTGTTGCAGACGTTGTTCGAGTCGCCGATCCAGGCCACCGTCTTGCCCTCGATCTCGCCGCGCTGCTCGATGTAGGTGTAGATGTCGGCGAGGACCTGGCAGGGGTGGTACTCGTTGGTGAGTCCGTTGATCACCGGTACACGCGAGTTCGCCGCGAAACGCTCGAGTATCTCCTGCTCGAACGTGCGTATCATCACGATGTCGCACATGCGCGAGATCACCTGTCCGGCGTCCTCGACCGGCTCGCCGCGCCCGAGCTGGGTATCGCGGGTATAGAGGTAGATCGCCGCGCCGCCGAGCTGGTGCATGCCGGCTTCGAAGGAGAGCCGCGTGCGCGTCGAGGGCTTCTCGAAGATCATTGCGAGCGTGCGGTCTTCCAGCGGCCAGTAGCGCTCGTAGCGCTTGAACTTGTCCTTGATCCAGCGGGTGCGCGCGAAAAGATACTCGTATTCCTCACGCGAGAAATCCCTGAACTGCAAGTAGTGCCGCTGCCGGGCCTGCGTTTTTTTCATGCGCGCGCGGGTACGGCGGCCGGGGCCTGAGCGAGGAACGAACGCACGAGCGGCACGAGGATGGAAAGCACCTCGCGAGCCTCGCCTTCGCTCATGATGAGCGGGGGCAGCAGGCGGATCACCTTGTCCATGGTGACGTTGATGAGCAGGCCCGCCTCCAGCGCCTGCCCGACCAGATCTCCGCAGGGCCGGTCGAGTTCGACGCCGATCATCAGGCCGTGACCGCGGACCTCCGCCACCCCCGGGCGTCCCGCGAGCGCTTCGCGAAGGCCGGCCAGCAGGATCCCGCCGATGCGCTCGGCGTTCTTCATAAGACCTTCCTCCTCGATGGCGGCGAGCGTAGCGAGGGCGGCGGCGCAAGCGAGCGGATTGCCGCCGAACGTGGAGCCGTGAGTCCCCGGTTTGAACACTGCGGCCGCCGCTCCGCGGGCGAGACAGGCTCCGATCGGCACGCCCGAGGCGAGTCCCTTGGCGAGCAGCACGACGTCCGGTTTTATGCCGGCGTGCTGGTAGACGAACCACTTGCCGGTGCGGCCGAGGCCGCATTGCACCTCGTCCACCATCAAGAGCCACCCCTGGCTGTCGCAGAGCTCGCGCAGATCGCGCAGGTACTGCATCGCGGAAATATTGATTCCGCCTTCGCCTTGGATGGGCTCGACCAGCACCGCGACGACGCTCCTGTCGTGCGACGCGACTTGGCGCACCGATTCGATGTCGTTGAACGGCACGCGCACGAAGCCCGGCACCAGAGGCTCGAATCCCTGCTGCACTTTGCGATTGCCCGTGGCCGAGAGCGTCGCGAGCGTCCTGCCGTGGAAGGCTTTGTCCATGACGACGATGGCGGGACTCTCCACCCCCTTGCCGTGGGCGTACAGGCGCGCGAGCTTGATCGCCGCCTCGTTGGCCTCGCAGCCGGAATTGCAGAAAAAAGCATTCTCCGTGCCGCTGATCGCCGCGAGCTTGTCCGCGAGCTTTTCCTGCTCGGCGATGCGGTAGAGGTTGGAGGTGTGGATCAGGCGGGAGCTTTGCTCCGCGATCGCCCGCGTCAGTTTCGGGTGGCCGTGGCCGAGCGTGTTGACCGCGATCCCCGCGAGCGCATCGAGGTACTTCTTGCCGGATTCGTCCCATACCCACACGCGCTCGCCGCGGGTAAAGGCGACCGGGATCCGGCTGTATGTGTTCATCGAATGAGACATGAAATCACCCGTTAATTTTTACGGCGAACGTGACACGCGCGCCACAAATCTGGAGGAACGCGCCGCAAGGCGCGCGAGAATGCGCTATTGCCGCGCTCGGCGTCGTCGGGTGTCGGGCCGAATGGGCGAAGCTGCGGCGCCTGCGTGACGCGCCAGCCGGAGTGAAGTCATCTCGTCGCCCTGTGCGATAATCGAATTTCGCTTGAGGGCCAGTAGCTTAGCATACTGGATCGGGGATGGGAACGCGCCTGGCAGTGTTCAACCAGAAGGGCGGGGTCGGCAAGACTACGACCGTGCTCAACTTGGGCGCGGCGCTCGCGCAGCGAGGGCAGGTGCCGCTGCTCGTGGACGTCGACGCGCAGTCGCATCTCAGCTCGATCCTCAACCCGGGAGCCTCCAGCGGCGAAAGCCTGTTCGCGTATTACAACGCAGGCAAGCCGCTCAGGGAAGTAGTCCGGCCGATTCGCTTCGGCGGCGAGCTCATTCCGGGGCATAGCGAACTGATCAAGGTGGATACCCTGTTCGGAAAGGGGCCGGACATCCTGAACAAGCTCAAGCAGGGGCTCGATGCGGGCTGGAACGGTACGCGCCCCGTCCTGATCGATTGCTGCCCGATGCTGGGCGTGCTGTCTCTCTCGGGGATTTTCGCCTCCGAACGCGTTCTGATCCCGATCTCGACGGACTACCTCGCCCTGAGGGGAGCGCTCGCGCTCGAAAATACCCTGAGGGCGCTCGAACACGTGCTGAAGCGGCGCGTCGCGCGTCGCTACCTCTTGACGCGGTTCGACTCGCGCCGGCGCATGTCGCACGACATTGCCGGACAGCTGACTTCCCGGTTCGGGGCGGAGCTGTGCCAGACGCGCATCACCGAAGCCGTGAGCATCGCCGAGAGCCCCGCGCTCGGCAAGGACATTTTCAGCCACGCGCCCGCGAGCCGCGGCGCGCACGATTACGCGAGCCTGCTGGAGGAGCTGTTGACTTCGGGGTTTCTCGAAATCTAGGAGGCCGGAGCGCCCCAAGGCGCCCGGATCTACTTGCTGATCAGGGCAACGATCTCTTCGAAGCTCGTTCCATCCGTGCCCCTCGCGGTGGACGCCGAGCTCGGCTGCATCACCGCGGGCTGCATCACGCTGCGTTCCAGGATCTCGCAGTGCAGGTACATCTGGCGGAGCTTCCTCTCGGCGTCGGCTTCGTCGCGTCCGTGAATCATGAGGTGCTCGACAACCAAGCCCTGCCGCGTGCGGATGCGAAAACCGAATTTCGTCGTGTTCAGTGACGGCAGCATAATGTCCTCGGAAATGCCTGTATAACATACCATTTTTGGGGTTGCAAGGCGCAGGACGCCGGGTCGCGGCCTTCGTCCCCCTATTTTTCCGCCACCGGCCGGTCCGGGCTTGTGCCCGGGGATTCAGGGCCAGGATCTCTAGTTGACAAGCGTTTGAGTGCGTGCCTAGCATAATCCGGTGCAAATATCATCATCTGACCAGTTTCACTTGGCTCGTGCCGGGCGTAAACCCGGTCGTTTGCGAAACTCTTTTTGAGATGTCTCTCAGTCCCAGCCTGCGTGTTCCCAGTTCGCGTGCCCCCGTGCACATCCTCGGACTTCAGGGCACGTCGGTCGTCATCGTCGACGATCAGGAGACGGCTCGACTTGCTCTCGATGAGATGATCCGGGGCATAGACCCTGGCATTTCGACGGTTCTCTTTGCCAACGGTCTTGAAGCTCTCGGCTGGCTCGAGCAGCACGAAGCCGACTTGATCATTACGGACTATCGGATGCCGGGAATGACCGGGGTACAGTTCACCAAGGAGCTACGCAGGAGCAGGCAGCTTCAGCACGTTCCGGTGATGGTGGTTACGGCGGCCGACGATCGAGCGGTACGCTACGCGGCGCTGGAAGCGGGCGCGGTGGACTTTCTCGCCAAGCCGATCGATCCGCTTGAGGTCCGCACCCGCTGCCGCAATCTCCTTCTCTTGACGCATCAATACCGCGTGATCAAGAACTATTCGCTGCTTCAGGAGAGCAAGCTCGACCGCCTCCAGCATCTGCTCGGTTCGCTGGCGGGGGACTCGACTCAGAACTTGGCTCAGCGGGTGGAGCGGGACGAGCTGGTAACGATCGCCTACGACAAGTTGTTCGCCATTACCAGCTGCGTTGCCGGCGTGCAGGAACTCGTCGTCGCTGCCCAACGGAACATCGCCGATCTCGAAGCGCAGCTGACCCGCCCGCTTCGCGTGGACAAGGACTAGCGCTTACTCTGTGCGTCTTCGAGGCGAGGGTCGCCTCATGACCGTCGCCACCCTGAGCATGGTTTCGCGCTGCTCCGGATCCAGTGCACGGTAGGCATCGAGCCATCTCCGTTCATCTTCGGAAAAACGTTCGACCTGGTCGACTTTGAGACCCGCAGCTTGAGCCAAGATCACCCACGGCTCGACGCCGAGGGCTCGCGCGATACGGCCAAGGACATCCTCGGTGATCGCGGTCCATGCCCCGCTTTCGATCTGGGAGAGGTAACCTTGGCTCAGGCCGCTGCGCTCGGACAAGAGCTCCTGTCCGACTCCGTGTAGCTCACGAATCCGGCGCACCGCGCTGCCCAGCCCCAAACCGCGCTTGGGTATTCGCCCGCGCGCCGCGCGCGCTCCCTGAGTCATAAGTTGAGTTTCTCTTCCCCGCCTTTTATCAGGTGCAATATTACTGGAATATATTAGCCCAGTCCATAGGGAGGGCTGCCCAAAGCAGCCGGCAAGAGGGACTTTCGAGACTTCGCGGCTTGACCCGAAGCCGACGACTCAAGCGAGCATCCGTGAAAGCTCGTGATTCGTCGCTTCGAGCGCCTTCCTCAAGTCTTCAATCAGGTCGGCGCCCGCGCCATTGAAGACGGAATCGGCGGTGATCTCCGCGCGTGCGGCTGAATCGCGCAGCCGGATCGCGCCGGCCATCATCGCGGTGCCTTTGAGCGCATGCGTCAGTTCTCGGAACCGCGCGCGATCCTTTCCAGTCACGGCCGCCTCGATCTGGTCGACAAGTTGCCGTGCCTCTGCGGAGAACTTTCGAGTCAGAGTCTGCATGAAACCGGGGTCGCGAGCGAGCTTGGCCATCTCCTGAAGCAACACCCGGTCGATGCACTCCTCCGGAGCCCGGGGAGGGGGGGCGGTGAGGGTGCCGGCGTGATCCGCATCGGAGAAGACCTGACTCACTCCACGCAGTAAGGCGCGCGGATCGACGGGCTTGGAGAGAAACAGATCGACCCCGGCGTCCCGAGAGTCCTCACGAAGATCGATGCTGGCTGCGGCAGTCAGCATGATGATCGGCATGCGCCGGTCGCGGCTCGCGGCTTCCAGAAGCCGGATTGCCCTGGCCACGTCCAGACCTGTGCGACCGGGCATGTGCATGTCCAGAATGACGACGTCAAAAGAGGCATTCCGGTAGGTCTCGAGAACGCTCTCTCCGTCGCTTACCAGAGTGACGAGATGCCCTCCGGCTTGCAGCATCATGGCGATGATCTGCTGGCTGATTTGGTTGTCTTCCGCCACCAGGACCCGCAAGCCGGTTCGGCCGGAGGCCTGCTGCCCCGAAAAATCCGCCAGGGGTTCCACGGAGGTAGTGCCTGCGACCACGCTGCGCAGGGCTCTGACGAGCGGCAAAGGGTCTCGGGATTTCAGAAGACATACGTAGCCCGCGTCGAATGCATCGTTCTCGGCGAGCCCGGGGTGAATGAGTATGCACGGGGATTGGGCGCCTCCCTGGCCGAGCACGCGCGGGGCATCGCGCCAGCGGATGCCGTCGTCTTCTCCATCGACGATCCATATACAAAGCTCACGATTGCCATCCTGTGGGGTAGTCGTGAGGGCGTCCTCGATGGAGACGAAAGACGCATATTGCATTTGCCGTTCCCGCACGGTCCTTGCAAACCATCGGCCCGCCTCCGGGGAGCGCGAAACAAGATACAGACGCGCACCGCGAATCGACACTCCCGCGCCGTCCTCGTGCGCCTCCGCGAGCTGGCGCGACAGCGGAACGCTGAACCAGAACGTCGTCCCACCTTCCGGACGACTGTCAAAACCGATGGCGCCGCCCATGAGCCCGACCAGGTGTTTGCAGATCGTGGTTCCCAGCCCGGATCCCCCGTACTGTCGATGAATGCCTGAGTTGGCCTGCGTGAATCTGTCGAATATCCTTCCTGCATTCTCCGGTGGAATTCCTATCCCGGTGTCGCGCACCTCGAAGCGCAAAGTAACCTCGTGATCGCTCTGTTCCGGCGCGCTCGCGCTGACGCGAACGAAGCCCTGTCGGGTGAACTTGAGCGCATTTCCGATCATATTGATCAAGACCTGCTGAATGCGGAGGTCATCCCCTACGAGCCCGTACGGCGCGTCCGCGGAAATGCTCTTGGTGAAGCGCAGATGCGCGCGTTTCGCTTCCGGCTCGAAGAGTGCGGCCAAACGATTCATCACAACGTGCAGATCGAAAGGCGAGTGCTCTATGGCCATCTTTCCCGCTTCGATCTTGCGCAGATCGAGCAGATTGTCGATGAGTGATCTAAGCTGCCGCGACGACGCCAGCAACCAGTCGACCAGCTGGCGTTCCCTCTGCGGCAGATCCTTGGCCGCAAGCAGCTCGGCGGCGCCCACGACGCCGTTGAGCGGCGTTCGCATTTCGTGACTCATGGTGGCGAGAAACTCGCTCTTTGCCTCGCTCGCGGCCTCCGCCTCGGCGCGCGCGCGCTCCGCCTCCGCTCTCGCGCGCTCGACCCGCTCGCGTTCCGCGTCCGCCTGGGCGCGCTCCGTCTGCACTCGCGCTTCTTCCGCCGATTGAACGGCAGCCAGCTTCTGTTTGAGCAAGATGGCTACATAGACCGTGGGTGCCGCGACCCAAATGAACGCTCCGAGCCACAGGAGCGGGTGCTCGTACCAAAAACCGTCGACTGCGGCGCTCAGCGCGTAGACCAGTCCGCAGCCGACCACGCTGACTATCCACGAGACGTAGAGATACCGAAGACCGAATCGCAATCCGTACGCTACCGGGGTCCAGGTGTACACGAACCACACGATAGCGCTTCGTTCCCCGGTGAGGCCCAGTAGCGTGGTGGCCGTGACGACGTCGACTACCAAGGGAAGGTAGCGCGCAACATCGGAGGCCGCCTTCGATCTATGAATCCAGGCGAACAACACCAGGGAATAGGCAAGGAAACCCCAACACAGATACCCACCCCAGGTTTGCTCGCCCCAGTCCACCCAGGCGTAGTAGGCGAACAGCAGGACGAAACCGATGCCGACGCGAACGACGGCCCCGGCGAATTCACCATAATTGTCCCGCGCCTTCTGGGCGCCCCACCAGATCCGCAAAGTCTCCGCCACCGCGCCTCCTTCCTCAGCCGAGGGGTGTCAGGCAGCTCGTATCTCGGCGTGAAGCGTAACGGCTAATCTCGGTATCCGATATTTACCGCTTATCCTGCGGGACATGCAAGCTTTCCTAGCCGATCCGGCGCAGACCCCGCTCCTCGGCCGGCTTCAATACCCGCAGGCAGGGTAGATACCCGTCGTAGACGATCCCGTGAAGCTCGACGCGCTTCTGGGACCGCAGCAAACCGGCCAGGTAGTGAGCGATTTCCCGCGTGATGACCTGCCCGGGAACGAGCACGGGGATGCCGGGGGGGTAGGGGACGATCTGGTCGGCGCACGCCCGGTCGAGCAGGTCCCGCCGGATGTTGTCTTTCTCGTCGACCAGGGGCACAAGCTCCCCGCCGCAGTAGAAGGCGTCGCGCGGCAGGTAGCGGAGGCGCGTGAACCCCGGGATTTCCGGGAAGCGGTACAGGCGGCGCGGCGAGCGGCCCTCGCGCGCAATGCGCATGAGCGCGTCGTACAACCGCGAAACCTTGCTCCGTGTGGTGCCGATCGTGAGCAGCAGGGTGAGCGTATTGAACGTGGATTTCTCGACCTGGATGTTGTAGCGGTCGAAGAGCTCCCGCTGCAGATCTTCCACCGTGTAGCCGCAGCTCGAGATGTCCACGGTCACCTTGGTCGGGTCGAGGAGTATGTTGTCCCGCCTGACCTCCTCCGGAAGAAGTTGGTCGAGCTCGAGCACCCGAAAGACGCCGGTCGAGTTGATCTGGGCGCGCAGTTCCTTCGATAGCGCAAGCGTGCGCGATAGGAGCTTATAGCCCTCCATCACGGCCTGTTTGCGCGCCACGTCCAGACTCGCGATCATGCTGTACTGGGGGCTCGTCGAGGTGTGCATGTTGAAGTTTTCCCGGAACAGGTGCTCGTTGAAGCCGGGATCGTTTACGTGGATCATCGAGGCCTGCGAGAACGCCGAGAGCACTTTGTGCGTGCTTTGAGTGGCGTAATCCGCCCCCGCCTCGAGGGCCGTGGGCCGGAACGCGGGATGGAAGCGCGCGAACCCGTACCAGGCCTCGTCCACGATCACCTTGATGCCCTTCGCGTGCGCCGCCTCGACGATGGGCGCGAGGTCGTAGCGCAGCCCGTCGTAGGTGCAGGAGGTGAGAATGATCGCCTGGGCGTCAGGATGCCTGCGGATCGCCGAAAGGATGGTCTTCTTCGGCACCGGGCCGTACAGGCTGTACTTGGCGTTGATCGAGGAATCGAGATAGATCGGGTGGCCGCCGGAGAGCACCACGCCGTGGTGCACGGACTTGTGGCAGTTGCGGTCGAGGAGCAGCTTTTCACCGGGTGCGAGGAGCGTCTGGAAAATCACCTTGTTCGAGGTCGAGGTACCGTTGGTCGCAAAGAACGTGCGGCGCGCGCCGAAGGCCTTGGCCGCGATGGTCTGAGCCTCGGCGATCACGCCGGTGGGCTCCATCAGCGAGTCGAGCATCTTCACCGACACCGAGAGATCGGCGTCGAAGATATGTTCGCCCATGAAGTCGTAGAAATCGTTCACCCAGGGGCTGCCGCGCAGCGACTCGCCCGATGAGTGGCCCGGAGTGTGCCAGGAGTCTTTTGCCATCCAGACGTAGTTCTTGAGCTGGTCGTAGAACGGTGTGCGCGAACGCTCCTGGACCTGCGCGTTGAGTATCCGGTACATGCCGCGGTAATCGCGCTCCTCGCGGTAGAAGTAGCCGTCGACCGCCTCAGCGAAGAGGGCATCGACGATCTCGTCCTCGTGCTCCTGCGCGATGAGGATGTACACGTCGAGCTCGGGCCGAAAGCGCGTGACGCGCTGCACGAGCTCGAGCGCCGACATCTCCTTCTTGGGGCTTTTCTGATTGAGGGTGTAGAGCTTGTCGTCGACCACGACGGCCTGGAGATCGCCGTCCTCCTCGATCGCGGCGAGCGCTTCGCGCGCCGTGGTGACGCCCGAAAAGGTGATGCCGAGCGGATTATCGAGGGAGCGCGCGGCCGCGTTCAGGCCTTTGACGAATTCCTTCAGCACCAACGGTTCATCGTTGATGATAAGAACCCGGCTGACCGGCTTTTTCATGGGGCGGCGCGCAAGAGGGAAAGCGGATTGTTGCGGGAAACCGCGGGGAAGCGCAAGGAGAGGCTATACTCTGCGCCCTCGTGAACCGGGACAAACTTCACTCTCCGGCCGGCGGGCTCGACCCGGCATGAGCGCCCACATCGACGAATTCGTGATCAAGGGCGTCACGCTCGACGGCAAACCGTTCCGTCCGAGCGACTGGGCCGAGCGTCTTTGCGGGGTGATGTCGGCGTTCGGTGCGGACGGGCGAATGCAATATTCCCCCTACGTGCAGCCGATCACGTCCGCTGGAGTGAAATGCGTCGTCGTGGATATCCGGCTCAAGGTCGTCGAGCCGATGGCATACAATTTCTTGCTGAACTTCGCAAAGGACAACGAGCTGCAAATCAGGCCAGGTCGCGGAGAGAAACGGCCCGAAGAAGGGACTGGGACTACCCCGGCATTGCCTTGAGTCGCGCGGCGAGCCGGCTCTTGTGCCGCGCTGCCTCGTTCTTGTGGATGACTTTCTTGTCGGCGATGCGATCCATGATCCCCGAGGCCTCGCTGAAAACCTTCCGCGCGCCAGCCTTGTCGCCGGCGGCGATCGCCTTGGTGACGCTCTTGATCGCGCTGGTCAACGCCGAGCGCAGGCTCGCGTTGTGCTTGCGCCGCTTCTCGGCCTGCCTGGCCGCCTTGCGCGCGCCCTTGGTATTTGCCATGTCGATTTCCGAGCGAAAGGGCGCAATTGTAGTCGGTGCCACTGGCCCGCGCAAGGTGTTCCGTCCGCGAAAGCTATAATTCCCGCATGAATCTGCTGAAGACGCTTGCGACCGTGAGCAGCATGACGCTCGTGTCGCGCATTCTCGGATTCGTCCGGGACGTCCTGATCGCGAGGCTGTTCGGTGCGGGCCTCGTGACCGACGCTTTTTTCGTCGCCTTCCGCATTCCCAACCTGCTGCGGCGCCTGTTCGCCGAGGGCGCTTTCTCGCAAGCCTTCGTCCCGGTCCTTTCAGAATACAGAACGCGCCGGGGCGACTCGGAAACGAAGCTCCTCGTCGACCGCACGGCGACCCTGCTGACTCTTGCGCTCTTTGCCGCTACGGCGATCGGCGTCGCGGCGGCGCCGATCATCATCTACGTGAGCGCGCCGGGTTTCGCGGGCGCGCCCGCCAAGTTCGATCTCACCGTTGCGATGTTGCGGATCACCTTTCCCTACATTCTGTTCATCTCACTGGTTTCGCTCGCCGGCGGGATCCTCAACACCTGGAGCCGCTTCGCGATACCGGCGCTGACCCCGGCGCTGCTCAATCTCTCCTTTATTTTCGCGGCGCTGTTTTTCGCGCCGTATTTCGACCCGCCGGTGATGGTGCTCGCGTGGGCGGTGTTTGTCGGAGGCGCTCTGCAGCTCGCGTTCCAGATCCCCCCGCTGGTAAGAATCGGCATGCTGCCGCGGCCGCGACTGTCCTTTTCGGACCCGGGCGTGCGCCGGATTCTCGTTCTGATGGCGCCGGCGGCGCTCGGCGTCTCGGCCGGCCAGGTGAGTCTACTGATCAATACCATATTCGCGTCGTTTCTCGAGAACGGCAGCGTTTCTTGGCTCTACTATGCCGATCGGCTGATGGAATTCCCGACGGGACTGCTTGGGGTGGCGCTCGGAACCATACTGCTCCCCAGCCTGTCGAAGTACCACTCCGCCTCGGACGAAGGCGAGTACTCGAAACTGCTCGACTGGGGCCTGCGCCTCACGTTCATCCTCGCGGCGCCGGCCGCAGTGGCGCTCGCAATGCTTTCGGTCCCGCTCGTTGCGACCTTGTTTCACTACGGACGATTCGGCGAGCATGACCTCTTGATGACGCGCCAGGCGCTCATCGCCTACAGCGTCGGCCTGCTTGGCCTGATCCTGGTAAAGGTGCTGGCGCCCGGCTTTTATGCGCGGCAAAATATCGGGACGCCGGTCCGAATCGCCATCGTGACCCTGATCGCCACCCAGCTCATGAACGCCGCGTTGATCGCTCCCCTGAGGCACGCCGGGCTTGCGCTCGCGATCGGGTTGGGGGCCTGTCTCAACGCCGGTCTGCTCTACCGCCAGCTGCGCCGGCACGGGATTTATCAACCCCAGCCGGGTTGGGGAATGTTCGCGCTCAAGGTCGCGGCGGCCCTTGCGGCAATGGCGCTGGCCTTGTGGCTCGCGATGGGCCCGGTTCCCTGGTGGCTGGCGGCATCCGGAACGATGCGGGCCGCGGCGGTCACGGGACTGGTGCTCCTCGGCGGGGCCGCATACTTCGCGAGCCTGTGGCTGCTCGGCTTCAGGCTCGGTGACTTCTCGAGGCGCGCGGCGTGAACGCCAGGCTCGAGCATTTCGCTGAAATCGTTTCGCGCGATCAGTTCAATCTCGCCGAGGCGAGCCTCATGCTCGCGCAGGATATCTACCCGGATCTGGACATTTCCGATTACCTGAGCAAGCTCGACGGTATCGCGGGCGCGATCAAGAAGCGCCTCCCTGGCGACGCTTTTTCAGAGCAGAGGGTGCTCGCATTGAACTACTACCTGTTCAACGAAATGCGCTTTTCGGGGAACCTGGTGGATTATTACGACCCGCGCAACAGCTATCTGAACGAGGTGATCGAGCGCCGCACTGGGATTCCCATCACCTTGTCGATTCTCTACCTGGAAGTCGGCAAACGTCTCGGCCTCAATCTGAAAGGCGTTTCTTTCCCCGGGCATTTCCTCGTCAAGCTCGCGGTCAAGCGCGGTCAGCTC